>Ga0209199_1001441_pt1 | contig 28506 bp, 45 predicted proteins | sample COGITO_mtgs_1105_7_FD_184805 | JGI IMG/M metagenome (GOLD analysis project Ga0209199, IMG submission 184805) | Pelagic marine microbial communities from North Sea - COGITO_mtgs_110523 (SPAdes) (version 2) | ecosystem: Environmental > Aquatic > Marine > Epipelagic ...
TTTAAAAGAGGGTGAACGATGAAAAGCTTTAATTTAGAAGTTGGCGATATTCATATATGGACAGGCACAAACAATAAAATAATGGTTAGTTGCGAGGCCACAAAAAAGTTAATGTCATTCGATACTTTTGATAATGCTATAAACGGTTTATTTTTGAGCGGTAAAAGAGAAGCGGCGCGAGCATTGAATAGTGCTGTTAATAATTTAAAATAGTTTAAAATAATCCTTTACATTTGAGTGAATAGGGTTGATAATGACCCTATCAATTAATCAAAGGGGCTACGCTATGCAAAATCAATATCTTACTCAATCTCAAATTATGGAAATGGTAGAAACTGGCTTTAATGTTTATATTATGACCGCAGACAAAAAAGCTACTATCCGCTCTATAAGAGAGCACAGCATGGACGAGTTTAATATCAAACCTAATCATTCAGCTGTGTTTAGCGCCTTTACTCAGGCCATGGCGATGTATGAAGTCACTGTCGGTAATACTAAAATTCAAATTAATAACGCATAAGGGTAAAGTCATGAAAAATAAATACGAAAATTATCAAATGAAGCATGATTATAAAATTAAAGAAGAAAAAAATGATGAACTAGAGCCATTTACAATGGGTTCGCCAGTAGAGATTTTATCTACCCTTATCATCGCAGCTACTTTCATCGTTATTTTCACAGCTTACATGGACGGTAGATTCATATGACGCCCACTAACTGGCTCGATGCAGTATGGGAGAGCGATTTAACGAGCTCTCAGAAGTTATTGGCTTGCTATCTACGCAAATACCTCCATGGAAATAAAAGCGTATGCTGGCCGTCTAAGACGCGAATGGTAGCTGAGACTGGATTAACAAAGAAAACAGTTCGCAAGCATATTGACTTACTAGAAGATGCTGGCTGGATAAGCATCGACCGATCCAATGGCGGTCGTAATAACCGCTATACGATACAAGGTAAAAATGTAACGGGAGTCAAAACGCCTCTAGGTAGGGTTGAAATAGCCCCTAGTGACGGGGTAAATATGACTCCCCTAAAAACCAATATAAAAACCAATAAAAAATATATAAGTAAAAAGTCTTCTTTTGAGAGATTAAAAGATAAAAGCTGGGCAGACGGCTTAAAATTAACTTAAAATAATTTCAAATAAACCTTTACTTTTATACAATAACGCGCAACAATGAGCACCTCTTAAATAAATGCTTTAAAGGAGCATCAAATGATAAACGACAATCCAGCACGAGTAGCACCACCAGAGCCAGTAGAACCGCCTAAAGGGTGGACTATGGATAAAGCTAAAAGGGACTTAGTTGATCTTTACTTAGACTCTGATAAATACGATGGTACATTCCATGACCATTTAGAAACGTATATTGTCGAAAACGGTTTAATTCATCACTGGATGCGTAAGGTGTTTACCAAAGAAGCTGATCAAGTGGAGCTAGATATGCAGGATGTTCTCTACTCAGTTGCAGTTAATTATATAGAGAGTGAGTTATGAAGTATTCAGATTTAACTCGACTTCAGTTATTTGTACTGGAGGGGATAGTTCAAAAAGTAATTGAAAATAATGTTTGTCCATATACAACCAATTCCGATATTAGATACTTTGAAACGGAAAAATACCTAAAGGCGGTTAGCAATGAAAACTAAACAATTAGCAGAAGAGCAAAGCGCGTTAGTTGAGCAGTCTATGGGTGATCAAATGGCTGCTCACGATTACGAGGGCTGGCTAGAATGCAACCTAATAGCAATGATGGCCGATTACGCTAGAGAAGCGAGCTACCCTAACGGCTATGAGTTCGCTAAGGCAATGCAGCTTATAGCACTAGAGGCTTTCGCGTCCTCGGTATCTGAATCTGATACTCATGGATTACCGTTTTAATGGGTAGAGATACTACATTTAAGGCTGTCAATTTAGAGTATCGCGGCACAGTTTACCAAAAGCATCATCATAAAATGGTAGGCGGTGGCAAGAGATTTATATCTGATACGCCTTGCCCGAAGTGTAGAGAGTATTTAAGGGTATGGAGGAGCCAGCGTAACGGCGAAAAGACTTCTTCATGCATTGGTTGCTTAGCTGATAAAAAAAATAAAAAGATAGATAGCATAAAGGCTAATAAACGCAGGGCAATAGAGGCTCATCAAGATAGAACTAAAGATTTAGACTGGTTCGATTTTAATTAAAACAAAGGGGAAGAAAATGAACAAATCAGATCAAATTAACCACCTAGCAACCGCACTATGTAAGGCTCAGTCAGAGATGGCAGGGGCAAGCAAAGATGCAAGCAATCCATTTTTCAAAAGTAAATATGCTGATTTAGGCTCAGTTATTAAAGCAATTAAAACGCCATTTGCTAATAATGGTTTATCTTATTCACAGTTTCCAGTTACTAGCGCCGGAGGTCAGGGTATTGGTGTAACAACCATACTCATGCATAGCAGCGGCCAGTGGTTACAGTCAGAGTTTTTTTTGCCTTTAGCCAAGTTAGACCCACAAGCTGGCGGCGGTGCTGTTACTTACGCTCGTCGTTACTCACTTATGGCTTTAGCTGGAATTCCCGCAGAGGATTGTGATGCCGAAAGTGCCATGAATCGAAAGCCAGCCAGTAGAGGGAGAGAAATCAATGGACTTTTATGATATTGAGCAGAACACAGAGCAATGGTATCAAATGCGGCTAGGTAAATTGACGGCATCGCAATTTGGCACTGTTATGGCTCATGTTAAAAAAGATTTCGGTGACCCAGCTAAAAGATACGCAGTTCAAATAGCACTCGGCCAGATAACTGGCGTTGTCCCGCCAGCTGGCTACCAAAACGAGCACATGATTCGCGGGCATGAGCAAGAGCCTATCGCTAGAGCGCAGTATGAAGTCAAATACGATTGCGAAGTAACTAATGGCGGTTTTTTCTGTAATGAATTTATAGGTGTATCGCCAGATGGCTTGGTTGGCGATAAAGGTGTTATAGAAATAAAATCCGTAATAGCAGCCAAGCATTTCGCAACACTTAAAAGCCAATCTTACGATAAAGGTTACAAGTGGCAGCTTATCGGCAACCTGTTTTATACAGGCTCAGACTGGATAGACTTCGTTAGTTACTGCTCAGAGTTCCCCGCAGGCGGCCAGCTCTATACATATAGATTGCATAGGAAAGACTATGAAACTGAGATAAGTTTAATGCAAGATAGATTTAACGATTTTAAAATTCTAGTAAGTGAAACGAAAGATATTATTCTAAATTCTACAATTTTTAATTAAATAGTTTAAATAAAGTATTTACATCTACACAATAGCGCGTAATAATGTAATTCTAACTTCAATAAAGGGAAGAACAAAATGAAAGATGAAACAGCAGGATACTTAGCAATCGCAACAGTCGTTACTTGTATTGGCGCATGGATAACTCACATTATTCATTGTTTAGTTACCGCTAAATACTTATTACTAATTGCTGGCGGGTTCTTTTTTCCCATCGGTATGATTCATGGATTCGGTATTTGGTTCGGAGTAAATTGGTAATGGGGACTAAGGGTATTGATCAGCGCCCTTATGATCGAGAAAAGTTTAACGATAACTTTGATTCTATTTTCGGTAAGAAAGAAAAGAAAAAAGAGGAGGTCAAAGATGGAAAGCCCGATAGAGATGAAAATCATAAAAATAGAGGATGAAGATTTTTTCGTTCTCTCAGTTATGGTCGATGGAGTCTCTACGCTTTACGAGATGGGTTCAGCGGTAGAGTTAATGGCTTTTCATAGGGTTCTAGCAGAGGTTTCTTTATCTATCGTTAATGTCGCTAAACAAAAAGAAGTAAAAATAAAAAAGGATTTACACTAATGTTTGCAGAACTAGAGAAAATAAATAAAGAGGGGGCTTCACATATGTTTGCAGAGCTAAAGAAAATAAATGAAGAAGCTGACCAGTTTTGGGCTGGTCAAGAAAAGCTATCACAGCGCGGTATGATGCAAAAAGCGTTAGAGGATGGCAGGTTATTAACTAGAATGGATTGCTTGAGAGAGTTCGGCATTATGAATCCTACAGCAAGAATCTCAGAGCTAAGGGCGGCAGGTGTTCCCATAGTTACTAGAATGGTTGGAATTCATAACCGATGGGATGTAAAGGTAAAAGTCGCTCAGTGGTTTATACCAGATCAAGATAAACCTTTAACAGCAACTAAAAAACGTAAGTAGCCGCGTCCTTTGCGCTGCCGCTGGTCAGTCTAGGCTATTAACCAGCACCTAAACTAACTTAAAAAGAGAGATTAACATGCAACAATATGACGATAATAATAAAGGCGCTTTATGGCCAGCTAAAGAAAGAGCCTCTGATAAGCACCCGCATTTTACTGGGCGAGCTATGGTAGGCGGTGTAGAGTATTACGTATCAGGCTGGAAACGTGACCCGAATGGTAATCCTAAAGCGCCAAGTGTAAAGTTTAGCTTTAAACCAGTCGATGAAGTTAAGCAGCAAGCACAACAATATCAGCCCCAAGCAACTCCGCAGGCGCAATATCAGCCCCAAGCAACTCCTCAGCAATACGCTCAAGCAACTGGCGACCAAGCACCACCAGCTAATGAGGTTCCTGACTTTCATGACGATATACCGTTTTAGGAGTAGGTAATGGTAACGGCTAGAGCAATAACAAACGAGTCTGGGCATATAGATAGCTTCCATATCAAAATGGATGGATTGGCTACTGGCTTCGAATTTGACCCTTGGAAATTCCAGACTCAGCCGTTCGGTAGGAAAATGATGCTAGTAGAGTTACGGAATAATGTTAGGGGCATCGATAGGCTTGACCAGTTTGGCACTCTAGTCATGTACGCCCTACAAATGGGATTTAAAGAGACTGACTGGTGTACGCTAGGCGATAACAAAAAGAATGTATGCCATGATCTTTATGTTGGCAAATACCTTTTTAGAAAGCTAAACGGCAGGATGTATAAGAAGAAATTACAAAAAGGGAAAAAGAATGGCTGATTATATTGTAGTTCCTAGCGATGCTAGGTCAGTAGTTGAATCAAAGAAAGCATTATTTGATAGGATAGATGCAGGTGAGTCTTTTGGAATGTCGTTTAAAGGGCTTAGCAAGCGCACCTTATCTCAAAATGCTTTACTGCACGTCTGGCTAAGAGCATATGCCGCCAAGTTATTGTTAAAGCCACTTGAGACTATATCTGAAAAAGAAGTTGGTTATATGAAAATGACTGCAAAGCGTAGGTATTATGCTGAGACGCAGGCGCGATGGATATTAGAGGAAAAGGTCGATCTAATTACTAAAGAGACTAGCATGGGTTTAGCTAGTAGTAGGAAGTGGCCTAAAGGTGAGATGTTTAATTTTATGGTATGGCTACAGACTTACGCGGCAAGTAGGGATGAGCTAATACTAGAGTCTAGCGGTGACTATGAAAAGAATTTTATGAGTCAGACTGAGGTTTAAATGGCTAAGAAATCTCCACGGGCTTTATGCTTAGAGGCTTTACAAAAGCTAACTAGGTTAAAAGCGGCAGATGATAACGGTTATGCTTCTTGCGTTACTTGCGGTAAAACCGATCACTTTAAATCTATGGATGGCGGTCACTACATACCTAAAGGTGCCAGCAGCTATTGGGCGCTTGAAGAAGAGAATATACATCCACAGTGTAAAGGCTGTAATGGTTTTGGTATGAAGCATGGGGACGCAGCGCAGCGTTACACGTTATACATGATAGATATGTATGGCCGCGATTACGTTGACGATATGCACGCTAAGAAAAAGAATCTCAGGAAGTATTACATCGCAGATTATAGGGCTATGCTTAAAGACTGGAATCAGCAAATTAAAGAGCATTTAAACAGGGTTGGGCAATGAAAAAAGATAGAGTGGCCGAGTTCAGAGCGAGGCAGAAAGCTAAGGGTTTAGCTGAGTTACGGGGCTTATACGCACCTAAAAGGTTACATCCAGCAATTAAAACAATTATTAAGGATTTGTTAGCAGATGATAACTACAGAAGCGTTCGAGATATTCAAAGCAGTTAAGGATTTACTAGAATTATCTGACGAAGAGTTAGATTACTTAGATCACACAACAGAACAGGAATTTTGGGAGAGATATGCACCTACAGATAGAGTATAAAGAAACGGCAAAGCTAATACCTTATGTTAACAACTCGCGCACTCATAGCGCGGAGCAGGTAAAGCAGGTAGCCTCAAGTATCAAAGAGTTTGGCTTCACCAACCCGATTTTAATTGATGAAAAAGACGGAATCATAGCTGGTCATGGTCGCTTATTAGCTGCTCAGTTGCTAGACATGGAAAGCGTTCCAACTATAAGGCTGGTAGGATTAAGTGAGGCGCAAGCTAAGGCTTATGTTATAGCTGATAATAAGCTGGCACTTAACTCAGGTTGGGACGATGCGCTGTTGAAAGTTGAGATAGAAACTTTGAAAGATTTAGATTTTGACACAGACTTGTTAGGTTGGGACGTACTGCCAGATTTCTCAGAAGAAGTTGATTATTCAATTCTAGACGATTTAGATGATGCAGACGCAGAGGCAGAAGAGATGTCTAGCGATGTGAAAAAAGCAATACAGATAGAGTTCGAGCCTGACGACTATCAAATAGCGCAGCAAATGATTAAAGAGGCAAGGGAGAGTGGAGTTTATATAGGTGGCGCTTTGTTGAATGCGCTGAGTTCTGAATCATGATACCTATCTATGTGCCGAGCTATAACAGGGCTAACTCTATCAAGACTACCGCTTGGCTAGATAAAAGCGGAATCCCTTACAAGGTCTTACTGCATAGTCAGGAATGTAGGTCGGAATACCTTGAAGCAGGATTGGTTAGGGATGAGGATATAATAGTCACTGGTGCGCCTTTCGGTGTTACGAGCCAAAGGAATTGGATAGTTAATAATTTAGCAGTTAAAGGTGAGTGGTATATATCACTTGACGATAATATTAGAGGCATGAAAAGAGTCGTTGATAAACACTACAGTAAAAGAAAGCTCAATGTTGAATCACCTGATATCAGTCAGGCGGATTTTAGTCAGAGTTTCAGTGCAGCTGAATATTTAGAATTATTAGAAAAAGATATAGTTGTTGCTGATAGCATTCATGCTGAGTATATAGGGTATGCCACCGTCGATAACTATTTTTTCAACAGTAAGAAATATAAGCCTGTCGGCTACGTAATAAGCAAGGCCTGTGCAGTAAAGTACCAAGGCTTGAAATACGACCCTGAGCTTGAAGCTATGGAAGATTTTGGCTATTGCGCCTCTCAGCTGGTAAAAAATAATTGCGTTCTCATTAATGCATGGATAAAGCCAGTCGCGGGGCATTATGAAGCGGGAGGTATAGGGACTTATGAGATGCGAGTTCCTAGAAAGGTAAAAGACTGCAAATACTTGATGAAAAAGTACCCCAACTTGTTTCGATATAAAGCAAAGAAAGGTTGCCACCCTAAAGCAGAAATACAGATACGGTTCCACAGCCCAAAGCAGTTAATTGAATGGAAAAAAAAGGAGAAAGTGATTAATGATTAAACTGCAGATGAAAAAGGTGGCGCATGAAAGAAAGAGAGGGGCGACCTGTGAGTATATAGAGCCAAACATTAAGGATTCATGCTACTTATACGATGGTGATGAATTGGTAGGTTTATATTTAAAGGAGCTGCCTGAAAAATACTCTTCTATCAAGCAGTTGATGGCTGTCGCAAACAATGAGTTTTTATCGGAAAGGGTGCCAAAAACCGAGCTAGAAAGGTCTGATGTAATGTCTATGCAAAGAAAGCTAGGGATTACAAGAGCTGAGGCGAAAAAGCTAGGGACTGTTCAGCAAAGCACTATAATAGGCTCAATACCTAAAAAGCCACACATGAGAAGAGATTACCACAACAGAAGTAGTGTGCATGCCGTTGCATCGGCTAGCGTGTTCATTAAGTGTATGTTGCGAGCTTCCAAGGGTATAGACACACTGTTATCTGATTTTGCGCCTGAATTACACGCCGACCATGTTAAAGCGGTATCAGGAGTTGATGATGATTACAGGTTCGGCAATTTATTTACGAGCAGTATTAGTAATTTCAATATAGCAGCACCATTCCATCAAGATCGGGCTAATGTGCAGAAAACATTGAATGCCATTTATACGCACAGGAAAAACTCAACTGGTGGCTGTTTATACGTTCCTGATTATGACGCCTGCTTTGAGATGCCTACTGGTAGTTTGTTGCTATATCCTGCTTGGCGTAATATGCATGCAGTCACGCCGATAAAAGCCACTCACGAGGGCGGATATCGTAATAGTTTAGTATTTTACGCATTAAAAGGCTTCATTGATAAAGAGTAATTATTTGAAATTGTCTACCATTAAAAGAGATACATATGCGAGAGCAAATAGAAATTAACTTAGAAGATTTAGAAAAGCTATGCAGGTTAAACTGTACGCATGAAGAGATTGCGGCATATTTTAACGTAAGCACAAAAACCGTACAACGAAGGTATGCAGAGGAGCCTGACTTTGCAGCAGCGGTAGATAGAGGAAAGGCACATGGAAAGCTATCATTACGGCGTGCTCAACTTAAACTGGTAGAGAGCGGGAACCCAACTATGGCGATATGGTTAGGTAAGCAGTTATTAAGCCAGACTGACAAGCAAGAGATAGACCAGTACAATCATGGCGATAAAATCTCTATCGAGATCGTAAACCCTGACGCTATTTAATGGCTAGACTAACTCCTACAAGCCCACAGTTTAAATATATAACCTCAACGGCTAAATTCCCTGCTCTTGTGGCGGGCTTCGGCGCTGGTAAGACTGAGGCGGCTGTTCAACGCTCTATCATTGGCAAACTAAACAACCCTGAGACTAACAGAGGCTTTTATGAGCCTACTTACGACTTAATACGGATGATTGCATGGCCAAGGTTTGAAGCTGTTCTAACGGCCTTACAGATACCTTACACGCTACAGAAATCGCCAATAAACTGCATTGACCTTGGGCAATACGGTAAGATTATCTTTAGATCAATGGATAACATTAACCGCATTATCGGTTATGAGCACGCCGATGCAGATATTGATGAGCTAGATACGCTAAAGGAAGTAGATGCAGCAGCCGCATTTAGGGCAATCATGGCTCGTAACAGGCAGTTAAAGCCTAATGGTGAGCCTAATACTATAGGGGTAACAACGACCCCAGAGGGCTTTAAGTTTGTATATAAAACGTGGAAAAAAGAGCCAAAGAAAGGCTATGAGATAATTCAAGCACCGACTGCATCTAACCCTCACCTGCCAGAAGATTACCTTGATAACCTAAAAGATATATACCCAGCGCAGTTACTATCGGCATATACGCGAGGCGAGTTCGTTAACCTTACTCAAGGCACTGTATACACTGGCTTTGATAGAGCTAAGAACCACAGTGATGAGTCAGTAGCTGATTATGATACCTTACTAATCGGTATGGACTTTAACGTAACGAATATGAGTGCTGTCGTGTACGTTAAACGAGGGAATGTGTACATAGCAGTGGATGAGTTATGTGGTATATATGATACACCAGCAATGATTGTGGCTATAGAGCAGAAGTACCCTGAGCATTCAGTGGCAGTCTATCCAGATGCGTCAGGCGGTAGCCGTAAGACTGTAGATGCAAGCGTGTCGGATATATCTTTATTAGAGGCTGCGGGCTTTGAAGTAAGGGCTAAAAAGAAGAATCCACTGATAAAAGATAGGGTAATGGCGGCTAATGCTGCATACGAATCACTTACGGTTATGGTAAACTGCCATAAATGTCAAGAGCTAACTGGCAATCTAGAACAATTAAGCTATGATACCAACGGAGTACCCGATAAATCTAGCGGGCTAGACCATTTAATAGATGCGGCGACTTATCTAATTGCTTATGAATTGCCGATTAATAAACCAATGACGGCGGTGCCGTTTAAATTTGTGATGTAAATTATGAGCGTAGACCAGCAGAATCCAGAGTTCGATACATACCTTGGCGAATGGAAAAAGGTAACTGATTGCTGTGAGGGGCAGAGAGCAATTAAAGATGCAACCTCAACCTATTTGCGACCGATGGAGGGTGTAGGCGTAAACGAGCCTAGATACCTTAGCTATATTAGCCGAGCTGTATTTGTAAACTTTACAGGCCGCACGAAAGAGGGTTTAGCGGGTGCTATATTTAGAAAAGAGCCTGAGATTGAGATACCTGACCAGCTAGATTATCTGCTAGAGAATGCTGACGGTGCTGGTGAGTCGCTAAATAGCTTGGCTAAAGATATATGTGGTGAGGTAATTGCTAAGGGGCGGCACGCTATGCTGGTTGACTTCCCGCAATTAGAGCAGGGATTAACCCTAGAGCAAGTGCAGCAGATACAACCGCAAGCATCTATCAACCGCTATACCGCTGAAAACTTTATCAACTGGAATGTATCAGTAGTTGCTGGCCGTAAGTTACTTACGCTGGCTGTACTATGTGAGCTATACGATGCAGACGAAGATGAGTTTACCTACGAGGTTAAGAAGCAGTACCGAGTGCTAAGATTGCGAGATGGTATCTACTCTCAGCAAGTGTATAGAGACGATGTACCATACGGAGAGGAGTTTTTCCCTAAACGCGCAGACGGTACTAATTTTGAGTTTATCCCTTTATTTATAGTTGGTAGTGAGAATAACGATGCCTCGGTAGATGTACCGCCACTGGCTGATATTGCTAATGTAAATATCGGTCACTATCGCAACTCGGCAGACTTAGAGGAAAACTGCTATATACATGGCCAATTAACTCTAGGTGTTACCAGCTCTATGAGTATGAGCCAGTTCGCAGAAGCTAACCCTAATGGAATTACAGTAGGCTCTATGGCTGGTCATTTCTTGGGCGAGTCGGGCGGGTTTAGCTCAGTACAAGCCAGTGAGAATCAGTTAGCAGATAAGCTAATGGAGCGCAAAGAGGATCAGATGCGAAAGCTAGGCGCTCGAATGGTTGAAGATGGCGGTAATAAGACCGCTACACAATCACGCATTGATGCAACTGGCGAGAGTTCAATTCTAGCCACAATTGCCGATAACGTATCGGGCGGCCTACAAACCTGTATTGACTGGTGCGGGCAGTTTATGGGTGTAGATTCTACCGAGTCTATCTATAAGCTCAATAAGAAATTCTTTGACGATGACGCTAACCCACAGTTAATGATGGCAGCTATCCAGCTTAATGACCGAGGCGTTATAGGTAAGTCTGACCTACAAGATATGGCTAGATCGCAAGGTATCGTAAACCCTGAGAGAACGAATGAAGATATTGATGGAGAGGTTGAAGTGGTAGCGCCAATTTAATGAGCAGCGAACAGTACCTAATAGATGCGGCGACCCGTCACCAAGTATTTGTACAGCGGTATGCGGGCGGCCTATCTAACCAGTATCAGAAAGCCTTAAAGAAAACATATGCCGAGGTCTTAGCCCGTCTAATGGAAGATGAGCTTACAGATATTGGCGCTGCTAGGCTTACACAGATACGTTTAGATATGGAGCAGATACTCTCTAACGGCTATAACGCTGCTAAAACTGAGTTGCTACTAAACCTTAATGAGTTCGCTACTTCTGAGGCTGCGTTTACTGGTCAGCTTTTGGCTAACGGCAGTGCTACGCAGTTTAGTGTTGCGTTACCCGCTACACAGCAGATACAAACAGCACTCTCGCTTAATACGTTCTCGCCTGATAATGGTAAAACTTTAGTCAATATCGAGACAGCCTTAGATAATTTTGGCACTAAAAAAGCTGCAAATATACGACAAATAGTTAAAGATGGCTTCCTGCTAGGTGATACTAATGCGGACATAGCCAGCATGATTAGCGATGCAGAGAAGATTAACAGGGCGCAAGCAGATAGCCTAGCTAGGACAATGACCAACCATGCCTCTAATGTGGCTAGAGCTGAGACGTTTAATGCCAATGATGATGTGGTAACTGGCTATGAGTGGGTAGCTACACTGGATAGCCGCACCACACTAACCTGTAGTGGTCGAGACGGTGAGATATATTCCCTATCAGCTGAGAATCCTAAACCACCTGCACATTTTAATTGCCGATCAACCACGGTTCCAGTTATTGACCCTGAGTTTGATATAGGCGCAAGCGGTAAAGGCACAAGGCAGTCAAAGGGCGCTAAAGGTAAAGAGCGTGTAAGTGCAAAGACAACTTTCGGCGGGTGGCTAAAGAAGCAGCCCGCAGACTTTCAAGATGAGTATTTTTCTAAATTCCAAGACGGAAGTATTAAGGCAAAGTTATTTAGAAAGGGCGGCTTAAAGATCGACAAATTTACAGATGTGCGCGGTGCAGAGTACAGTTTGTCGGAATTAAAGGCATTAAATCCATTAGCGTTTGACGTTGCTGAGATTTAGTGGTATATAACTAAAAGGCTACAGGGTAGTCAGACTTAATAACTTGGGGTTATAAGATGATAAAGTACAATGTAAGTGCAGATGAGTTCGAGACGCTGGAAGATTCACAGAAAGGCTTATATTCGCAGGGCGAAAATGGCTATACGTTGAATGTTGAGGGTGTACCGAAAGAAGATGTAAGCGGGTTGAAGCGTAAGATTGATGAGCTACTTACTGAGAAGAAATCAGTACAGCAAAAAGCAAACGAGGCAGATGAGCAAGCGAAAGCTGAATTGGCTGCCAAGCTAAAAAACGCAAACGATTATGAGCAGTTATATAACAGTTCAGAGTCAGAGAGACAAAAGGCTTCTGAGGAGTTAGCAACTTTAAAGGCTAATTTACAGCAGCAGCAGGTAGCAAGCCAAGCCAGCACAGTAGCGTCTAAGTTAACTAAAGACACTGCTAGAGCTAAACTGCTATCAGCACAGATTGAATCACGCCTATCTCTAGTAGATGGCGAGGTGAGAGTTTTAGACGCTAACGGCAATTTAACCGTTAGTAGTGTAGAAGAATTAACGGCCTCAATTAAAGCGGAATATCCGTTTTTGGTCGATGGTTCACAAGCTGCTGGGGGCGGCGCAACAGGTGGAAACAGCGGGGCTGGTGATGCCAAAACAGTAAGTCGTGCAGACTTTGATAATCTAGGGCAGGCAGAACGCTCTAAATTCTTTAAAGCTGGCGGCAAAATTATTTAATTATTCTTTTGGAGAAACTAGCTAATGGCTAACGAACTAACTTTATCAAACCTAGCAAACGACATTTATGTCGCTGCTGATGTTGTAGGCCGCGAACAAGTCGGCTTTATCCCATCTGTAACTATGAATGCTGACCACTCTCGCGGTGGATTAAACGATAGCGTTAAAGCTGCATTCACTAATGTTGCTGCACCTGTTGATATTTCTCAGTTGATGACTATCCCAGAAGGTTCAACTACTTCTATCGCAAGCAAATCACTTAGCTTGTCTAAGTCACGCTCGGTACAGATTCCTATGGAAGCTGATGCAGAATTGCAATTACGTAATGGCGGTCAGTTTGACTCTGTTTACGGTGATTTAATCGCTCAAGCAATGCGCGCATTAACTAACGAAATGGAAGCTGATCTTGCGTTAGCTGCTAAAGAAGGCGCTGGTGGCGCTTCTGGTGCTGTTGGTACTAGCCCGTTTGCTTCTAACTTTGGTGCTTTAGCTACTGCTCGTTCGCGCTTGCAGGAATATGGTTGCCCAACTACTGACTTATCTGTAGTTCTTAATGGCGCACAAGGCGCATCACTTCGCACTTTAGGCCAATTAACTGACGCTAACCGCGCTGGTTCTGATGCTTTCGGTCGTCAAGGTGTATTGCTTGACCTGTACGGAATGTCTGTACGTGAGTCTGGTAAATTAGCCGCTCATACTGCTGGTGCCGCTACTGGCTTGGATATTGTTGGTGCTGATGCAGTTGGCGCTACTGAAATCGCTTTAGATGGCGGTGATTCAGGCACTATCTTAAAAGGTGATGTTGTTAAGTTTGCCAATGACCCTCGCAAGTATGTTCTTGCTGGTGATGGTGCTGCTGCCGCTGGTGTTACTCTAAACCTTAACAGCGGATTGCTTAATGCTACTGCTGTTGGTGAAGAGATGACTATCGAAGCTGCTCACACGCCTTTATCTGTATTTCACAGATCAGCGTTAGAGCTTGCAGTTCGTGCTCCTGCTTTACCACAAGTTGGTGATTCAGCAGACGATAGCATCGTTGTACAAGACCCAACTAGCGGCCTCGTATTTGAAGTGCGTATCTATAAAGGATACCGCAAATCAATGATCGAAATCGGCGCGACTTGGGGCGTTAAAGCATGGAAGTCAGACTTCATCCATACTTTAGTTGCACCTTTGTAAGTAGTAAGTTGTAAGTTTTGGTCGGCTCTCTTGGGTTTCCCTCCCTTTACCCTCTGAGAGTCGGCCTTTTTTTAAGGTGAGAGTATGGCTTTAACAATAGAAACAGGGCAACAATCGACTACAGCCACAAGCTATGTCACGGTTGCTAATTACAATACTTATTTAGACGCGAGATACCCAGCCCGCACGAGCATTAGTACAGCTCAAGCAGAGGCATATATCCTACGCGCAATGGATTATTTTGAGACCTTGGTTTTTATCGGCACTAAAGCTGACGAAGATCAAGCGTTACAGTGGCCGCGTCATAGAGTTATTATCGACGGCTATGGATTCGACAGTGACCAGATACCGAAAGAGGTATTGATTGCTACGTATGAGATTGCATACGGTTTTGAGCAGGGCTTTGGAATTAATGACCCTGTTGGCAGAGAGACTTCTAAAGAGACTGTAGGCTCGTTATCTGTAGAGTATAAATCCTCTAGTGCAGATCGTACATTGCTGCCAGCGGCTTCTCAGGCGCTTAGAAAGCTAATTAAAAACCCAACCTCAGTGGTTAGACTTTAATGGCCTTTAATTACTCGCCACTAAATAAAACGGCTACTGATCTTATTACTAAGTTTGGTCAAGCGGTTACGTTTAGCAAAAAAGTAACGAGCGCCTACCAGCCTGAGACTGGCGGCTTTAGTAACTCGGTTAGCTCGACGTATGTGGCTCAGATCGTAATTCTGGATGAACCGAAATCTGAAAAAGAAGAAAGCTCGACAGTTCTTGTAGAAAATGAGGCGCTATGCTCATCAACTACCGAGCCAACTATAGGCGACACTGCTACAATTAACTCTGATCAATACAAGATAACGGCTGTTAAGAAAATACAGCCCGCAGCTACGGTGGTATTCTATGAACTTCGCATCGCAAGTTGATAAGATAGCCGATAAAGCGGCTGTAAGAACGTCTAAGATGGTTCGCGGCACTGTCCTTGGCATTATGAGGGATACAATTAAAGACACGCCTGTAGACACTGGGCGGCTTAGAAATAATTGGTTTGCTAGTATTGGCAGACCAGTAGATGCAGAGCGAGAGCAAGGCGGTAAAGCTGCTAGTGCTTCTAAGGCAAATGCAGTTGATGTAGCTACTAAATTTAAAATGGGTGATGAGATATACTTTACCAATAATCTACCTTATGCAATGGTTATAGAGTTCGGCGGCATGGTGAACGGTAGCGTAAGAAAGGGGCAAGGTATGCTACGCAGAGCAATCGGCATTAGAACGAGTAAACTAAGATGAGCAATACAGTAGATTACGGCTCTATAACAGAGAGCGCGACTGGTGAAGTTTTACACGTTGATGGCGGGTTTATAACCAGCACGATAGCCACCGAAGCCACAAGCATATTTCGTAATATCCGAATAGCTTTAGAGAATAGATTAACTACATTAACAGAATTAAGTAACATAGCATTTGAGAATGTAGAGATAGATTTAAGCACGCTAGATAAAGGTGCTAATGGAGTAGAATTCGTGCAGGCGTTTTTGTTGCCACAAGCAACTGAGTCGCTAGAGATTAGCCCTACAGGTAGAGACTTGCACGAGGGTATATTCCAGATTAACTACTATAACGGTGTTGGTATAGGCGGCTATAGTACGAAGCTAGACTATATCGCACAAGCCTTTAAAAGAGGCACAGAGTTAAATTTTAGCGGTACTACCGTTAGAGTTCGTAACGTATCTTTAGGCGTTGGGCGCAGAGAAGATGCTTTTTTTGTTAGAAATATTGATGTATCTTATTATGCGGTTACGCCCGCGAGGAGCTAGTTAAATGCCTATTGCAAACGGCCAGAATGTTAAATTAAGTATCAAAGAGGAAACCACTTACGGCAATGCTATTACTGATGCTGCCTACGATGTATTCCCTTTTAAAAGTGTAAACCTATCACTTACAAAGACTAACCACGAATCAGGTGTTATCACTGGTGATCGTGAGGTTCAAGATGTAATCATGGGTGCTGTATCTGTAGCTGGTGATGTATCTTTTGATCTATCACACCAAGCGGCCTATATTACAGGGCTACTCGGTGTCATGGGTGACGATGCTACTTCTAATGGAGTTATTAATATTGGTAGCGTTCGCCAGTCTTATACCTTTCATCAAACTTTTTTAGACCTAAACTCTAATAACGATGTCCACGTTTTTAAAGGTTGTGAGTTTAACAGCTTTTCTATGTCTATCCCTAGTGATGGGCTAATTGAGTGTTCTTTTGGTCTTATCGGCTCTACAATGACTACCGAGAACGCTGAGATAGATGGCGCAGAGGCTAACTATACAGACACCAACAACCCGTATCACTCAAGCGAAGCAGCCATTTTCTTAGGCGGTGCAAACACTGCTATCATTACTGACTTTTCTTTAGCTATTGATAATGGTCTAGCTACTACCAATAAAATCGGCGCTTTAGAAGCCCAGCAAGGCGGTATCAGTAAGTGTCGTGTAACTGGCTCATTTACTGCTCACTTTGACGATTCTGCTGGCGTTGGTCATTACGAGAAGTTCCTAGCGAATGATAAAGAAGCAATTGTTGTAACTTTAGGCTCAGGCACTACTGGTATGAGTTTTACAATGGCCGAAGTAGTCTATACTACTAGCACTGTTGAGGTAGGCGGTGAGGGCTTATTAAGTATCTCTGCTGAGTTTACTGCTATCTACAAAGACACCAGTAATACTTCTGCATTAGTAATTGATACTGACTTATAATAATCTAAATGCCTCGCTATGCGGGGCTTAACTTTACCCAAGGGGGGTTTATGAAGCTTACAGAACTATACACAGTTGATGCACATGAAAATGGCGCAGAGCTTAGAATTTCTGATGGCGAGGGTGTTAAAACGCCCTTGTACATAAAGGTTAAAGGAACAGATTCAGTTAGTTACCGACTACAATTAAAGAAACAAAAAGCCGCATATTTTGAGGCTGCTCAGAAAAATAAAGATGTTGATACTGATAAGTTTGTAACTGATGCTTTAGTAGCCTGTACTATTGGCTGGCGCGGTACAGATGAAAAGTTTACTAAAAAGTTATGCCGTGAGTTATACGAAAAGGCTCCGTTTGTTAAAGAGCAGATTGATAGCTTTATGGTAGACCGCAGTAATTTTACCAAGGCCAAGCCGATAAAATAATCGAGTTTGGCAAGTGGATATTCCACGCAAACGGTAGAATTGAGGGTAGTAAATCAACACGCATTGAGCAGTGGAGAGCAATCGAGAGAATATCAGGCCGAAAACCTGCTGACCTTGAAAATATGCCAATACTCGATGACCATTTATACCCAGTGTTTAACGCATGGGTTAAGATAGGTCAAGGAGTGGAAGCGATTACGCTACAAGATATAAAGGCGTACATTGATATTTATGACGACCCTTTAGAGTGGTGGGAGGTTGACGCTATTCTGGGGTTAGATAAGGCAAGGTTAAGCGAATGGCAAACGAAGTAGCAAAACTCATATTTAAAGCCGACACCTCTGATATAGATGCAGCTATAAAGCGATTAGGCTATCTTGGCAAATCTGCTAACGATGCTGAACAGCAGGTTGGACAACTAGGCGACGAAGCAAAAAAAGCAGCTCCTAAAATTAAAGGGGCGGGCGATGAAGCTCAGAAAGGCGGCAAAAAGTTTAAAGGTTTTGGCGATGCTATAGCTAAGAATAAGGTTAAAGTTCTTGGCTTTGCCGCTGCGATAACGGGTATGGCTCTTGTTATTAATAGAGGGCTAAAAGCAGTAGAGGAAGCTGGTTCAGAGTTTAGTATCTTTAGAGCTAGACTAATCACTGCTACAGGTAGCGTAGAGGCTGCCACTCAAGCATTCAAAGACCTAAACGCATTCGCACTAGAGACACCATTCACCCTCGCAGAGTCCGTTAATGGCTTTGCAAAACTAACTAACCTAGGCTTAAACCCGTCACGCGCCGCTATGGTTAGCTTTGCTAATACCTCTGCCGCTATGGGCGGCTCTCTTGAGCAAATGATTGAGGCGGTTGCTGACGCTACTACATTCGAGTTCGAGCGCCTTAAAGAATTTGGTATTAAGTCAAGCCAAGAGGGTGATAAGGTTAAATTCACCTTTAGAGGTGTAACTACTGAGATAAATAAGAGTGCTACTGAGGTATCTAAATACCTAGAGAATATAGGTAACACTGTATTTGCTGGTGCTGCTATAGAGCAAACGAAGACTCTTAAAGGTTCTATCTCTAACCTAGAGCAAGCCTTTGGTAATTTAGCTATAGCTGCTGGTGAGCTAAGTGGGGCTAATGATGTATTCGCAAAATCAAATAATGATCTAGCAGCCACGGTATCTGACCCAGACTTCCAGAAAGGCATGGCTAATTTAAGTGCTCATTTTGCTAGAATAAAAGCCTCTATCGTTGGGTTAAGCGCCGATGCTTTTGCAGGCTTTATTAAGGCTATTACTGCAACGGATATAGAGGCTATATCTGATACAGAAAGACGTATAGAGCAAGCAAACACGCGCATCTCTAACATGATTACTCTAGGGATTAGTGAAAACTCACAAACATTCAAGCAAGCTCGAAATGATTTAGCAGACTTGCAAGCCAAAATGCGAGAGTTAAAAGGTGAGTCAGTAGGTACTGTGTCCGATATTATGGGCGTTGGTGCTATGGTAGGTAGTGATAAGCCGTTTAGTATGATGGACGGCGTAAAAAATACTGGCGAGACTGCTATACCTATGGCTCCAGAGGGTATGAGCTCTGCTGATACGGTAAGAGCGGCTGAGGTTGAGCGCGTAAAGGGTATTGAGACCGAATTTCAAGAGTGGAAAGACGGGTTAGAATTATCAGATCTTGATAAGTTGAAAGCGAAGCACATGGCGATGCTAGACGCAGAGAAAGAATTTGAAGCTAATAAAAGACAGATAAAACTTGACGCTACAGAGTTAGCAGCAGCAGAGGAAGCAGAAAGAGAAGAGATAAGAGCTGAGTATAAGGCAGAATTAGATGAGACTTCGTTTTTAACGCAAGTCAATCAAGGCGATAATCTAAGAAAATTCCAAGAGAAAGTAGCAAAAGGTGAGCTTAAACTAGAAGAAATGACGGGCAAGCAAAAGGCTAAACTCGCCGTAGGCGTTGGCGGGGACATACTTGCCCATGCAGCTAAGAGTAGTGAAACAGCATTTAAGCTACAGAAAGGCTTAAAAATAGCCGAAACTATACAGAACACATACGGGGCTGCTATGGGTGCTTATAGCTCATTAGCTCCTATACCTTACGTTGGGCCAGCTCTAGGTATCGCTGCGGCTGCAGCGGCAGTTTCCGCAGGCGCAGCCAACGTCAAAGCAATACAAGCAACTAAATTTAATAAAGGCGGCACAGGTGGTGGTGTATCTAAGCCATCTATGGGCGGTGGCGGCGGCGGTGGCGGGGTATCTGCTGGTAATGCGGCGAGTTTATCACCTGTACAAGAGACTGCAAACGATGAGCAAGCCAGTGCAGCACAAACTGTAAATGTAACTGTAGACGGCACTATTGACCCTAGCGGTGCAAGGCGTATCATAGAGGCCATAAACGAGGCTACAGAAGACGGCCTAGAAATTAACGCATTGGTGGGTTCATAATGTCTGGAGCAATGTTAGTAGAAAACGAATTACACCACGGCTACTGGCGTAAAAAAGGTGGGACGACAGTTATAACTTACAGCTCCTCAGGTGGTGATGCTGCTGCTGGGCATGGCTTTGAGAATTGTATTGATGAAAACGCTGGTACTACGTTTAAGATAGCAAACTCTACACAAGCTGTTATAACATTGCTCTTTCCTACTGCCATTTCTATGAACGGCTTTGCTATTTACGGTCACAACTTGACCAAAGATCAGGGTGTTAGTATTGCTTATGACACCGATATCATTGGCGGTATTTCTGGGACATTCCATGATGCGGGTTCAATTTATACTGATATATATAAACCTAGTAGTAACTCATATAAACCTTTCGGCGCTATGTGGACTGATGGGAATAGAAGCGTAAGACGACTGCAAATCACAACCCTAAACTGGACAACTGAAAGTTATATATCAATTATGTCTGCGGGTCAGTGGGTTACTTCACACATTGATGTTACTACTCCATTTACGCCACCTAGCTTTGCGCCTTACGAGAATACAATCAAGCGAAACAATAAAGGCAATCCATTATTAAATGATGTGCGAAAAGTTCCGCAAAAGTTAAATATAAAACTAAATAACTTTAGCGAAGATGACCTTGCAGATACTACTGATGTTGCGTTTACCACACGTATAAACGGTGAAGTAAAGGCATGGCCGATGATTGAATATTTAGGGTACTACCTTTCACGCTACCCATTTTTTGTAATGTATACGCAAGGTGTAAGTGGAGAAACTGACGCGCAAATTGCAGAAGACAGAAATAGGCTTTATTACTGCACGATAGACAGATCACTAAAGCAGCCTAGTTACAGCTCGCCAACCTTATTAAAGTGGAACATTAACGCAATTGGGTATATTGAATGAGCCAGCTTTTTACGCCTTATCACTTATACGATAATTTACTGTTGTGGCTTGACGGGGCTGACCCTAATGCTAATGACGGTGATGGCGTACCTGTACAAAATAAGCCTTTGTATCAGTGGGTTGATAAAAGCCAAAATAAATACGTTTTTGAGCAGAATACTGCTGCTGATGCGCCTACCTACGACTTAGCAAATAAAAGATTAGCCTTTGACGGCACAGAGCATTTATCTTGTCCTAATATAGATAACTTTCCTACTGCTTTTCATATGTTTGTGGTCGGCTCTATAACCTATACAGCTTCTACTGCGACTAATGTTATTGTATCTTGTGACTCTGCCGACACAGAATCAGACTGGACTTTTGTGCAAGAAAAAGATTCTGATGAGATAGAGCCTAAATTTACATTCCAAGACACAAGCGATACAACTAGAACTTCTAACAGCTCTATTACTGTTACAAATGGTGCACCTGCAATCTTTGAAGTTTTGGCAGACTCTCTTGCCTCTATACAATATGTGGATGTAAATAACGTCAATAATTATAGCGGCGCAGCATCTAACGCAATAAAGCTAGATAATGACGTTGTTATTAACCTAATGAAGAATATCGCAGGTGAAGAAACGTCAGGCACGATTTACGAAGTGTTAATTTTTGATGCTTTACTAAGTCGTCATAACCGATGGGCTATACAAGGTTATCTCAAAGAAAAGTACCGTTTATCTATTGAAGAAACTGGCGCGGCTGGTATAACTGATGTTTTGCAAGCTGGCTCAGATGAACCTGCTACAACTACCCTAGCTTCTCACCCATATAGGAATAATCCGCCATTAACAGGTATGACAAAAACGTCAAATCTTACTACAGGCGAAGAACACACTCTAAATAATATATATCAAAACGCACACAAGCTATCACCTAGAGTTCCGATGCAATACGTTAGGCTCTCGTTAGATTTCTGCGATAATGCCTTTGGCAGTAACACTTTTCCATCTGCTTGCACTGCTGATTCTTCTAGTCAACCATGCTTTAACACTAGAGAAACCTGCCAAGCATTACAGGCATATAGGTTAGATAGCTCAGGTAAAAGGCAATATGTTTTTACTCAAGAAATGGGTGATAGGTTATCAGGTATTGAAAAGCACTCACACTCTGCCCTTATATCAGTAACTAGCGCACCCACTGAAATAGTTCCTACTAAAGGTATATCTTTAAGGTCTAACGTCACTATTAAGTTGCGCGACTTTATGTCTACAGATACCGATACAGATGACCACTCCGCTAGTCGCAGTTACATAACAACAGATCAAGGTACTTACTTTGAAAAACTGCTATCAAGGAACCCGCACTACGTTGGTAGAACCATTGAGGTTTTTGATGGATATGTTGCATACGATGGGTCTCTACAAGTACAGGATGGTAAGAAGAAATATATTATTGACTCTATGTTTCTTAGCAATGATATTCTGACTATTAAATGTAAAGATGTAATGACATTAGCAGATGAGCTAAAGAAAAAAGTTCCTGTGCCGTCACGATTTGCCATGAAAATAGGCTTAACCACAGGCTCAAAAAATAACCAAGTATTAACTATCAACGGTTCAGATGCTACCTCTTCTGAGCTTCAAGCAGAGTTTGGTACTAGCGGTTATTTAAGAATTAATGAAGAAATAATGAAGTACACTCGCAGTAGCGGTGACGCGCACATGGACTTCCATGAAATCAACAGAGGTGGCTGGGGTACAACTGAGAGTACGCACGATGCAGGAGACACAGCACAAAAATGTATTGTATTTGGGCAATATGACGCTGGTGGCTCGAGCCAAACCATTAACAATGTAGCTTATGAGTTGCTAGTGAATCAGGCTGGTATACCTGCTAAAGCCTGTAATAACGCATCTGGCGGCATATATTCTTGGGTCGATGAAAAGACCGAGTGGTTAAGCACATTTAGAATAGATACGATTCTTAGTGAGCCAAAAGAAGTTAATAAACAATTATCACAATTAGGTGGCATGGTTGGTGTCAATTTTTTTTACGATGATCTGACTGCACAAATTGTTATGAGAGCAGAGACTCCAGAGGTTGACAATACTAATACTGTTAGAGTTACAGACGACCATATAATTGAGGATAGCTACAAATTAATAAAGGCTGATAAAGATAGAATATCAAGAGTTTACTACTACTATAATGAGAGAAATTCAGTAGAGGATAGGGATAAACCAAAGAATTTTAAAAACTTATATGTAAATATAGATTCTGATTCAGAGACAGACTTTGAATACGGAGCAGAGTCTAATAAGGTTATTTATGGCTGGGGTGTAAAAGACGCATCAACTGCTACAAGTGTTAGCCAAAGGCTTTTAAACAGGTTTAAAAAAACACCCATTACATGCACCTTTAAAATAGATTCTTCTTTTGATCAACTATCAACAGGCGACCATTTCTATTTAACAACTAGACATATCACAGATGTATTCGGCGCACCTAAAATACAAACAGAGATGCAGGTTCTTTCTACTAAGTTTGATAGCAAAAAACAAGAATTTCACATAAAGGCAAAACAGTTTAGGTTTGGAACAGTAAATATAGGTAAAATAACTGCTAATGACATTGGTGGGTTTAATGCTGCTAATGCTGATAACACAAGTGAGGGCTTTAATTCTCTCAATGACACTAATGGCGGTATAGGTACAGAACAAATCCCTTATTTAGGTGTCAGGGCTACAGGCTCTTTTATATCTAATGACGCAAGCAGAGCAGCTAGTAGTAGGGTTTTTATTGCAGCAACAGTTTTAAATGGCGGTGAAAACTTTAACGACACATCCACTATAGCTGCCGCAGAAATAACAGCCGATCAAGGTACAGGCTTAACATTAACTGCAACTGCTTCTGGTGGTGTTGTGCAATCTGTAGCTGTTACAAGCAATCCAGCTACGGGTAGTAATGCTGGCGATGCTAGTCACCTTAACTACTTTGATGGTCAAATAGTAACCTGTATCGATGGTGTAAATAATGGCGGTGGGGCTGCTACTGGGCTACAATTACGCCTAAATGTGAGTGCTAAAATGTCAGGCGGCCAAGAGCCGTATTTAATAGTGTGAGGAAATTATGACTACATATAGAGGAATATCAGATACAGAGGTAGCCGTAGACGCGCCTATAACACAGCAACTTATGCAAGCTCTAAAAGATAATTTGGATGCCATAAGAACGGGGGATGACTCTGCGCCAGATTTATCATGGGTAGTACACCCGAATCCAGTAGCAGGTAACATGCGTATTTATGGCGGTACAGGAACAAACGGAATAGCTGAGATTAGCGGTGTTACCTCTGACACGTTTGGCCCTACCCATACAATGCTAAGAACGGGTGAATTTAGATTTCGTATTACAGTAAGTAAATCTACTGGTCTTGGCTCTTGTAGAGCAGTACTGTATAAGAATGGCTCCGTTATAAGCACTGGCGGTGTTATAGGCGCGTCTACCTCTGCCACCCACACACACGATGGTACATTTACATACGGTGACACATGGAAAGTTAAATTAGATGAAATAAATCAAAGTGTTAGTGGAGGTTCGGTTCATGTAGCTATAGGCTGTAACACATACGCAGCTTCAACGATAAGTGAGATATGCCGACTAAACATAAACGGTAACGCCCTTTAAAAGAAAGTTTAACCAGAGAAAATTATGGCAACTGTAATACAGCAAAGACGCGGAACTAAAGCCCAGCACGATGACGGCTCAGGTTTTACTGGTGCGGTCGGTGAGATAACTGTCGATACAACTGACGATACTCTTCGCGTTCACGATGGCTCTCTTAAAGGTGGTCATGTAATAGCGAAGCTGTCAGACGTAGAGGCGTCCGATACTTTGGCTGAGTTAAATGATACCTCTATTACTAGCACTGCTGCTGGCCATATTCTTATACACGATGGCTCTGACTCTTTTGATAATAAAGCTGTATCTGGTGCGATCACTATTAACGCTAGTGGCGTTACTGCTTTAGCAAGTGGTCAGGCTCTCACTAACTTAGGTGGCGGCTCAGGAACTACATTCTTACGCAAGGATGGCACTTTTGCGACACCTACAAATACAACCTACTCCATTCAAGATGGCGAGTTATCACAAAACAATTTTACAGATGCAGATCACTCAAAGCTAAACGCTATAGAGGCTAGCGCAGATGTGACGGATACTGCAAACGTAGTTGCTGCACTGACTGCTGGTACAAACGTATCTATAGCTGGTGACGGCACCATATCATCTACAGATACCAACACCACTTACTCGGTACAAGATGGCGAACTATCACAAAACAACTTTACTAACGACGACCACACTAAACTGAACGGTATAGAAGCGTCCGCAGATGTTACAGATACCACTAATGTAGTCGCAGCTCTAACCGCAGGTACTAACATAGCAATCGCAGGTAATGGCACTATATCTGCTACAGACACCAATACTACCTACTCAGTGCAGGACGGTGAGTTATCGCAAAATAACTTTACTAACGACGACCATACAAAATTAAATAACATAGAGGCTGGTGCAGACGTAACAGATGCGACCAATGTTGTAGCGGCTCTGACTGCTGGTACTAATATCGCTATTGCAGGTAACGGCACAATATCTTCTACGAATACTACTTACACAGGCGGCACTGGCTTAACTTTAAGTGGCACTACTTTTAACGTAGACGCTGCTCAGACTGGCATTACATCGCTAGGCACGTTAAGCGGATTAACTACAGGCGCTACTACGGTAAATGGCAATCTTGAAGTCAACTCAACCACTTCTGACGGTAATTTTTTACCTGAGATACGTTTAAAAAGAAATGGTGGTGTTGACGCAGGTGATGACGGTGACGTTTTAGGCGCGTTAGTTTTTGAGGGCGATAACTTTGATGGAACGCAAAAAGATTACGCTCGCATCGGTGTTTCTATTAAAGATGACGGGACTGGTGTTTCTAGTGGGGAGGTTAAAGGCGAAATTAGGTTTGCTTGTGCTAACGGTAAGTCTACCGCTACGCTCGAAGCGCCCTCTGCTAGAATAGACAACGAAGGCGTACACACTAACGAAAATGTCTTAGACGGTAGTGGCAATTCCAACTTCTTTCACACTCATAACTGCGGCTCTGGTGGCGGCTTAAAGTTTCACTCTAATGACGGCAACCATACAACCACACTGAAATCCGCCTCACCTACAGCCGATAAAGAAATAACTATACCCAATATACAGGGAGCTCTTGTTGTAGCTGCTATAGCTGGCGGCTCTATCAATGGTGGAGGCGGTACAGGTTCAGCTAAAACATCTTGGTCTGTTACTGAATTTGCGGCCAACCCAAATACCACTTATATACACTATAATGCAGTAAATGGTAATGATTTAACTGTAGGTATGCCGTTCATTAGTGTTGATCCAGTTTCTATAGGCTCTACGTTTAAGTTTGTAAATGCTTCACCGCAAGCAGGTTCAACTATAATTATAGATTTAGACGCATTCACTTACAGCGGCACACAATACTACGCGCTAACTAAGCTAGATGGCGGCACTAATTCTACAATTTTAAGTAATGCCAGTAATTTAGTTGTTAGTGTTGGCGGGCAAATAACTTTAACTGCGGTTGCGGCTGGTGTATTTTTGGTAGAGGGTATCGGGTACGCATAATGGAATTATTAATGGAACAGAAAATCGACAAGGCTCTAGCTCGTATAGAGGGTCACGAAAACGTATGCGCTGTACGCTATGAGAATATTGAAAATATATTAGAGGAGCGAGGCACAAGGCTCGACAGATTGGATGGTAAAATTGATGGATTATATAAAACAGTCATTGCTTGTTCGCTTACTCCTATTATTGTTGTTGTTGCAATTATCAAATTTTTGTAACGCACAAGAAGAGCAAGCCGCTACAGTTGGTGACTTTGGTTCTAACAGCCAGCAGAGCGCCGAAAGCATTGATAACAGAACGACTACGACTGTTACTCAAGAGGGCGCTGTAGTTAGTACTGCGGTTGCACCGAGCGGCACAAGCTACAATCAGGACGTATGTGTATTTTCTGGTAGTGCTGGCGTTCAGACGCAGATGTTTGGACTAGCCATTGGTAAGCCTGTCGTAGATGAAAATTGCGAACGCTTAAAGTTATCTAAACAGTTACAAGCTCTAGGTCTAAAGGTGGCCGCTGTTAGCGTTATGTGCCAAGACCATAGAGTATTCTGGGCTTTATATGAATCGGGAACGCCCTGCCCTACTAACCAAGGATTAATTGGAAATGATGCGTACACTTTTTACAAACATCGCCCTGATAGGGTTCCTGATCAGCCTGTCATTTACCGCGAAGAGTCAAACAGACCTCCAAAACAGTACAGCCGCCATAGACAGCCTAATAAGTGATGGGGCTAATAACTTTATATCGCAAATGGCTCAGAATATGGTCGATGGCACTACTGATATTGTGCATCCTGATACTGGCAAGCAGTACCATGTTACCCAAGAGCAGCTCGACGCATTTAATGCTGCCTATTCTTTGGCACTCGCCGAATCCACTCAAGAGCACCTCACTTCTTTGCTAATACAAGATCAGATTATCGGCCAGCAAATCGAATTTGAAGATCAGAAGAATGCAATGATTGACGAAGCTGAGAAGATGGCTGCCGTTACTGCTATTGCGGCTGAGATAGAGGTTGCCAATGAGTCAACTAAAATCGGCATGGAAAAGTATGCGACAGACAATGACTTGCGAGAAATTAAACAAGATACAAGAGATAAGTATGCAGCTAGTATAGAGGGTATGGTTGTAGCTTCACGAACTAAGAATATGCTTGAACAGTATTCAGGGGCAATCATTGAAACGACTACCTTTGTCACACAGGCCACCGATACTGTTCAGGCATTCTACGATAGCGCGAGTGTATCTATTAACGATATGCACTTAAATCAGTTAGACGTTGCATGGGTAGATCAAGTGTTGTCAATTGACAACGGTTTTTTGGTTGAGGCCACAGACAAGCAAGAAGCATTCTACCCAGCTACAGCAGTACGGATAGGCGGATTAAGATGAAAGCAGAACAAATTAGCACATGGATTGGTATAGCTACGGCCTTTGCGGGAGTGGTAGCTTCATTCGTTACAATGGAAACAAAGCTAGAAGCTCTCGAAAGTAAGATGGCAGAAATATACAATGTTGAAGAAATCCGAGCGCTTGAGCGTAGATTGACTACACTTGAAGTAACACAACAGAATAGTGATATAAGCCACATCTCAGCAACCATAGCAACCATACAGGGAAATATTAAAAATGTTGAAACAAAGATTAGTGGAATCAAAGAAACGGATACAAGTGAAATTCAAAGCGGCGTTCGCGTCAATAAAAGCAGAATTGGCAATCTGGAAAGCAAAATGGAAAGGATTAGTTATCAGGTTGAAAAAAGCAATCAAAATCCACTAAGGTGATCGCATGGCTAAGAAAGATCCACGACTAAAAAAGAATAACTTAGAGGGCTTTAATAAGCCTAAGCGTACACCTAAGCATGGCACTAAAAGCCATGTTGTTCTCGCTAAAGAGGGCGACAAGGTTAAGCTAATACGTTTTGGCCAGCAAGGTGCAGATACTAAACCGCCAAGAAAGGGTGAGAGCGATGCTGATAAGGCTAAACGCGCATCCTTTAAAGCT
>Ga0209199_1001445_pt1 | contig 28445 bp, 36 predicted proteins | sample COGITO_mtgs_1105_7_FD_184805 | JGI IMG/M metagenome (GOLD analysis project Ga0209199, IMG submission 184805) | Pelagic marine microbial communities from North Sea - COGITO_mtgs_110523 (SPAdes) (version 2) | ecosystem: Environmental > Aquatic > Marine > Epipelagic ...
CCACGACCACTTCACCGCCATTATTACCCTGTTGTAACTGTTTTACGCCTTGCTCTCCACCTATTCTTCTAACAGTAGCCCGATCCAATACAGCTTCACCCCTGAGGACTCTCGCGCCCATTTCATCATTGGCCATTCCTCCCATGTGAAAGCTTGGTGGTTGTTGTGAGCTAATTGTGGCCATTTGTGCCGCCCCGGTAGCTCCAATCAAAGAAGCCAAGACCACTCCGCCCGGTCCTGGATAAGTGGCCAAAGCATTAACAATTCCCTTGGCTGTATTCATCGCCGTTTCAGCTAATGCAGCACCTTGGCGGAGCGCGAAAACCTTGGCCGCCGCTTTTCCTTCATCTTTTGCATTACTTTCCACAAGATCAGCAATTCCACCTAACATATCAGAATAAGCTAAGAATGTTTGATGGGCCACATCTAAAGATTTCTTCTTTTCCTTGTCAAGCTGATCTATTCTTGTCTCGTGAATTGCCTGGTTTCTTTCCGCCTCTATATTATCAATTGCTTCTTGTACTCCAGCTTGTTCTTCTGCCTTTTCGGCTAGCTCTTGGAGCCGTTCAATTTCCTTATCATATTTTAGATTAATTTGATCTATTTCGGAGCCGGAAATCTTTATCAATTCATCAGATAATTGTTCTCTTGCGGCCAAAATAGCATTTTCAGATTCGGCTTGTTTTCTTCTGAATTCTTCTATATCACCTAATATTTGAGCTTCTCTTTCTGCTAACAAAACAGCTCTTTCCAAAGCTTCATTTCTATCTTTTTCGGCCTCGGCTAATCTCTCGGCTTCTTCTGCCTGTTCAAATTCAAAATCAGCCAATTGGCCAGCCATTTCCACCGATGCTTCTTGCATCTTATTAAGGCCACCCAAATTCTTTTCCATTTCCGCTAATTGATTTTTAGCCTGTTCATACATTTGGAATAAGGCTTGGGCTTCTTTTGTTCCCTTTTGGGTAATATCTAAATTGTTACTCGCGGAGCTTGTTTGTAATTGTAGCGTTCTCAATTGCTCTTTCTGTTCATCGGAAATCACCATTTGAGATGATCCAAGCTTTAAGGCTGAATTACCTAAGCGATTTACTAAATCTAATTCTCTTTTCTTTTCTTGGATTAGCGTTTCTTGTGCCTGAATATTATCTTCTATCCCTTCAAAAGCTGCCCGTTGTGCCTGTTTAATTGCGTATTCATATTCACCAATTGCCCCGGTTACAAAATCGATTCTTTCTTCTAATTCTCTATAAGTAGAAGCGGCTTCTAACAGGTTATTTTCTTGGTCTTTCTGGGTATTAATCAAAAGCTTTTGAGCTTCCCTGTATTCAAGAGTTAATTGTTTTACTCTCTCTAGTTCTTTTTTATGAGACTGATATCCTAGTGTAAGCGCTCCGATTGCAATAGCAGCGGCGACCACATAAGGATTTAGATTCTTGAAGGACATTGTCAATCCTTCGGCTACTGCAAAAGTATCGGCCAGACCATCAGCAGCTTCCGCCAATTGTGGATTCACTTCTCTAAGAGCTAAACCAACGGAAGAAAAACCGCGGTCGATATCTCCACTTGCATCTGCCACGCCCTCCATTTTATGCTCAGCTCTAGCGGCCGATTGTGCCATTAGATCAAATTCTTTGGCTCCTCTTGTGGCTGATCTGGAAGCGGCTTGGGCTGATTTCTTGTTTTGTTCAGAAGATTTCTTAGCAGCTTTTTCGGCTTGTTTGAGCTGTCTGTCAAGAGCGGCCACCATCTTCTTGGCTTCTTGATCTGTGATATTTGGGATTGATTTCAATTTAGCTTTTAAATCGGAAATATTGGCCTTGTATGAAATTTCAATGCTTTTCTTTTCGGTCGCCATAATTACACCCTTTTCATTAGATCATTCGCTAATGCTTTTACAATTTTATTGGAAGATTTATTTAACGGCTTAACCAATAATTCAGTAGCTGCCCTTCGACCTTGTGGTAATATGATCTCTTTTCCATCTTTATTTTTAGAATCTTCTCCAAATTTTATCGCCCAAGAGTAGGGAGCGTCATTCCTAAGAAAGACCTCAATTTGCCCATTGGCTGTAACCCTGATCCCCCTTCTAAATTTTTGATATGACTTCTTAGAAGTCCTTCGGAAAAATACGATATTCCCTTCATTATCTTTCCGGATCATAGGCTTTCTTTTTGGCCAATCTTTTCGAGCTTCCTTTTCAATTATAGATAATTGTTCATCCATAATTTTTTCAGCTCCGGGCGCTACGGTTTTCAGAAAATCCAAGAATACTTCTTCCATATCTTCCGAGATTCCCACGGTTGAATTTCCTGATTTGTAGTTTTTTGCCATTTTTATTTTCCGATTTCTTTGGAGATCATTTCTTCCATTCTAGCCCTTTTCAAGGCCGATCGCCTATCTTTTATTTGTTCCGGGCTTGAATGTGCCAAACGATAATCCGCTAGAATCTTAACCTGGTTCTCTTGGCTTAAACTATAAAACCATTCGGGATCTTGATTCCAGTCCTTAGAAATGCGAATCGCTAAAAGATCAAGTGATCCTTTAGCACTTAGGAAAAATTTGCGGTTTGCTCCACATCATCTTCCGTTGGAATTGCTTTCATCATTTCGACTAGAACAAGAGATCCCATTTCATAGACATCCGATAACAGAACACCACTTCCCAAAAGCCTATCCATTATCTTGTGACCAAACAATATAGGATCACCACTAGCTATTTTATAAGCCGGCAAGATTTTCGCGTGATCTACTCCCACGGCTATCGCTGCAGCACAAAGGCGGCCAAGCTGGGCCCGGTTTGGTTCGCTTCCCCAGATAGATACGAAATCCACACAAGTAGCCAAAGATTTCGGCATGTGGATTTCGTGTTCTCCTAACTTTTTTAAATTCAGCTTCATTTTGTACCTCTTTAAAAGCTGTTAATATTAAACTGGCCCAGTAACGACAGAACCACCGTAACAAGTGAAATTCAATGTGAAAGCACTTGGATCACCTTCCGCAAAATCCAAAGAACAAACACATTTTGATAATGTAACAGTATGATCCGCATCATCGCCAAAATCAGTTCCTTCCGCGGTGTATCTAAAATCAATACAGTAATGTTCTACATAAGGCACCCCGGTTACACCAGTAGAAATATTAGCACTATAATTCCCGGATTTATTGATAAAATCTCTAACCGATCCGGCTTCCGCTCCATCAGTAAATTGGCGGAAATGGAAAGAAAATGATCCAGTAATAGCTTGCTGATCTTGTTTTCGAATTGCGGAGAAATTACCACGATCCATTACGACAAGCTCACTAAATTCATTTGGTTCTGAAAAAGAGAAGTTTCCATCTTCATAAGCTACTTCCAGAATCACTGGGGAACCAGTTCCATCGATTAGCTCTATTTTACCATCTCTTTTTGTTTTCGGTACGACTGAATAAGCCATGTTAATCTCCTGTTATATTTTATTGTATTGTGTGTAATGCGATAAATTCTAGTGTGATTATAACATATTCTTGGCTCTCTGTGACATCACGAGTTGAACCTTCATATCTTATAGTAAATTCGTTATTAGCGGAATAAGCTTCTAAGACCTTTTGGATCACTTCTTGTTCGGTATCCATTGAAAGATCGTAGTCAGTTGGATATATATCTAGCGGTCTGAGCCGATACGAAAAGATCACTTGAACCGGAGTGGAAACATATACCCCCACGGATCTTCTTTGTCTTTCTTCCATCGCGGTTGAAGATGCTAATTTGACCCCAAAAGCTAAATTGGCCACGGTGTTTTCCGTTCTACCAAAGAAGTCCGGGCTATGCTTTGTTTGTTGAAAGCCAGGAAGGGAACCAACCTTGGAAGCTATTTCTGATCTAACTTGGGAGAATTTTACAGCCATTATCTTCTTCTGCCTCGTGAGCTGCCAGGATTACAAAGATAAATTACAGGCTGTTTGGCTACTCTTTGATTTGGAGATTCAGAAGTTCCGGAATGATCAAAATCATAAATGAAATTTATTTGTTTCCACGCGTGATGATATTGTCTGAAATGTTCCCCGGCGAGATCCAAATAACGCCCGTTGGATTGGCCTAAGCTCGAATGGAAATCTCGGAATATATAATACAAAGTTAGATTCTGATGTGCTTCTCGGAATGATTCCGCGCTCATAACAAGATATTCCAGGCCACCACCTTCTTGTCTTAACTTCTGGATCATTGTGTACCAAGCTTCATCTATATATGTTTGGTAGGAAGTTAGATTGGATGGTCTTATATCTGCCAGCTGAGAATAAGTGGAAGTTAGATCACCATCGGATATCACTGGATATAATCTTCTCTTAACCAGGGCCGCGTTTCTTCTAAATATAAAGGGTGACCCTTCAAGCGTTACGGTCCATTCCTGGACATATCCTTCCCCTAAATTCAAGCTATCAGATAGAAGGGAAGCGGAATGTGTGTATTGTGGAATATTCCCCGGATAAGTAGCCGTGGCATTATCCACAGTTTTGGACCCATCCGGAGCAATTAAAGTATACTTGACCCCAGTAGGAGAAACCAAAGCGCCATCCCGATATATCGGAAGTAGGGAAGTTTGTGATTTTCCTCTTTCCAATAATTCTGGGACTTTTATTTGTGGAGCGTATGGAGTCGAAGAATTCATTTTAATATCCTATGATATATTTCCATTCCCTGAGATTCATAATCAGTCATAAACTTTTTCATATCGTTTAGAATTTGATAGTGTTCGTTTAATTTGATCTTTACTTCTGGGATGTGCTGTGATCCAGATAATCTGTTTATTGTTTTTTGGTGGCTAAATGTTTGAAGTTCCCAAAAGTGAGGCTCTGGACTGGGAAGAATGTTATTTATGAGCAAATTACACGACCACCGCCAGAAAGATTCTTTATCCATTTTTTTAATAATTTGACCACCTACCACGCGAATTTCCAGCCATTTCGGAACGTGATATTTTCCGCCTCTTACTGGATAGATATGCATATAGTCATATTGTTGTGGAGAAAGATAGATCCAGCCCTTTTGTTGAAGTCTTCCGATTCTTGATCCAGCTTCACCAATTTCACCGCTAATTTGATGCACTCCATTAACACCAGGAACAATTCTTTCCATTCTGATATTAGGAACAAACAATCCAATTCTTTCCATTTCGGGGTCTTTCTTCTTGGATTCTTTTGGAACATTGAAATAATGAAAGGACCAGTTTGTAGGATGAAATTTATAATAAAAAGGGTGATTCGGTCTGGTTGGAAGTGTTTGGGGAGCATCCGGTTTAGACATAGCCCAAGGTTGTGGTTTAATATTCATTGTGTACCTCTACTAATATTTGATATAAATGAGGAAGAATAAACCATCCTTCCCCATATACTTTTTTTTGAACTTTAGATTTAAACCAAAGTAGCAATTTCAACACCGCGATCATCATCAATGATAGCCAAACCAAGATAGGCATGTCCAACAATGCGAGTCAATGCTTTTGTTGCATCGCGATCCATTTCGATTACGACTTCGCCCATTTCCATTGTTTCAGCAGCTCCCGGAAGACCGGCTGGTGTTCCAGTAGCGAAACCAATAGCACCAGGTCCCCACATAGCAGCCGCATAATTAGAGCCGTTATCTGGAACATAGGAAGAAGTATAAATCTCAACGCCCATGAACGCGCCTTTATAGTGTGATCCCTTAGCAGAAATCGCTTCATAAGAAGGAGCTACGAATTGGAGAATACCAGTTGTCTCCGAGCGGATAGAATCTTGAAGCTCAGCAAATTGAGCCGGAGCCAAAACACAAACGTAAGGACCAGGAGCGCCTTTTCCACTATCAGCAGCTTCAAGGGTCTGTATAGCATCAAGGAAAACCGAAACCGACATAGCAGCAGCAGAACCAACCTGAGGAGTAAAACCACCAAGTAAAGCACCTGTCAAATTAGCGAAACGTGCTTCATAAGAACGAGCGATTGATTCAGCGATACGGAAAGGATCAATATCACCGCCACCCATTCCAGTCATACTGGCCATATCCGTAATTGAATACGCGAGAGCTTGTCTTTTTACTACAACATCAACATGACCATCAGTTAAAGCCTTATCTGAAACAGCATCGGCCTCGGTTCCTGAAGAAAATTCAGACCAACCATCTTCACCATCAAGAAACGCTTTTCTAACGCGAATTGTATCGGAACCCATTCCATTTATAGAGCCAACGAAGTCCATATAAGGAGTGTTTCGGAGGTTAGTAGAATCAGTCAAAAGAAGTTTAATTTCTTGTGAAATCATTTGAGCTAGTCGAAGATCACCGACCAGACTTGTATTGGTAATAGTCATTTTTACACCTATTTTTTATATTAAATTTTAAGTTGGTTATTTTCTCTTTTGGTGTCCTGTTTTTTACGGGAACGACCCGACCAAATTCAATTACAGAATATATCAAAAATTATCATTTTGCAACAAAAAAACCCTTGGCTCAAAAGAACCAAGGGAAATCCGAGAGGTACACCCCGAAACTTTTTTTGAGAGATTACATAGAAACTAAGATCTTTAGTCCTGTTTTATTTGTTCCTGCTTTAATTTTACAGTTGTTTCCATCTGTTAATTGAACATCCAATTGAACCAAATTGTCATTAGAGTCATAAGCTGACACATGAACAAATTTCTTTCCTAATTGATGATTCAATGTAAGGAAAGTATTAGCTGTTAAGCTGATAGCGTTAAATTCTGTTCTAAGATCATTAAGATCAACCGAAAGATTACCGTTTGCATCGTTGTAATTCAAAATGTTTTCTGCAATAGCAGAATCAATCTGAACAGCAGCACGAGCACGAGCATCAGTGTAATAAAGGTTAGTTCCTTCCGCTACATCATCAGTATCAGCAGCCAAAGAGATAACACCAGAAGCATAAGCAAGGCCGGACCCTGAAATGCTGATAGCACTTTGAGCACGAGCTTCTGTGAAGTAAAGGTTAGTCCCTTCTGTCACATCGCCAGTATTTCCAGTGAAAGAGTAATCGCCACCGCTAAAAGTTAAACCACTTCCAGCTGAGAACTGATTAAAAACACCAGACAAAGGAACAGACAAATTACCTGTTGCTTGATCTACTGATAACAATTGAATTTCTGGACCAACAACCGAAGCAGCTTGAACAGATCCACGCGCGCGAGCTTGAGTGAAATAAAGGTTAGTTCCTTCTGCCACATCATCAGTATCAGCATTTAAAGAGATAACTCCGGCAGCATAAGCCAAGCCAGAACCTGAGATGCTAATAGCACCTTGGGCACGAGCATCTGTGAAATAAAGGTTACTTGCACCTTCGCCGACTCCATCAGTATCCGCATTGAAAGAAAATACACCGTTAGAAGCATCATAAGCCAAGCCAGAACCAGCAGAAAAGAATCCTTTGATATCTGTTGAATCCGCTTGAATTGCTCCGGTAGAAGAATTGTAAATAATTCCGGTTCCGCCTGAGAAATACGATCGAACTTCTGATCCCGAAACATCCGAGCCTTGAATTTCTGTAAAATCTGCAGTTGTTCCAGCGCTTCCACCATTATGGATGAAAGTTTCAGTACGATCTGAGCTTGTATTTGTGAGGATTAACATGTCCCCTTCTTGAAGCTCATTTCCAGCTGAATAATTATTAGTTACCCAATCAGCCAAAGAAGTTTCAACGGCATCAACGCTAACATCAGTTACAGCCAAAGACTTAATTTTAAGTTGCTTTTCGCCATTAACGATTAGAGTTTCAGCAAGGACAGAAGAATCGCTATGGATTCCCATAATTGCATTTGCTTCGAGCCAAGATTTTCGGACCGCGTGATTATCTGCCGAGGGATCATTTTCGAGCTGAACGCTACCTTCAAAAATTACATTAGGATTAAAAAAATTCATTGTTCTCTATCTCCGATTGGATTCAAATATATAAGGGGTTTTTCCCTAGAGGTATCTTATCTCAGAAAGATACTTCCTGATATTGAATTTTGGAAACTTACAACCAATTCATTTTCTGAATTGTGAGTAACATCACAATAAGCCATCTGATTATTGACAACGCAATAGACAATTGGCCTATAACCTAAATTATGAGTTATCGTTAGGTTGTTCGTGTTTGAAAAATTAATGATTTGAGGTCGGGAAATTGGATTATATATTTTAGCCATTATCCCTCCTCAAATATAATATTTATATCGGCCGATCCTGAGTTTTCCGTGCATATGTATACGGATTGAGTTCGGTTATATCCTTTAGCCAATTTGAATTCAATTGTTCCCCCTGAATTCACTTCTATTCGATGTGCACTAGGCGCGCCGGCATCTTCACCCTCAAAAGAGACAAAGATTTTATGATCTGGACTCTGAATAGTCATATATCCGGCATTACTGGGGAACATCACTTGGGTATTTGTTGTATTTGCTGAAAAAGTCCTGTTTATTGGGAAGCTGTTCAGCGATCTATAATCTAACATAACATTTCACCCAATTTATCTTTGTTTCCAAGCTGACCGAATAGAATCGCGGTTTGCTTTATAGAACTCGAAATCTTCCGCGCCTCTTTTGAGCATATCAGTAGATTTTACCGGGGCCGATTGTGCTCCTCTATTGGTTTTCGGTGGAAGCATTATTGGCTGTTCTTCTTGGATGGTTTGGGATTCTTCTTGTGGAGCTTGAGAAGTTTGTGGAGCTTGAGAAGAATTAATCAGATGGGGAGCTAGGGCGCGTGGAGCTTTGGAAGGATCTTTCTTGATTTCACCTAACCAATCATACAAGCTCGGAGCTTCTTCTAATCCCTTGGTGGCCTTTTGATAACTCCATTCAACCATTTCTCTAAGGTCTTCATCCGGGAATCCCATTTCAGCAATTGCCAAGTGTCGTTCATATTTTGATTCGGATCTCGTTAGTTCTTCCCCTAGGTTTTTTATCTGAGAATTCAATGTTTCCAGTGTTTCCAGTTTTCCAGCTTGGGTGTCTAATTGATCTTGTAATGTTTTAGCAGCTTCTTCCGCTTCAATTGCTCTTGATGATAATTTCTGAATTCTGTCTTTTAATGCAGATTCCATTTCTGATTTTAGAACGTATGTAAAGCCCTCATGCTCTATTGTTTTCATTTTGTACCTCTTTGAGTTGTTGTAAATAAATATAAAAGTTTTCAATTGCCAAAGCTGCGGAATCCCACTTCATTTCCAAGGCGATATCCAGGAACAATGGAAGATGATCTAATGGAAGCCAATGATCTTCCAGTCCTTCACCAAGAAGATCTTGGGTAGAAGAATATTCACAATCCTTGTGAGCGGCGCGAATTGTTTCGGAGAGAGATTCCACTCCATTCGATAACCATTCTAATATTGACCTTTCATCTAAAGGTTGTCCACAATGTGAGCATATCATAAAAATTCGGCCCGTTCCATTTTGATCTGTCTTAGATATTCACGGGCTTCCCGTTCATCCATGTCATCATACATCATCATAATAGCAGTAACAGGGGAAATTAATCCAGCCTGCATTTTCTGGATGATATCTTCTCTTTGGGATCTCATTTCATCCGGGGTTAATGGCATCGAATGATAAGACACGCGATATCCATCTTCTGGAAGATTGGTTCCCAAAAAACGATTGGATAACATAGCAGTTTTTGCCAATAGTTCTTCATCACCCATTCTAAAGACCGGAGCGAATTTCTTTTGAGCTTGTCTTTGGCCAGCCCTAGACACCGACAAAGCATATCCGGACCGCGCTTCTCCACTTGATGATCTTGATATATCACTTGGAGAAAGACCGGCGGCCAATCCCACGCGGACCTCATATTTTGATATACTTTCAAGAAGCGCATGGGGATCAGTTGGAACCGCGAACGACCCGACAAGCGGCTGGCCCTGTGCATCCGGATCTTGCGTAAAGACCAGGATGGAAGAAGGATCCGTGGCAATACTAGAACGGCGCGCTATTTGATTCTGATCTAGTTGATTCAGTCCAGCAACCGAAAGGCCGGCTACATACTTCTGAGCCCAGCAGGCATCGCGAACCAAATGTACCCACATACTATACAAAACGGCCGATGTGAGTGAGCCATAAACCATTTGAGAACCGTTTAATGTATCCCAAAGATATCCAGTTTTTTCCGCGTGATATAGCGTGATAGGAAGGAATGGTTTTCCGGTTTTATCTCTATAAGGATAATCTTCTCCAATATGGGCAGGGTGACCCATATAAATTTCCGAAACATCTTTTCCGAGTCTTCCATCCTGATTGATTTCATACATTCCGAATGTTGGTTGATTCATATTACGAATATCAAGAATATCCGCCACCCAAACCAAATTCCCATCCTGATTCTTTCTTAGCCTGTATTCCTTGTAATATACTGGAATATCTGGCTGATCTGGATGTGATTCACAATACACCATATCCGGAGTCACAATTCTATACTGTATCCCAGGAGCTTGAACAGAATCAGATTCAGTGTGTGGATTTACATCAATTCGAATTATGGTTTCTCTAAGACCTAGTACAAGTTGTTGCGCGCGTTGCATTAGCTGCCAAAGGCCGGCCTTGGTGACTAGTCCTTCTCTTGATACCAAGGCTTCAATATTCCCATTAAGATTAGTTACACTTGGATTCTCGTGATATAAAACTGATAATTGTCTTGTGATTTGCTCAAAAGGATTACTAGAAAGATCAGCCGGTCCCCAAGCATCCCTTCTATCGGCTGGAAGGTGTCTTGCTAATTCATCTTCCAGGTCTTCTTCCCAAGCTCCAAGAATCATTCTTCTTCTTAATGAAGTGTGTTCCCATCTAGCTTGTTCTTCTGTACTATTTGCTATTGGCTTGATCGGTTTATTCATCATCATATCAATATAACCTAATTTTTGATTGTGGAATGTTTGGTTTATAGGATTCTAGGGTTGGAACGACCGTATAACGCAAGGCATCAACCGCGTGGCCCCATTCATCCTTTGACCTAGCCGATTGATTCTTCTTCATAGTCCATCGTTGGAGCGACAAGATTAACCGGTTACATTGGGGATGAATAAAAAATTGTTTGCGTGCCATCACGCTATGAATCATAGCACTTCCGTAATATACACTATATCGAGGCTTTTTGATAGTACGTATTCGGAAAGGAAGCTGGGGAACCCTTAACACCGATTCAAAAGATCGCATCAAGAGAGAATTCGACATTTTACCCGATCCATTTCGACCGGTTCCAAAATGCACATTATCCCCGGTCCATCTGCACTGGTTTGGCTCTATTTGGTTTTTTCGGAGCATTTCCAAAATTGCGCGCGCGTGACTTTCGGGCGGAGCTGCCCCGGATATATATTCATCCAGGATATAAACCCAAGGATTATCCGGAGTGGCCATATTTATCGCGGCCAAAATTGCCACCTGTGCATTGGGTTGGGATCCGTGATCGATTCCAATAGCGAATTGATAATTAGCCTGGGGAGCTGGATCAGAAGAAATCATTTCTTCCGTAAAACAATCAAAGATTCTTCCTTCCGGGATTCCCACGGTCCAATCTCCGTTTAATCTTGCGGCCCTGTCAATCGGAAGATAGGCGCGGGAAATATCATCAATTTGATCTTGGGATATTATAGGCTTGCAAAATTTTGGTGTCGTGTCTTCAACGCTTAGCGGGGCTCTTGTACAAGAAACAATTCCTTCCTCTACTAGCTTTTGGAGGTATGAAACATCCTGACCGACCGGAGTCATTGTAATTCCGATAGTTCCAGTTTTCCCGCCAGCTCCACCGCGTAAAACTCGACTAGAAAGCTCCCCCCAAACTTCTTGGGACACAGGTTCATCGATGGCGACATAAGATAATGTAGCGGAGGCTAATCCAAGCCCTTGATTCGCTGTCTTGATATGAATCATCGAACCATTAGAAAACCTGACAACGGGATGAATCCCCCGGAAGCCCCTTCCTGGAACAAATTCACAATTTGGATGTAAAGAATTTTTTGGGCACATTTCATAAAGTTTTTGTTGAATTGTTATACTTTGTTGATGTGAATGGGTAATAAGGAAGGCTTGAATTGGTGGCGGATCCACCTGTAAATAAGGGTGATTCCCCAAACAGCGAAATAAAAGCTCTGCAGTTGCAGCGTAAGTCTTTCCAACTTGATTCCCTCCTAATAATAATTTTATCTTTGACTTATCTTTTAACCACTTTTCTTGGGGTGGCGTTGGGCAAAAATACGTTAACGGATTTAATTTTGTTCGATCCTGTAACCTTCTCATATTCTTAGTAGCGTTTCTAATCGCGTTCATCCAATTCTATTCCCATTGATGCAGCAGCTTGAATTATAACTTCTAATAATGGAATTCCTTTGGCCTGAGATATCACGCGGCAGACCTTCAAGAAATATTCTGTCTTTGGATTGGTCCCCTTTCTCCATTTTGATATCACGCTCGCGCTTGCTCCAACCTGGATAGTAAGCCAATGGATTGATTTTCCCATTCCATTCATTTCCTTCCGGCAAAATTCTCCAAAATTCATTCTTTAGCCCCATATCTGCACAATCACAAGGATCACAATTACATATCTCGCAGAAGTTCATTTTCGCTTCCCTATGTAGCTTATACACACTTCAGTTTCTAGGCCCAATTTAGCACAATCTTTTAGGACTGAAAGAGAATTCGAAACATTCGATATTTCTTCACATTCCGATTGTGCAGCTCCATCACCTTCCCTTGTTTGCAATCGACAAAACATTTCCCGACAAAGAAGATCATTACTCGATAAAAGATACTCTTTTGAACAAGCTACATTCAGGAGATCCGGAGCTGTTAGATTCTTTTGAATATCAATTTTTCCTTGGTTGATATCGGACTGAATAGAAGAAAGAGCTAGAAGGGTTTCGGATTGGTTTTCCTGGACTTTTTCCCAGTTCTTTGATTTGCCTTCAATCCAGATATAGATCCCGGTGGTCCCTAGTGTCCCGCCTAGTAATCCGATAGCGATCGCTTGTATTACTGTCATTTCTTCTCCCTTATAGATATCACGTTCTGAAATCCTATAATCGTTTCCTCTAGTCGTTGTCTAAGAATTGGAGGAAGGGAGACAATTGCCCCGGTGATCTCCGCCAATAATTGTTCATCGCTAAATCCATCCATTTCATCTCCGATTCCTTCTTCCGCTTCTATCAATCTGATCTGAGATACCACGGCTAATAATTGTCTTTGGAGCGCCGCGTAAGCTTGCCACGATTCAGATTCTTTTGCTTTGTCGGATGATTCTTTTATATCTTTGGCTGTTTGTCTTAATAATGAAAGAAGGTCTTTTGGCATTTCCACCTTATCTTCTTGGGGCCTGGAAGATTTCATTCCATCCCTAGAATATCCATGTCTTCTTTCCAAGATCCAAGCTGCAGCTTTCCAATCCTTCTTAGATGCTTCTTGGATTGTTCCAAGATTGGACATGGCCCCCTCAATTTCTGCACTTTTTATATTGTCAAGAAAGGTAAAATACGCGCGGTCTTTTCCTTCTTCTCCTTTTTTGATCCAGTTCCACAAAGTTTGGCGGGAAATCCCTGCATAATCCGCGGACATCTCATAAGAACATCCAGCTCCAATTGCTTGGATGATTCTTTCTTTTCTAGCTTTTGTGAATTTGCTTCTTCTTCCTATTGTCATTTAGCGTTCCTTAGAATAATCTTAATTGTTTTTGGTGTTCTTCTAGTCTATTTTTGGCAGTGTTGAAATACTCTTGATTCTTCTCTATCCCAATAAAATTTCTATTTGTATTTGAACAAGCTACGCCAGTAGAACCCGAGCCCATTGTAAAATCAAGAATAAGATCATTAGGATTTGAATACGTTTGAATTAGATCTTCTAATAACAATACAGGTTTTTGAGTAGGATGTAGCCCTTGATAATCTTTGCTATATTTCAAAATGTTTGATTTGTACTTTTGATTTGGTTTAAGATTAAATGTGGAGTTAAATGTGGAGTTAAATTTAGAGTTAATTTTTTTAAGTATATTAAAATCTTTAAATCCTTTCATTTTGTCAATTCTGAATATATCAATAAATTCTAAATATGTTTCTTCTGTGCATAGACCAAACTGTGATGAGCTCAAATAAAAACAATGCTCCGCTTTTCTGTGGCCTAATTTTTTGGCTATTTGTGAATTTGTTTTCCCTATGAAAGAAAAGATTTTAGAAAAATAATCTCTAAGAGGATGTAAGTTTTTTAAATCATATTTTTTATAAAACACCAATATATCTTCATAAAATGAAACCGGAGCTTTTTTTGCAATTAATGAATTTGCAAAATGATCTTTCTGCCATATCATTCGATAACAAAAATTTATATTTTCAAATGAGGATTGAATCAATTGGCTAGTGTAAGGTTCTTGAGAAAATAAAATCATTTTTCCGTTCATCCTTAAAAGCTGATTTGCAATCTTAAAAATTTGCTCTGGATTTATAGCAATATCCCAAGATGTATTTTTCCAGCCATCTTTTTTCCAGCCATCTAAGGCAAGATTAGATATAACTCCATAGGGAGGATCACAAAGAATCAGATCAACCGATCCTTGTTTTATGTTCTTGTATTCTTCCAGACAATCACCATTTAATAATTGGATCATTTAGCGCTCCTTGATTTCAATGGAGATTCCAGAATAACATAATAGCCCAAGAGAAAGAAGATATCGAATCTCTATTTCCATATTGATCCAGTTCTTAGAGTGGGTTGGATTGGTTTCAAAAAATATATTTTTCCAGTCTAAAATTAATTCTTCAGATTCTTTGAAGCTGATAAAAATAATTTGGGAATCTCTAGAGAGATTGTGAATTCGTTTTTTTAAATCTTCATATTTCATTTTGTACCTCTTGTTTTTTCTCAAAAAAATAACCAATATCAAAAAAAAGTCGCGGTGAGAGCAGTGCGGGGTCTTTTTTTTCTACGCACACGGCCTAATAGATTGATCATTAAAACATCCTTAATTGTTTCTGGTGTTGCTCTAATCTCTTGCAAGCTGCTTGATAATAGTCCTTATCTAATTCATACCCTGTCAAGTCATAGCCTAGGTTGTGGGCTGCTATCGCTATCGATCCCGATCCTAGATGCGTGTCTAGTATTCGATCTCCCTTCTTTGCGTACTTTTCCAATAGCCAAGTATAGAGAGTAACGGGCTTTTGTGTTGGGTGGATCTTGTCTGTATGGTTGTGTTTGTGTATGGAAAAATCAAAGACTTTGGCCGGCATCTTCAAGCCTTTTGATACATAAGCGAGTTCTGCGGATGCAAAGTTATCTACTGTTTGATGTTTATTCCACACACAAAAATACTCACTAGGTGGAAGCGTAAAGTTATTAGAACCCCAAACGATTTGGTTTTTTGATACTCTAAACAGCTCATTAAAGTATTCTGGACTAGGCTTTTTATCCCAAACTAAACCATCTTGTTGCATCATTGTGGAACACTTAAATCTTGTTCCTCCTGCCGGCTTCTTAAATCTTTCTATCCCATAAGGTGGATCAACAATTGCCAGCTCAAAAGCATCATCATCCATCAATCTCATAGCATCAAGACAATCAGCATTATGTAATTCAATCATTCTTATTCCATTCAAAATTTAATATTATTAGATAGAAGTGGGACCCACATCCCACTTCATTCCCTACTTTACTTTATTTTAAGAACATTCCCCCGGTTGATCTCTTAGGAGCCAAGGATAAGATTTTTATTTCTTGATCGGTTCTTGATCGGTTCTTTTCCTGCGATCCCGGAAGTAATTTCTTCTCCGTTTTTCGCGGTCTTTTTTTGCCTGATCTTGTGTCCTAGGGATGGATAGTTCTCCCTCTTTGAACATACGAAAAGCGATGGCAGTGGCCTGTCTTTGTGGATATCCTTCTCTCATGAGCCGGACTATTTTCCTAGAGATAGCGTGATCTTCAATCGGTGTTCGTGCCATAGTTTCCACATAAAAAGAAAAGGGGAACCGAAATTCCCCTAAAGGCTAAGCCTTTTCCCTAATAATAGTATATCGTGATATAATTATTATATCAAGAGGAGAATATAAAATGGCGAAGATAAGAGTACCAAGACAAATTCAGTTACTAGCCAAGAGAGCTGTCGAATATAATAATTCAAGACCTCTAGCCCAAAGAGCATCCTACAAGGAAGAATCTGGGAAGAAAGTTCCTGGAACTGGAATGAGGACCGCAAGAAGATTAATAAGCGGTGGAGTTGATAGAAAACAGCTTGAATTAATGCGAGCTTGGTTTGCTAGACACGGAGAATCACCCAAGGAAGCCAAGGCAAGGAAGGACAAGACTTCAAAGGCCGCTATCGCTTGGGCCTTATGGGGAGGAACACCGGGAGAACGTTGGGTGAAAAGAACGCTCAAAGACATAGAAAAGAAAGACCAAGAATAAATCTCGGTCTTTACCACCATCAACAGGGTATATGGAGAAAACAAATACCTTAATTCTCCAATAACAGATCCCAAAGTCTTTGGCAATCTCTTGTATCTTTTAGCGCGCTATGAGATCCTTCTTTATCCCATCCAAGAAAATCCCTAACCGAATCCAAAGATAGATACTTAAGGCCACTTGGTCTTAGATGTTCATATACCAGGACCATACAATCCAGACAGCGGATTCGCCAGCTCGGAGATATTCCATATTCCTTCATAGCAGCTTGAATGAAGCGCCAATCAAAATAAGGATTATAGCCCACAATCATTCCATATTGTAATCTGGAAGCTATCTCCTTGATCGCTTCTTCCATCGTGATCGCTTCGAGCCAATCTTTCTCATTGTATCCATTAACTTCTAATGCTTTTGGATGTGCTTGGTTGATTCTTTGGGGCTTGATCTTAGTGTGGAAGACTTCTTCATTCCCGTTTGAGTATCTTGTTATTATAGCTATCTCAATTATTTCGTGGCCCTGACTAGGATCCAAGCCGGTTGTTTCAGTATCTAAGAATATTAATGGCATAAGAATCTCCTTTGAGGAAATAATAGCCTATTATTTTGAATAAACGTGGTCATTTCTTGGTTTTATGACAGATAATGACAGATCATCTGTCATTTTTGGCCTCGTGTTTTCCGTTGTTGTAGAACCCTCATGACAGATAATGACAGATAAAACAGGCTATCTGTCATAGCACTTTGCCCCCTGTCTATCGTTGTTATAGAAGAATATATATATATATATACTAAAATAAAAATATAATTAAAAATAATTATTTATATAATTATATATATAGAGAATCGAATTTTATCTGTCATCTGTCATAAAAACGCGAAAAGCCCCCAAGGTTGGAGGCTATAACAATGACAGATAACCTGGGCTATCTGTCATTATCTGTCACTATCTGTCATTAGGTAATTCGGGTCCAAAATCTTCCGGTCCCTGTCCGTTTCAATTGGAATCCTCCATCACGACATATTTGCGATATTCTTCTCGAATTACCTGTGTGTCGTTGGGATACTGGAAGATCAATCCATTCCATAATGTCATTGGTGGAAGCACCCACTGAACCCAGTTCTATCTTGCGATCTATACACTCAGCAACACCACAAGCCCAAGGATCATCCACTAGATAGCTTTCTTGGTATCTCCTTAGCATTTCCTCCTCGTGTGGCAATAAATGCCATTCTTTCCCTGATTTATAAGCGGAAACAGCTTCGGCCCATAACTGATCGCGATGCTTCACAATCCAATTCAAATTCACCTTTGAAGTAATCTTGAAGATCCAGAATCTTCTTTCCCATCCATCATCCAAGATTTGATAATCGTTCGTACTCCCAAAGAAGCATATCCGGCGATCCTTATAAACAATATCCCTATCATATACAATCCGATAGCGATCTTTCTCAGTAGTCAAGAATGATTTAATCTTGTTTGCGTGCTTCCCTTGAAAATCTGCAAGCTCCGCAATTTCTTGAAGCCATACGCCAGTCTGGTGAATGTGTTCCAAAGCTGACTTATCGCCTATCTTTAAACTTGTTCTATCAAACCATTCTACTCTTGGAGAAAGAAGCTTGATACACATAGATTTCCCCACGCCCTTATCTCCAATATAAATAGGCATACTGTGCATTTCACAGCCTGGTTCATAGATGCGCGCCACCGGACCAATAAAAGACTTTAAAGACATAGCCTGGATAAGTTCTTCCGTTACTGAATTGGTTTCCGCCTTTAATATATCAGTAGCATATCTTTGCAACCGGGCCACACCATCCCATTCAAGAGATTCTAAATAATCTTTGATAGGGTGAATTTGATTCTGGAATCCCACGCGAAACAAAGAACTCCTTAGCATCGTATCATTTACTTCTAGTCGATATCTGTCTTCCAGGTCCAAAGCTATATCTTCCCATCCGGCTTTATCAATGATCACTTTATCTTTCAAAAGGGTGGTGGCGTGATCGTGATATTGAACATTAGAGTAATCTGGATCCAGCTCAAAGATGATCGCCAGGTTCTTTCTGTTTGGGCGTGGTCTTACTGTGTTTTTTAGCGTTCTTTGATCTTCCTTGTAAATAGCTCTTGGCTTGTCTAGCATTTCCCAAACTTGTCTATCGGCTCCAATAGGTTTGGAATCTTCTCTTAATGTTACAACGTGGCCAAGTTCGCTTCCCAGCTGTGCCATAAGTTCAATTTTTTCTTGATTGGTCATTCTTCACCCCTATAACTTTCCGCTGGAATCCATCGCGTAACAGTATCGCCTTGATATCCTTTCTTCCAGACATACCAAGCATAATCCAAAGCATTAGAGCCACCATCATCTTCATTGTTTTTCCAAATTTTTATCCTGGATGAATGAATGTAAATATATTTTGGAGGAAGATTCTGAAACAAAAAATATCTTTTCTTTGATGCTAGAAACTGAACCTTGAAAAGCATTATCACCCATTTTCCTGGGGATACTATATCCAAGGAACGTTTGACAAATTCGATATCCATATTCCCTTTGTAAGGTGGATTGGTAATAATATCACCACGCCATTCTAAGCGGTCCTTATTCTCCAAGAAGTCATGCACATTACCAAAGTCACGATCTATTTTATCGGTCGCTAGAACAATGTGCCCCCGTTTCATTAGCAGCTTGGCCAAGTTTCCTTCTCCGCATGCTGGCTCCCATATCATCCGATCTAGTTCTTCTTGATCTCTATCCTGGAAAGCCCAAAGAAAATCCTTAAAGGCTTGGGGATCAGTAGCATAATAATCATTATTCTGTCTTTCTTCCTGTGTATGATTGGAGCTTCCAACAATCTTCATAGTCGGATTCATCTTCCCACCTTCTTCAATTCAGTTTCTTCTTGGATGTGCTTGGCGTGAATGGTCCATTCTTTGCCATCTATTCTGGATAAGGCTTGGGCCAAGGTTCTAATCGTTTTCAACATCGGCCGGTGTTTTCTCTTGAATAATCTATTGATATGAGAAGGATCTATCCCGGCAATATTTGAATATTCGATATATGAAACAAAATAGTTTCTAAGTATTTCTTTAATGTAATTCATTTGTTTTTCTCCATTTTTTGATGTAATAAATCGGTTTTCCTATAATAAATCTTTTAACGTTCCCCACCACTGGCAAGAGTTTTTATGGTTGCATTGTGGATATTTCATCGCGTTGGGCATCCCTAGATCGATCGAAAAGAAGACAGAAGTATCCTGGCATTGTGGACACTGGATGTATCTGGCTGTGTTCCCAATGATTGTCCCCCCTGATCTTTCTGCTATCGAAGTTCTGAATCGTGTATCAAGCTGTAATGATTCAATGGTCACCGGTGCTTTGTGTTTAAATTTGCCCTTGGATGGATTTTTGGTTCTTTGGGCCTTGGGTGCTTCCTTGGGGATTGATTCCCAATCAAGAGTCAAGAGATCCCCAGACAAAGAAGAAGCCGTGGAAAAATAGTTCTTGGGCTGTTGTGGAGATTGTTTGGTGTGTCCTTCATCCAATGGAAGGGCATATCGGAAATATATTCTCGCCCGGTCCTTCAATGCTTTCATATCTGGCTCGCCCCTCCCAACAATATCAGCCCAGAAATTAACAGCCCACTTGGCCGCCCGATCCCATTCACCAGCTGGAACCGCTTTGGCCAAAGGAAGGATGATTCTGTATTTGTGAAAATGTGGTTTGTGGCTGAATGAAGTATGAGCCAGGACAATCCACTTGGAGAACAACCGCCAAGTAGAAAAGGGTGTCAATCCATCATCAATATCATAGACCAAGAATCCGATTTCCCTCGCATTAGCGGAAGAACGTGTCCCATCGAAAACGGTAGGACTCCACAAAGGAATTTCCTTCTTAGCTGCTACCTCATACGGAAGACAAGGATGTAATAATCCTTTAGATATTGTTTGTAGGTTTCCTGTGTATTTTATTGGTTTATTGTCTTTAATGTTAGGGAAAAGGCTAATATTCATGTCATTCCTCCGGAGTATATAATTGAAAAACTGTGTGAGGTTCCTCATGTTTGCCAGAATAATAATCCTCAGCTTGGATGGAAACCACTTGGGAATCATCGTTCCAGATACCCCATTTTGTAAAAATATCTAGAACCATCTTGATCATATTGTCGATATCTGGCTTGGTAGTTTTCCAAATTCTAGAATCTGAATGTTTCTTTCCTTCCAATCTCTTTGGGCGTTTTCCAACAAAGACAATTTGAATCCGAATTGGGCCATCTAACTTGAAAGGACTTTCCCCTAATGCTGCCAAGTGAAGCTTTTGATAATTGCGATCCTTTGGAGCTGTATAAACCCTTCCCGTTCTAGTTCCTCTTGGCCGGCCCAAGCTTCTTGGCTGTCCTAAAAGGATTCCTTGGTGTTCAAGTTTCCACATTATCTTTCACCTTCAATAAGATTCATATATTGCATTAATTTTTTTGGAGCTTCTTCTTGCCCTAGCATTTTACAAATTCGCCATAGAAAATGAGCCGCTGGATATTGTGTTCCAGCCAACCAAGCTGTGATGCTTCTAGGGTGGCACTTTATAAACTCGGATATCTCTCTTTGAGATAATCCACTCTCTCTAAGATCCCTTTTTAGAAGTGAAGCGAAATTAATCGGATCTTCCTTGGTGTTTTTTACCAGGTTGTATTTAAGATTGATCCAATTTCTAGCATCCTCTAATTTACCGAAATATTTCGATACTATATCCCCATTTTTTGAAGAAAAGGATAAAATAGCCCGATATGTAATATTCCCATAGGTTTCCACGGTTTGAATTGTGCCAATTTCATATCCTAAATTCTTGATAGAATAAATCATTTGAGCACCTCTTTAAGAGCTTCTTCCCAAGCATCAAGAAAGTCCGGGTTGCTTGGCTTCCATATTTTCACTATCTCTCTAGTTTTCGCTTTTCCGTGCTTTTTGAGTGATCTTCTTAGCGATCTAATTGCTAGTAATTTAAACGTTTTAATCATTGTCTTTCTCCTTGGGTTGTGGTTTTTTGGCACTCCTGAGTATTCTCATACACAGGATACTCATTAATTTTTTCGATGACTTTAAGCGCAAGTAAAGCGATTACTCCGCAAATGAATGTATTTGTATAGAATTTCATTTTGTTTTCTCTGTTTGTTAGTTGTTAATAGTGTGTACCCACAAAGCCCCAATTAAGGGGCTAGGTTTTTAAGGTTTGAATTAAATGTTTAGTTCTTTGAAAATCTTTTGACAATCTTCAAACTTAATTCCATAAAATTCTCTAACGTTACGCGCTGTTATCCATATTCTGATCAAGTCATTTGATTTGTTAAATCTTCTAAACTTCTTAATTTGACTATTAAACATTTCTATGTTTTTTGTAATCATGTCGTTTGTCCTTGTTTGATTGTTGTTGTGTATATATATACTTATCATAGGATATATATATACGCAAATAAAATTACAAAGTTTTTAATATAAATAAACCGATTCATTACAAAAATCGTGCTATAATACCCTAAAAACGGGAATATAATGCACAAACAAAAAAGAATATCACGCGGTGAAAAAAACTTTCAAAAATATATAATCCCAAGCTTGAAAGAAGAATTTCCCGGAGTTTGGCAGAGTACCAATAGAACGCTAGTCGATATGAAATATGGAATAGATTTCTATTATACCCACGGACAAGAAACTCTCTCAATAGCAGCTCGTGTCTGGAACTGTCATCCCAAGCCACATTTTTCCGCTAGATGGAAGAAGAATCAGGACCCAAAACAACCCTTGGAAGTTGCTTCTCGATTGAAAGGATTAAAGAATGGATTACCTATGAGTAATTTAACGATAGAAGGGTTTATTTGGGATCGGTGGATCTATGTGGCTTGGATTGATTCAAAGCTTCTTTGGGAGGCCGTGGAAGTTAATTTGGAGAACTTGAATCATTTCCCTGTAAAGAATCAAGAAGGAGGACACACGCTCTTTAAGCAAGTTCCTTTTGATCTATTCAGCCCCGAATCAATAAAGAAGAAGGTCCAGGCTATAATTTAGATTTTATTTGGATCACATCTTCTTTTATGGACTTCACTTCTTTTCCCACATCTTTGATTTCAATCGTTACATCAAATATAGATTTCTTGTATATTTCGCGGTCGAAGGAATGTTCCTGGATAACTTTATCAAATTGATCCAAGTGTCTATTTACCCAAGTTGGAAGATGCTGTCCAATCCATCTCCCCACAATAAACAACGCCATAAGAGATAGGACCAGCGCGCCAACGGGTCCGGTGAGAAGTTGAATCCATACCTGGTCATTCATCGCATTATCCAATTTTTAACGCCCTGAGATATCCCAAGAGCTATTTGTTTCATCCCATTATCCGTTAATAGCTCTTGATGTGTGTCCATAAATATCGGTTCACAGCAAATAGCCACGGGTCTTCCGACCCCTTTAATCGTATAATAGGCGTTTTTTGTCCAGTCAGTACCCTGACAAGAAATCGGCTTTACTCTTTTCAACAATTGAATGTTCTTCTGCAACTCTAAAGAAATTTCTTCCGCTAGTTGTTTTCCATTTACTGAACTATGATGATAGAAGAAACTACCATAATCACCGCCGCCGGCGTTCAAGTGTAAAGCTAGATAGATACTATCCAAAGAGCCTATCGCGTAATTATTGACTCTTTTGTGGCGTTCAGCGTATGATCCATCTGATATGGGGATCACATTATAACCCAGCTCTAAAAGTAAAATTTCAAGCTCTAAAGATAATTTGCCTGTCCAAATTGCTTCTTTTTCAGCCCAAGATATTAAACCATCGCCATTTATATCTTGGCCAGCGCCTCTATCTGAAACTCTCTTGGGTTTTCCGGCGTGTTGTCTATCTAAGAATATTAACATATCCCTATTCTATCACTGTTTGTTCTATTCGGTAATTACCAAACGGAAACTATAAGCCCCTTGGGTTTATTATCGGATTTTCTTCAATGTGGAGAACGAATCTCCATCTGTTATCATCCCAGCTTTTTCCAATGATTTGGCATTTATGATTCTCCAAACCGATATCACTAGACAAGGAAATAATATCCCCGATCCCTAGATAAGAATATCTTGGAGTAGCCGAAACCTCAATAGCCTTGGCCCCTAGCCCCCTTACTCTTATTTTATCTCTTGCAATCCTAAAAGCTGTTTTTAGATCCCAAACAAAAGGCAGCTCCAAAACTTCTTCCCGAAGACCAAACCGCTGGAACGATAGCCTAGCCACTGGATCATTGACAATTAACGCCTGTTCTTCTGTGATTCTAGGATCTACAATAATAGAAGACTGATAAGAATCATAGGCCAAAGAATAACAAAATTTAATTGTTAGATGATTTAGAATTGGCTGATCTAGCGGTTGGATCCCTGTAATGATTTCAAATTGCCCGTTTTCTGTAATTGTGTATTGGGTTTCTGGTGTTTGGCTATAAAAATACAAGTTTAAATTAGGCGTGATCCCACCGGCCGAATTGACCACCTCGATGGGAAGATAAGAGATAATATTATTTTTTAGCCAGTCCCAAGCTGTAACCTCATAGTCATCCATATATCCTGAGAATTCATAGCGATTCAAAATAGGAAGCAGACCAACCCAGGCATCATAATCATATTCGAGTTGGAGCTTGTCCAGAACGTATAAGCAAATATCGCCCCCTTTTGTAAGCGCGCCTGATAAGAAATCTTGGAAGAACCCCCCATCTTCTTCACCCCAAGAAGCATAATACTCATTCCACAATTCCACAAGATTTCCATCGGCATCAATCGCTAATTGCTGGAAATTATCATATTCTAAAACCACCGGACCCGCGCCCGTAAATCTTAAATTTATATAGGAATAGATATTCCCTTCATCATCTATATCTTGTAGAATTGGATTTCTAAACGACCCTCCTTTTGGATCGTAAATTCTTCCGATTGAGGCTTTTATATCGTGATTAGCAATTAAAAATCTTATATTTTCCTCATATGGTCCTAACGTTCTCCTAAAATAGACTCTATAGGCCGGCGTGCTTGGATACTTATTAACAAATTCGATGCTCTTGCTTGATCCAGCTTGAATTATAATACCAGGCTTTCCCAATATAAAAGGAGCATACTTGCCATAGACTCCATCAGTAACGGGAGTCGGAAATCGATTCCTTGTTATTTCATTGTTCCCTTCTAGCAATTTCACATTTTGAACACTAAGATCATTCTGAATTGAAAATGATATCCATCCTTTGGGCTTGGTTGGATCTCCATATATCGGATCAGTAACCTTTCCAGAAAACAATTCGATTCTTTCCTGGATTGTATAGGATGTTTTTTCCTCCAAAATTGGAACACAGAAAAGTCTAACTTGTGAAAAGGCCAGTGATCTTCCTCCAAGCCATTCTTGCACCCAATCCAAATTAAAAAATACAAGCTCCAAAGAAATTGAGTCCGATTCAATTTCTGATCCTACAAAAGAAGTGGATTGTGAAATATCTGGATCATCCAAGCCACCACTATATCTAACAGTTGATAATTCGGATAAGTCCTGTAAATCAATTGGAATCGTTGAAAACCTGTAATTCATCCCTAGATAGTCAATATCTAACAAGAAGCACATTTCCATCCCGATAAAATCATCCTGGAACATTATTCTATCTCCACAAGAGTGATAGTGGCGATTCTGAACATTTCATTTTCTTCTTCTTCACCTAGGACCGATTCAATTGTTAATGCTCCCGTTGGTCTGATTAGCGCGTGTTCGTGATAACGATTGAAGACTTGATTATTAATTCCCTTGGTAATGGAAGGAAGGTAAACCGCTGGATATTGATTTCCAAGTTGATCCCATATCCCCATCATTTGATAAGGACTATCGCCATAATTCGCTACTGGTTGGGATCCGACTGTGCTAGATAGCTGCCAATAGTCCGGCGTTCTACTCATAATATTTCGAGTGTCTACTGGCTCAGTCCAGGCTACTTGGAATGTTCTGGAACCATCGGATAATCTCCTGGAATGAAACGTATTATCTAAGGTGGTCATTTCTTGAGTATTTGGTTCATAAGAGATTGATCTTCCTCTTTGATATTGTGGAGCCATAAAAGCAACGTGTCCCCAGATCATAGTCCCAATCTGGAAATATCCTTCAAGAGTATCCTGGATAGGAATCTTAATCGCGAACGCTTCTTCCCCAAGCTTGATATTCTGCAACAATTCAGTAGTAATGGTAATAGAATCAGGTATTAATTTAAAATCTCCGGAAGTTGGGAGGGTCGTAACATCCACAAGAGAGCTATCAATCATTATCACGGCTCGTTTATGTGTTGAATTATTACCCCAAACACCCTCCGAATTTGTTTTCAATTTCACAATCTTGGCATTATCACCCGTTCCCAGTTGGGCGCGCCATCCCTTACACTCTCCATAATGGAGATAGAATGAGTTACCCAATGCGTTAGGCTGTATTGTGGAACCCTTGCGCTCAAAAGTACCCGTTAGGCCATCGGAAACATTGACAGAAAGATGATCAGTCCAAGCCATAGTCCCAACATCCCAAAATTGAAGAATAAAGCTTTCAAAATTGATATTTGATAAGTGAAGCCCCCCCACATCATTAAGGGCCAAGCTTGGTTCATTGGCTCCAATTGTAGCATCCATTAAAACGCCAATTGTCTGATTAGCAGTATCATTTTTAGAGCGCCAAACGATTCTTGGGCTGGATGCTACTTGATGGAAGACATTTTCAATAGGAAAATCATATCTTGGGTCTATTTGATATTGATCTCCTTCTCTAGCCGGTGATTCTTTGGCTGTAAGATTTAAGCCCTGGTCAATATAGACATATCTGGAAAACGGTGGATATGTAGCGGAACGAAGGGAAGAATCATCTATTACGCCCTTTGCACCTCCTAGCCCTAGATGAAATTCAGTCCATCTCGAATCGGATGTGGAAGAAGCAATATTCCCCCATTCTAAAGAATTCCCGGCTCCGGTTCCCTGAGCTCCCAAAGTAACAGAAATCTTGTTCCACTTCTTAGCTTGTTTTTCATCCCAAGTTCTCCAAAACACTTCACATTTTTCTTGACTTGTTGATACCATAAATTCAATAAAATTAGTCATTGAAATGGCTTGTGTGTGAAGGGTTGTAGCGTGATCTCTAACTACGAATCCGGTTGTACTGAATCTAATTCTCATTGTCCAGGCTGTTACCCCAGTATCGGCATTTTTAACAACGGCTATTTGATCGGAAGAAGATGACCCGCCCGCATCCACTTTTAATTTAAATCTTATAGTCTGGCTCGGATTAGTCAAAGCTCCACCGGCTAGCGTGAAATATCTAGTGTTTGAGCTTGTTTGAAGCCTTAATCCTGTTGATGTTAAGCTTTTTGCTCCGGCTCCGGTTGTAGTCCATAGGGTGGAATCTTGAGGCTCAAAGTGAGAAAGCCAAGAAGTAACATAATAAAAATATTGATAGAAATCCGGCTGATTAACCAAAGCTGGATAAGTCACAGAAGAATAGCCCCCTAGATATATTCCAAGGATGCTGTTATTGGTTTGGCCTAAAAGAATTGCATATCCTTCCCAAAGACAAGATTTTAACCTGTCAATGGAAGAAGAAGACTCCGCCCGATAAATTTTTCCGCTTGTGGTCCCTGGATTATCCCCGGCTATATATTCCCAATTCTGCCCAAGATCACTGGAAACAAAACCAATAATATTATTATCCGTTAATTTTGCAGCTACATAAATTCTTCCATCCTGGAACCAAGAAGTCATAGAACCATCTTCTAAGATAGTTCCACCTTGCGCATTGGTTCCAGAGCTGCAGAAATTTAATAGTCCGTTAGAAATCTGAACTGATTTTTCAGTTTCAAAATCTCCACCAAAGAAAATGGAAACATCCGGAACGATCATATTTTTTAATTCTTGTGTCCCTGATATATAAGTGACCGAGTATTGACCATCATCTAAAGCAATTGCGGAAAGCTCATGATAATCTTGAAAACCGCCGGCTCGAATAGATTGGAAGGTTGTTCCTTGATCTCTTGACACAAAAGAAACGAAATCATTTCCACCCCCGACTCCCTGGCCAATCAATTCGATAACCAAGACCACGTTATTATTAACGGTGATTAGATTGGTTTTTCCTAGCTCCTTTCCGTAAGTTGGACCAGTTATTCCAATAAAGATTCGATAAGGACCCACCAAGGCTCTTGATGATATCTTGGTCCAGTTCTCAGCTTGATCATAAGACCGCCACACAACCATATTAATATAATCTTCTTCTGTATAATCAAAATAAGCGACCAATATAGACCCATCCGAAAGCTGAACGATCATTGGCCTGGCTTCGGTATCGGTTGTAATATTGCTAGAGAAAAACACCTTTTTTTCTACGATAGGCCCGTTTCTTTCTTGTTTAAATAATTTGATTGCATGTAATCCTGTAATGGAAATAAATTCCGTTACAATATACAAATTCCCTAGATTATCCCCTATACCATCGGAATTGCGATATCCAGCGTTCAAAGAATAAGCTAAATATTTGGAGTCAGTAATAACATTAGAATGATTCTTCCCTATGTCTATATTATCAGATCCCGACCAAACAAAACCAGCGGACCCCGGGATCCCTCCGGTTTGGGTTTCAATGTTGATAATATCTTCTTGGGACCCTGCACAAGATAACACTAGCCCCGTGTTTATTTGTTTGGGTTCTGGGATTCCAGCCCTGGGATTAGCCTGGCTAAAAGAACTCTCTCCAATCCATATATTATCTTTTGTGATCTGAGCTTTGGGAATCAAAATTCCTCTAAGATTATTTGGTGTAATATCAGCCATTACATTCCCCTCATTCCGGTTTTTCTTGGAGTCTTAAATCCGATTTCTCTTGCGAACCGCCCAAAGTGTTTAAACGGTTGGATTACGACCACTTCTCCGCCATTATTACCCTGTTGTAACTGTTTTACGCCTTGCTCTCCACCTATTCTTCTAACAGTAGCCCGATCCAATACAGCTTCACCCCTGAGGACTCTCGCGCCCATTTCATCATTGGCCATTCCT
>Ga0209199_1001446_pt1 | contig 28433 bp, 34 predicted proteins | sample COGITO_mtgs_1105_7_FD_184805 | JGI IMG/M metagenome (GOLD analysis project Ga0209199, IMG submission 184805) | Pelagic marine microbial communities from North Sea - COGITO_mtgs_110523 (SPAdes) (version 2) | ecosystem: Environmental > Aquatic > Marine > Epipelagic ...
GACTTCAATTTTCCACTTTTTTCATGTGGAGCTTAACCAGTACAACACAAACTTAAAATCATAAAAATTAATATAAGTGACTACCGGTGGTAGTCGAGAAAAACAATTAATAAATATTGAAAATATGAATATGAAAAATGTAATTATTTTAGGTGGCGGTGGTTTTATTGGAGGCCATTTAGCCAAAAGATTAAAAGATGGTGGTTGCCATGTAAGAATAGCTGATATTAAAAATCACGAGTATTGGGATCACTCTGATATTTGTCATGAATTTATAAAGTGTGATTTAACTGATCCAAAAGCTGTTGAACTTGTGATTTCTGAAGGTGCAGATGAAGTTTATCAATTAGCGGCAGACATGGGGGGAGCTGGATATATTTTTACAGGTGAGAATGATGCAAACGTTATGCATAACTCAGCTTTAATTAATCTTAATGTAGCAAAGGAATGTGTTATCAAAAATGTTAAAATGGTTTTTTACTCTTCTTCCGCTTGCATGTACCCAGAACATAATCAGTTAGATCCTGATAAACCAAATTGTGAAGAGTCATCTGCCTACCCTGCTAATCCTGATTCAGAATATGGTTGGGAGAAACTTTTTAGTGAAAGAATGTTTTTAGCTTTTAATAGAAATTATAAGTTAAATGTGCGTATAGCAAGATTTCATAATATTTTTGGTCCGCAAGGTACTTGGGACGGAGGCAAGGAAAAGGCTCCAGCTGCAATGATTCGTAAAGTAGCAGAAACTTCAAATGGAGGTGAAATAGAAGTTTGGGGTAATGGACTTCAAACTCGTTCTTTTCTTCATGTAGAAGAATGTGTCGAGGCAGTATTACGATTAGTTAAATCAAACTTTATTCAACCAGTAAATATTGGTTCTGAAGAAATGGTATCTATTAATGAATTAGCTCAAATGGCAATAGATATTTCAGGTAAAAATATAACAATATCAAATATTGAAGGAGAAAAATTTATGAATAAATATGGTTTTCCATGTCCTCTAGGAGTAAAAGGTCGTAACTCTCACAATAAATTATACGAAGAAAAAATTGGATGGAAAGTTAGCTTACCACTTATTGAAGGTATGAAAACCACTTCTGTTTGGATAAATAATCAAGTTAAGCAACTAAGTTAATTTTTAAATGAAAATTTCTATAATAACTGTTTCTTACAATAGTGCTTCAACTATAAAAGACACATTTGATTCAATTAGAATTCAAAATTATAATAATATCGAATACATTGTTGTTGATGGCGGTTCAATAGATGAGACTATAAGTATAATAAAAAACAATAATGACATTATTTCTAACTGGATATCAGAAAAAGATAATGGTATTTTTGATGCTTTTAATAAAGGAATAGCTCTAGCCTCAGGTGATATTATAGGTATTTTAAATTCTGATGATTTTTATACAAATAAAAATGTAATTAGTGATGTGATTAAAGCTTTTTCAGATTATAAAGTTGATTCAGTTTATGGGAACTTATTATACACAGACCCTGTAAATACTAATATTATAAAAAGAAAATGGATTGATAATACTCCATACAATAGAAATAGATTTAAATATGGATGGATGCCAGCCCACCCAACATTTTTTGTAAAAAAAACCAAGTATATATTACATGGATTTTTTAATACTTCATTAAGAGGTGGAGGAGATTATGAATTGATGTTGAGGTTTTTGTTTAAGTATAAAATTAGTTCTTACCATATTCCTAAAATTTTGGTTAATATGAGAGCTGGAGGTAATAGTAATTCTTCAATTAAAAATAGATTAAGAGGAGTAAAAGATGATATTCATGCATGGAAAGTAAATAATTTAAAACATAATTATTTTATATCCATCACTAAAATAGTTCGAAAATTAAAACAATTTTTTTAAAATCAAAAAAACTAAGGAAATGATACCTGAATATGACTTAAAATCACTAGTACATGAAATGATGGAAACAGATTTAAAGATTATGAAAAAATACCAATATTTGAGGGTTGGAGGTTACACAACTAACAGTTTTTATTAATGATTAATTATATATAAAATCAATTAAATATGAAAAAAGTTATAATATAAGGAGGCGGAGGGTTTATTGGAGGCCATTTAGCAAAAAGATTAAAGAATGAAGGTTGTCACGTAAGAATAGCAGATATTAAAAATCATGAATTTTGGAAACATGAAGAAATTTGCCATGAATTTATAAAATGTGACCTAACTCAACCAAAATCAGTTGAATTAATAATTTCAGAAAATGCTGACGAGGTTTATCAATTAGCTGCAGATATGGGTGGTGCAGGATATATTTTTACAGGTGAAAATGACGCAAATGTGATGCATAGTTCTGCATTAATAAATTTAAACGTCGCTCAAGAATGTGTAAAGAAGAATATAAAAAAGATATTTTATTCATCTTCAGCCTGTATGTATCCTGAACATAATCAACTAGATCCTAATAATCCAAATTGTATAGAATCTTCTGCGTACCCTGCTAATCCTGACTCAGAGTATGGTTGGGAAAAATTAATTAAATCAAAAAGTAATAAGAATGGAAAAAATAAAATTCTTATTATTCCAAGGTTTGTTTTTTACACAATTTATTCATTGGGGAATTTAGTTAAAATTTTCGTCAAAAACTTTCCTTTGACAACTTTTAGGTACAAAAACATGAACATGAATAATATAATTGAACTTAAATATTCTATTTTTTAATAAACAAAAAAATAAATATAAAATAAATTTCGGTGTTGAAAAAACACTACAATACATAAAAAATTTATAATGATAAACTTAAATAATAAATCGATACTAATAACTGGAGGAACTGGGTCATTTGGTAAAATGTTCACTAGGTTAATCTTAGAAAGAAATCCAGATGTAAAGCGTTTGGTTATACTCTCAAGAGATGAACAAAAACATTTTAACATGGCCATGGATTTTCCTGAGAATAAATATCCAGCAATGAGATATTTTATTGGAGACGTTCGTGACAAAGAGCGTTTGGAAAGAGCATTTGAAGGTATTGATATAGTTATTCATGCAGCAGCAATGAAACATGTTCATTTAGCAGAATACAATCCTTCTGAATGTATAAAAACAAATATAAATGGAGCAGAAAACGTTATTGCAGCTGCTATCAAATCTGGTGTAAAAGATGTTGTAGCACTTTCAACAGATAAAGCTTGTGCCCCTATTAATTTATATGGTGCAACAAAGCTTACCTCAGATAAACTATTTGTAGCAGCAAATAATATTAGGGGGTCAAGGGATATTAAGTTCTCAGTAGTGCGTTATGGTAATGTTATGGGATCTAATGGTTCAGTTATGCCATTTTTCTTAAATAAAAGAAAAGATGGAGTTCTGCCAATAACAGATAAAAAAATGACACGTTTTAATATTTCTCTACAAGATGGTTGTCAGATGGTATTTGATGCTATTGAAAGAGCTTGGGGTGGTGAATTATTTATTCCAAAAATACCATCTTATAAAGTTATTGATGTTGCAACTGCTATAGGACCTAATTGTCGTCAAGATGAAGTAGGGATTAGACCTGGCGAGAAACTGCACGAAGAAATGATAACTGTGTCAGATGCTTCAAATACGTATGACATTGGTAAATATTACGTAATTTTACCACAACGCACGATTTTTAAAAGAGAGAAGTTTATCGAACATTTTAAAGCGAGACCAGTTGATCCTAATTTTTCTTATAACTCTGGAGATAATGAAGAATGGGAAACGATAGAATCTTTAAGAGAATTAGTTAAAATTCACGTCGATCCTAATTTTAAAGCATAATGGAAAAAATACCTTACGGGAGACAAAATATAGACCAGAATGATATTGATGCAGTTGTTTCAGCGCTTCAATCTGACTACCTTACTCAAGGTCCTAAAGTTAAAAAGTTTGAGATAAAATTTGCAGAATATGTAGGAGCGAAGTATGCAGTTGCAGTTAACAATGCAACCTCAGGTTTACATCTTTCCGTATTAGCTTTAAATCTTTCCAAAGGTGATAGAATTATTACAACCCCAATCACTTTTGCTGCTACAGCAAACTGTGTTCGATATGCAGGTGGTGAAGTTTGGTTTGCAGATATTGATCCAAATACGTATTTGTTGGATATTAATTCTGTAAAAGAATTGATTGAATCAAAACCAAAAGGATTTTTTAAAGGAATAATTCCTGTTGATTTTGCTGGACTTCCTGTTAATATGGAAAAATTTAGAGCCTTTGCACATGCTCATAATCTTTGGATAATAGAAGATGCTTGTCATGCACCTGGTGGGTATTTTATAGATAGCAAATTAGAAAAAAACTTTTGTGGAAATGGGAATTATGCAGACATCGGGGTTTTTTCTTTTCACCCTGTAAAGCATATTGCTTGTGGTGAGGGAGGAATGCTTACCACCAATTCCAAAGAATTATACGAGAAGCTGGTGCTGCTAAGAACACATGGAATTACCAAAAAAAATATGGAAGAAAATCATGGGAACTGGTATTATGAAATGCAAGAACTGGGTTTTAATTATAGGCTTACAGACTTCCAATCTGCACTAGGAATTACCCAATTGGCAAAAAATAATAAAGGAGTAGCGCGAAGAAATGAAATTTCATCAACTTATAAAAAAGCATTTGAGGGAAAAATAAAATTTCAAGACTTACCTTCCGGAACTTATAATGCACATCATCTTTTTATTATAGAGGTTGAAAATAGAAAAGAAGTGTATGACTTCCTGCACTCTAAAGGCATCTTGGCACAAATTCATTATGTGCCAGTGCATACCATGCCGTATTATAAGAACATAGGGTATGCAGATGCTGGTCTTATACATGCAGAAAAATATTATTCTAGATGTATCAGTTTACCAATGTATCCAACGCTTTCAAATGAAGAGCAAGAATTTGTAATTGAACAAATAAATCAATTTGTTAATGGGTAATATTTGTATCATACCGGCCAGAGGAGGAAGTAAAAGAATTCCTAGAAAAAATATTAAGGAGTTTCTAGGTAAGCCAATTATTGCATATTCTATTCAAGCAGCACTTGATTCAGGATTATTTGATGAAGTAATGGTTTCAACTGATGATTTAGAGATTGCGGATATAGCAAAAAAATATGGAGCGAAGGTACCATTTATGAGATCTGAAAAGAACTCAGATGATTTTGCTACTACTTTTGATTTAATTGAGGAGGTTATTAATAGTTATAAGGAGTTGGCAGTAGAATTTGATAACTTTTGCTGTTTATATTCTTGTGCTCCATTTGTTACTTCTGAGGTTTTATTGAAAGCTTATAATCACTTGAATGATAAAAGGTTTGATAGCGTATTTCCCATTATTGCCTATAGTTTTCCAATTCAAAGATCATTAAGAGTTGATCAAGGAAAAGTATCTATGATACTTGAAGATAATTTAAATATAAGATCTCAAGATTTAGAAGAATTATTTCATGATGCTGGTCAATTTTATTGGTGCAACGTAAATCAGGTATTAAACAGTAAAAAAATATTAACACATAATACAGGTGGGATAGAAATTTCAGAATTAGAAGCCCAAGATATTGATAACGAAACAGACTGGAAGTTGGCCGAACTAAAATTTAAATTAAAGAATGAAATTTAAAACTAAGTATAGTTGTTTGAGTCAAAATGAATTTCAAAATGGATTATTTAAAATAATTCCAATTCGTTATGAGGACAGGATTAAGATTATGAATTGGAGAAATGAGCAGATGTATCATCTTCGTCAAAATGTAAAATTAACAAAAGAAAATCAAGAAAATTATTTCAAGAAAGTAGTTTCAGAATTATTTGAACAAGAAATGCCTAATCAAATTTTATTCTCTTTAATTAAATAACTTTTGTATACCCAAAGAGTTTTCTTCTACACCATAGGTGGATCAATTTCGGGATTCGGACATTTGGCTCGAATGTTACCCTTGTTTGATTCTTTCATAGAAAATGATATTAATACTACTTTTATAGTAGAAGGAGATGACGTAATTTATAATATTTTAGAAAATCGTAAAACTATCCAAACTGATTGGTTATCTAATAAAGAAACATTTTATATTTCTCATAACACACAGGATATCGTAATCGTTGACACATTGGAATACCCTACAACCCTATTTAACAGGCTAAGACATACGGTTAGAAGTATGTACTTTGTTTGTGATAGTTATCTTGAGTCTAAATTACCATTTGGCACACATGTTTTAAACTGGAGAGTTAATGCCGAACTAAATCATATCCGAAATCAAAAAGGTTTATTTGGATCTGATTTTGTTCCTTTGCGACAAGAAATATTCGCTTACAAAAGAGATTATGATGAGGTTCAATATGGAAAGAATATTTTTATCAGTATGGGTTCTGGAGATATTTTAAATCTTATACCGAAAACTCTTGAAATTCTATTTAATAGTGAGAAATATAGAGACTACAAAATATCAGCAGTAATTGGAAAACATCATAAGCAATATAAAGAACTTATAAATCGCTATGGTTTAAAAGTAAATTTTTTAATAAATGGCAGTGCATCAGAGTTATTCTCATTAATCTCTAAGTCTACTGTTGCCATTGCATCCGGAGGACACAGTATCTATGAATTTGCATATCTAGGAATTCCTACTCTGCATGTATTAACTGCGAATAACCAGAAACCTGCTCTAAGTTGGGATTCATCAAACTTCACCTACCCTATAGGATGGTACGATGAATCAATCTATAGCACAAAACTTCTAAATGGGCTGGAGCATTTTTTAGATTTTAATAATTGGAAAACCTCTAGAATTGCAGGAATGAATTTGGTAGACGGTGGTGGCGCGTCTAGAGTAGTTAAATCAATAATACAAAAATGAAAGCTGAATTAGTCATAGAAAAAAGAGCATCTGTAGTATTATTTAACTTCCTAAAAGCGAAAAAAAATGTATTGAAAGGAAAGAAAATGATCATTCCTGCAAATGTTTGTCCGATTGTTCCAGCAACACTTATAAAGGCTCAAATTGAGTATGAGTTCATCGACATCTCAAACTCTGATTTTTGTATGGATAAAAATGCGGCCATCACATTAGTCGATTCAAACTCAAAAATAGGAGGTGTTCTTTTCGTAAGATCATATGGTTATATGGCGGATGAAACTGATTTCTTTGAACAGCTTAGAATTAAATCTCCTGGGTTAGTCTTAATTGATGATAGATGCTTATGCATTCCCGATATTATCGGCAACACTGTTTACGAACAAGCTGATTTAACCCTTTATAGTACCGGATATGCTAAATATGTAGAACTCAACGAAGGTGGTTTTGGGTTTGTTGGAAAGGATGTGAACTATATTAAATCTGTCTTGAGTTATTCTGAAGTTGATCATAATAAAATAGTCGAAGCTTTTCAAAAAAGTATTGATACTCAAACTCCTTTATTGTACAAAGAATCGGATTGGTTAGATACCTCTACTCTAACTCATGGAAAAGATTATTTTAGTTATATTCAACAGGGAATTATTAAATCTATCAAAACCAAATCTAAATTAAACGAAATATATAAAAGTAATCTACCTAAAGAGATTCAATTAGGATGTGAATTTCATAATTGGCGTTTTAACATATCTGTTTCGAATAAGAGTGAGGTTCTAAGCAATATTTTTAAATCTGATTTATTTGCAAGCTCACACTATAATGCAATTTCCCATCTTTTTGGAGGAAGGCGTGTTAAAAATGCAGATCGATTGCATTCAAGAGTTATTAATCTTTTTAATGATTTTAGGTTTACGCCCGAAATGGCTTTAAAAGTATGTGAAATAATAAAAAAAACATATAGTGTTTAATTCAAAAAAAGTATTGTTTTTAATGGGGTATGATCATGTAAATGCCTTGAAAGACATTATCAAGAATCCAAATGTGTTTGGACTAATAACTGAAAATAATCTTCAGTTTATTCAAGAAGAGAATCTCAGGTATATACAAGAGATTATGGGAGATCGATTTGTTATATCATCCTCTCCATCTCAAGATATTCATGAGATTATTAACGAGCAAAATATTTGTATAATGCTCACTCTAGGATGGAGGAAATTAATAAATACAAGTGAATTCAATCATTTAGAGCTCCTGGTGAATGTTCACCCCGCTATTTTACCTCAATACAAAGGCTATCATCCCGTTCCTCATGTTTTGTTAAACAAAGAAACGGAACATGGGATTACGGCTCATATTCTCACTAAAGAAATGGATGCAGGTGACATTATATTAAAGCAAACTTTTAGTATAGACTCTTTCTCAACATTAAAATCTTTACAAAATAGGGTTAATGAGCTCATGCCACATTTTCTAAGTAATCTTTTCGAAAAGCTGCAAAATGAGTCAAATATTACTTTAGAGTCTAATGATGACACTCATACTATTATTAGAGCTCCAAAAAGAATACCTGCGGACTCCGAAATAAAATTCTCAGCTTCAATTTTAGAAGCTTATCATCAAACACGTGCATGTGATCCAGATCGTTTTCCTGCGTTTTTATTAATAGCTGGAGAAAAAGTGTATTTGAGTTTTTCAAGAGAAAAAAATGCTAATAGAAGTCATAAATTTGATGTTTAGATGAAAATAAAAATAGGTGTTTTAGGTGGTAGTTTTTTGCAGATAGAATTTGTATACACTGCAATTAAGTTAGACTATCAAGTTTATATTTTTGATGGTAATGCTCAATGCATGCTTGCAAATAAAGCAGTTGGAAACTTTGTTCATCTCAATTTTAGTGATGAAAAAAATCTTTGTAATTTTTGCTTGGAAAATGAAATAAAATATTTGTTTACTCCTTCTAACGAACTTGGAAATGTAATTATCTCTCGATTAGCGCCTAAATTAGGGTTTTCTTATAATTCAACTGAAGTGGTTCTTAATACGATTGATAAGGGTCTCCAACGAAAGAAATCGGCGGGTTTGACTCACATGCATTCTCCCAAGAGCTTAATCTTCAATTACAGCATAGTAAGTGTATTGAATAAATTGAGTTTTCCAATGGTAGTTAAACCTTCAAATAGTTCAGCTAGTAGAGGTGTTAAAGGTGTAAATAACCAAGATGAGTTAAAAGATGCAATTGAAGAAGCTAAAAAACACTTAAAACAAGATAGCCACATAATCATAGAAGAGTACATTGGAGGAACCCAATTAAGCGTAGAAACTATAACTGTAAACGGCAAGCATTATATTGTAGGAATAACCAAAGAAATCGTAAGTCCTTCTCCATTTTTTATCGAACGGAGTCATTTTATGGACCCGGAAGTTCACAGTTTGTTTATGCCTAAAATTGAAAAATCGATTAAAGAGCTTTTAGATTCAAATCAAATAACTTGGGGGCCTTGTCATATTGAGCTAAAAGTTGACGGCGACAAAGTTGTACTTATTGAAATTGCAAGTCGATCTGGTGGTTTGAGAGACAGATTAATGTTAAATGCTGGATATCCAGACTACAATAAGCTTATTATAAATACCTACATTCAAGGTAGCATTGATTTAGAAAAACTTCAACCTCCCAACAAATACGGCTTAGTTAATATTTTAACTCAAATTGAAGATTTATATCCTTTTGTTAATGGGAAAAAAGACAAAACTTTAGAGAGTTTTTATTTTTATGAAAAAGGACCAGAACCAAACCCTCAAAATTTAACAGATGCATATGCGTATGCATTTTACACTAATTCAAAATCACTTGAAAATTATTCATTGAAATGAAAAAGATAGATATTTTAAATCCACCTCATGTTTTTATTATTGCTGAACTTTCTGCAAATCATAACGGAGACTTAGATACTGCAATAGAAACTATTAGAGCAGCAAAAAGAACCGGAGCTGATTGCATTAAGCTTCAAACGTATACTGCCGACACGATAACGCTTGATTCTGATAAAAAGGACTTTCAAATTAATCATGGAACAATCTGGGATGGTCAAAACCTGCATGCATTGTACCAAAAGGCTCATACCCCCTGGGAATGGCATAAAAAACTTTTTGAAGTAGCAGAGGAAGAAGGTTTGTACTGTTTTTCTTCTCCTTTTGATTCGACAGCAGTGGAGTTGCTAGAAGGTTTAAATACACCTGCATATAAAATTGCTTCTGCCGAAATAACAGATATACCACTAATTGGACTTGTGGCATCAAAAGGGAAACCAGTTATTATCTCAACAGGTATGGCAACAGATGAAGATATTCAATTAGCATTAGACGCCTGTTATCGTCAAAATAATAGACAGGTAGCCTTATTAAAATGCACCTCAAGTTATCCCGCTCCTTTAAATGAGGCAAACTTAATAATGGTGAAAGACTTGGCAAATAAGTTTGGAGTAGTTACTGGGCTTTCAGACCATACAATGGGTCATATTGCTCCTGTAGTTGCTACTTGCTTTGGAGCACGGATTATCGAAAAACATTTTATTCTTAATAAGTCCATAGGGGGACCAGACTCAGAATTTTCTTTAGATGAGAAAGAATTTACAGATTTAGTTAATGCTGTTCGTGATGCTGAAAAAAGTATTGGAGTTGTGGATTATTCACTTACCGAAAAAATGAGAAAAAGCCGTGATTTTTCTCGATCACTTTACGTAGTAGAAGATGTGAGGGCTGGTGAATTAATTACTGAAAAAAATGTTCGATCAATAAGGCCTGGTCATGGGATGCATCCAAAGTATCTTTCTGAAATAATAGGAAAGGAATTTATAGGCGATTTTGAAAAAGGGACTCCAATGTCTTTTGAAATTATAAAATAAAAATTAGAAATACATGATTGCAATAATTTTAGCAGCAGGTTATGGGAATAGAATGCGCCCTTTAACAGACAATGAACATAAAACATTGTTAAAAATCAATGACATTACCATAATTGATAATATTATTGATTCTTTAATTGATAACGCAGTAAACAATATTGTAGTAGTTACTGGTTATAGATCGGAAGAGTTGAAAAATTATTTATTAAATAATTATAAAGATGTTAACTTTCAATTTGTAAATAACAAAGACTTTAAGACAACTAATAATATATATTCATTGTCATTAGCTTTTAAAAACATTAAAATTGATTCCGATATTATTTTAATTGAATCAGATTTAATTTATGATCATAAAATCATATGTAATCTTATAAATGATTCTAATAAAAATGTTGCTTTAGTGGCTAAATATCATTCAGGTATGGATGGCACTGTTGTAAAAATTGGGACAAAAAATAAAATTACAGAAGTAATACCGCCACACCTTCAAGATTCTAATTTTTCATTCTCAGATAAATATAAAACCTTAAATATTTATAAATTTTCTAAAGATTTTACAAATAATATTTTTTCTAAACTTCTTAATTATTATTCAGAGGTCATTGATGATAATTGCTATTATGAGTTAGTTCTGGGAATTTTAATTTATATGCAAAAAGAGGATATATATTCTTTAATAGTTGAAAATAAAGATTGGATAGAAGTAGACGATACAAATGATGTTAGAATAGCTGAATATAAATTTGCTAAAGATAAAAAAAAAGATATACTAGGAAATGCATGGGGAGGTTATTGGAATTATGATATAACAGATTTTTCTTTTATAAGAAATATGTATTTTCCAACGCCTTCAATGATTGCGGATGTTAAAAATAATATTGAAGAATTAATTTGGAATTATAGTTCTTCAAATAAAATTTTCAATAAAAAGCTTTCTTATTACTTATTAAAAGATGAAACTAAATTATGTGCATTAAACGGTGCTGCACAAATCTACCCTTTTATAAATAATAAATATTCTGATGCCAAAGTGCTAATGCCTTCTCCGACATTTGGCGAATATGAAAAAATATTCAATAATAAAGAATATTACAAAGATGATGGTTTATTTGATTTTAAAGAAATTTCAAATAAAATTCAAAATAATGATATTATTGTTTTTGTAAACCCTAATAATCCAACAGGGACTTTTACTAAATCTGAAAATATTTATGACCTAATTAAAAAACACCCAAAGAAGTTATTCATAATTGATGAGTCTTTTATTGATTTTTCAAATTCACTCTCTATTTCTGAAATATCAGGGTCAGAATTATTAGATAATTTTTTAATTATCAGAAGTATGAGCAAAAGTCACGGATTTCCGGGTGTTAGAATTGGGTATGTGTATTCAAATAATTTAAATATGATATTTGATATTAAAAATTCGCTTCCTGTTTGGAATTTTAATTCTATTGCTGAGTATTTTTTAGAGATTATGTTAAAGTATAGTAATGAATTTAAAAAATCTATTGATAAAACAATACATGACCGAAATGAATTTATTGAAAATATGAAGTTGCAAAAATGGGTTAATAATGTTTTTGATAGCAGTGCTGACTTTATTCTAGTGGAAACAGATGTTAATATTTTATATTTAATAGATACATTATTAAATCAAGATTCTATTTATATAAGAGATATTAGTTCAAAGTTCAATGACGGTAAAACTTATTTTAGATTTGCTGTTAGGACATCAAAAGAAAATAATATTATGATTGAAGCTATTAACACTAATCTCAAAAAATAATGTACACAGATATTTGGTCTAAAATTAATCAAAATATAAATCTCTCAGTTCCTATTATTGAAAGAAAAGATGTTTATTTAGAGATTAATAAAGTAACAATTTTTTTAAATAGTTTAGAGAATTGTAACTATTTTTTTAGCTGTGGGACTGCCTTAGGTCTAGTTAGAGAAGGGAAACTTTTAGATTGGGATACAGATGTCGATATTGATATTTTAGAGCCTACTGAAAGCACAATCAATGAGATTATTCATAGAATGGAAAAATTAGGATACTCTTATCTAAGAAAATTAAAAAATAAGGATATTTACTCTCAAATTGTTTTTATAAAAGAGCCTTATCACTGTATTGATTTTTGTTTTTGGTATAAAGAAAAAAATGGTTTTATCAATGATGTTCCTGAAACGAATATTTTTAAAAGGTCTCATCCTTTTGAGATATATAAGGAATTTAAAAATGTTAAAATTCAAAATATAGAATTTAAAATTCCGTCAGATACAGGGTCTTATTTCAGTTTGCTCTATGGAAATGATTGGGAAACGCCTAAAAAATATAAAAATTGGTTAAAAAATGCCAATGATCTTAAATTTGAAATTAATCTTTTAAATTTATTTCGAAAATTAGTTTGGAAGACTTATGATACATACAAAAGAGTAAAGAACCGTTATTTATGAATAAGTTCTTAAATCTAAATTTTAAAGGAGACATTATAGTTTATTTAACTGCTTCTTTATTTAATGCAGGTCTTTCTTTTGTATTCACTATTTTGTTAACTTATTTTCTTGCACCATCTGAAATAGGTAAAATTGAAACATTTGTTTCATTTACTTCTATAACTACAGCAATCATATTGTTTGGAAGTAATACCCATTTGGTGAAGTTCTATAGTGAAGGAAAGAAAAATCATTTTCAAACAATTTTTAATGGAATAACATTTAATTCTATTTTACTAACTATTATTATTTTATCAATTAGTTTGTTTTTTGCTTTCGAAAATTTTCTTTTAATTACGGGATTGCTTTTTTCTATTTCAACATCTTTTTATACAATTATTATTACAAGTTATCAACTTGAAAAAAAGTCTATTACATATGCTAAGACAATTATAATATATGGATTAATAAACTTTGCTTTAAGTTTATTTTTTATTTTCTTATATGAGAGTGGTAATGCTAGAATTGGTAGCATAGCAATAACATCTATTTCTCTTTTTATTTATGTTTATTTACGTTTTGATAAATTCGTTATACCTAGAATTAAAATTGATAAAAGTTTTTATTCTATTGGATATGTTCTATTTTTTAGTCAAGTGTTTTCATGGATAATTGAAAAAAGTGATAGAGTTTTAATAACGGAATTTTTAAATACAGCAGAAACAGGAAAGTATGGGATAGGATATCAATTCGGAATGATAGTCTTGATGGTTCAAGTCGCTATCTCAAGAGCGTGGATGCCAAGAATCATAGAGAATTTTAAACTAAAAAAAAATAAAAAAATAAAAATAGATATACTTAAAATATCATTTCTGTTGTTAGCTTTAGGTTTATTAATTTCCGTTTTCTCTTATTTTTTTATCACTTTATTTTTAAATGAAGAATATCTAATTTCTGCTACGATAGCGATAATTGTTTCATTTGGATATATTTTGGATGGCATTTGGAAACTATATAATAGTATATTGATATATTTTAATAATTATTTTTCGACATTAATTTCAGTATTTTTCGCAGGATTAACTAACTTATCTTTCAACTATTTATTCTTAGAAGAATACGGAATTGTTGCTGCAGCTATTTCTACATTATTTTCCTTTTTTATAGGTCTTCTAATCTCAATCTTCTTAGTACACTTTAAATTTAAATTTCTTAGTAATGAACAATAAAGACTTTTTAAGCAATAATATGCAGTATTTTAATGAAAATTTTGATATAAAATCCGACGAAATAATTTTGTTTGAATCCTTTTATCCTGAAAGAAATTTAATCTATGGTATGACTAAGGTTGGTCTTACTTTGTCATCGATACTGCAATTTAAGCCAATCTGTATTCTACCTCCAAGTAACAAGAACCATGATTTTATAAAATCGTTATGTAAAAACACTATTAATTCTAGATCAAAAATCATAAAATCAATACTTAATAATTTTATTTTTTTATTCATTACTTTTTTCACGATCAACAAAAAAAAATTACTTTCTTTAACCATAGATGGTAATAACATTGGTAAACATATTTATGACGCAATTTTAATTAGAAATAAAATAATTACTATTAAAAAGGTTAGATTTATTTTTAGATTAAATATAGTAATTGAAATTGCTTTTTATTTCTTCTTTAGGCAAATTTTTCTTAATTATAAAATCAAATACTTAGTCCTTGGAGATAATACATATAGGCATGGGTTACTGTTAATGTTAACTAAAGAATTTAATGTTAATTGTATCTCACCTGTGAGTTTAAATTCATTCAAATTATCGAAATTTATATGTAAAGACGATTACTATGATCATTGCTATTCTATAACTAATAAATATCTTAAAGAAATTAAAAATAAAAATGAAGCTATAAGAATCGCTAATGATTATTTTGAAAAAAGATTTTCTGCTTCCATTGAACAACATGATATTTTAAACGCTTTTGATAATAAGAAAATTAAAACCAAAGAACAGTTTTGTATTGATTATAATTTGGATCAAAGAAAAAAAATAGTGGCTATAATTCCTCATATTTTTTGTGATGCTCCTCATGCTTATCCAAACACTTTATATTCAGATTATTATGAATGGTTTGTAGAAACTGTCAAAATACTGTCTAAAAATATAAATGTTAATATTATAGTTAAAGAACATCCGTCTGCTCATTTATATAATGAAGAAGGAGAATTAGATGAAATTTTAAAAAAGTATAATTTCAATATTACTAGAATTAACCCTAATGAAAATCAATATTCTTTAATTCAAACTGTTGATATAGTTGTTACTTGTGGAGGAACGATTGGTTTAGAATTTTCTTGTACTGGAAAGCCAGTTATATTAGCTGCTAAACCACCTTACTCAAATCTCGGGTTTACAATTGATAATAAAAATATTGATGAATATAAAGAAAATCTTCTGAACTGCCATTTACTTAAAAAATTAGACAAAGTTAAAAAAGACAATGCTTTACTCACTGCTTATTTATCATATTGTAATAATGGTGTTAATATGAATAAGTTGGAAATTGGATCTGAAATCATTTCTTTAGGCAAATCATGTAACGAAGGTTTACTTCATGAAGATATATCAAATTATCAAAATATTATAATTTCAGATCAATACATCTTTAGTTATTTAAAAGATTTTTTAAATAATAATAACCGACTTGGAATAAATTTTAAATGAAGATATCTTTTATAATTGTTGTTTACAACAGTGAAATTGTTTTATTCGACTGTCTAAATTCAATTGAAAAATTAGAAATTCATGACAATATTGAAGTTATATTGGTTGACAACCATCAACAATCCAGATTTAATGAAGATTATTTAAAAAAGTATAGTTTTAATATTTTTTATTTCAAAAGCCCTAAAAATGGCGGTTTTGGTTATGGCAATAATCTTGGTGTTGAAAAATCTAATAATGAAATTGTATTTTTTTTAAATCCAGATACTATTCTAACTAAATCTATATCGAATGAGACTATTCGTGTTTTTAAAAATAATATTAAAAAAAATATAGTTTTGGGTTATAAATTAATTGATGTTAATAATAATAGAAACAATACATTTGGATATTTTCCTCAGACAAATTTGTTTAACACTCTTTTAATAAATCTTGTTTCTAAACTTGGTATTTTTTTTATTAATAATACATATCTGAACAATCATATTTGGCCTTGGGGTGCAGCTTTTGCAATCAAAAAACAAGTTTTTTTAAATTCTGGTAGATTTGATGAGAAAATTTTTCTATGTAATGAGGAAGCTGATTTATTAATGAGGATTGAAAATAGAAAAGTAAAAATATTAGATTTACCAATCATACATTTGGAAGGGCATACGACTTCCTCTAGTGTTGAAAGACACGTGGAGTACTTTAATTCTGTTTTTTATTATTTAGAAAAATATAATTTTTCGAAGAAAGATTTCATTAAAACTTTTTATAGAATTTATGACTTAAAAAAGCTGCTAAATTTAATTGATAATGACTTGTTAAATAAAATTAAGGCTCTTAATAAATTAAAAAAATGAGATTAAAATCTAAAAATATTGTTTTATTTCTTTTTGGATTATTTTCATTATTTAATCTTCTTTTAATTGATTTTAAGATAGGATTTATAAACGTTAGATACTTGATTTTTTTTTCTTTAATTATTGTGACATTTTTTCTTTATGGTAAAAAAATTCTTTCTTCAAAAAATATAATATTTTATATTAAAGTATGGTGTATAGCTGGGCTACTACTATTTTACAGTCTTATTATTAAAGGCAATTTAGTGTCTAACGCAATGTGGTTTATTAAACCATATTTAATCTTTTTACTTATTCCTGTTTTTAATGTCTTGTTTTCAGAATTTTCACCTAAAAAAATTATTAAAATTTTTGTTATTCAAATTTATGTATTAAGTTTTTATTTTTTGTTTATGGCATTTTGCCTAGTTTATAAACCTAGTATTGCATTATATTTAGCTGAAAACCATGATTTAACTAAATTTACAATTCAACAAAACGGATTTACTAGAATTTTTATTAAAACTTGTTCTTTTTTTATTCCAGCTTTGCTTTATCATTTCATATACCATAGGTCACTTTTAATTAAAATTTTATTAATTACACTTACATTAATACAAATATCGATTTTGTTTACATATGGCTTATTTTTTGGTGTTCTTTCAGTAATTATGCTATATTTTTTCTACAAGAAAAAATACTTTTCTTTTGTAAGTGTTTCTGCTATTGTTTTGTTTGCTTCTTTGTTTGTCTTCATTAATAGAGAAAATTTAATAGAAAAATCAAAATTATTTTCAATTGACACTAAAATCTCCCAGTTTCAAAAAGGATTAGTTAAATCTTCTGCTAATTCTTTTTTATTTGGTGATGGAATTGGTGCAACAATTATAGATTTAGATTCCAGAAACTTAAAAGATGATTTTGTAATAGAAGTAGCACCAGTAATGCTTTATATTGTTGGAGGAATTTTCGGTTCTTTATTATTATTATATATTTATCTTTGGTACCCCTTAAAAGGTTTTTTTCATTCTTGTAAAATAAAAAATAATGAACTAGCTTTTTTATGTATATCTCACATCGGAATAATTATCGCTTCTTTCACGAATCCGTTTATTTGGAGTGGAGGTATGGGTATATTTTTTGTTGCTATGATAATAAGCCTCACTCATAAATTAAACTTAAATGAAACAAAAATCAAATAAAACGTTATCAATAATTTGTACTACTTACAACAGTGATAAAACACTTCAACGAACGATTGATTCAATAAAGAATCAGACTTTTCAGGATTTTGAATTTATTATTGTTGATGCTAATTCCACTGACAATACATTAGATATTATAAAGAATAATTCAGAAATAATTACAAAGCATATTTCAGAAACAGACAAAAGCATTTTTGATGGAATGAATAAAGGACTAAACATGAGTAGCGGAGAGTGGGTATATTTTATTGGTTCAGATGACTATTTGTATGACGATCGTGTTCTGCAAAATATTTTTAAAAATAAATTTAAAGAGAATACAGAAATAGTTATAGGCAATGTTTTATACTCTAACGGAAAAATATTCAAAAGTTTTTGGGATTGGAGAATTTTACTCTACTGCTCTGTTCATCATCAAGCAGCTTTTTATAAAAGAAAATTATTTGATAAGAATTATTATCATACAGATAGAAATTATCCCTCTGACTATGGAATAAATGTAGGTTTATATTTAAAAAAAATTAAACACGAATATTATGATCAAATTATATGTGTTTATGCCCTTGGGGGAGATTCGAGCAATGTAATTTGGGAAAGATATAAAAATGAAATTGTAACCAGAAATATACATTTAAATTCATTTTTATTAAAAACTATTCTAGGAATTCAAACTTTATCAAGGTTTATAATTAAAAAAATTTTTCTGAAATTTGGTAAGGATATTAAGATTTAAAATTACAACTAGATTCTTTTCGAAATTGAAAGTATTTTTAAATATATTATATTAATTTTTACAATAAACTTTAAAAAAATGAAAGGAATAATATTAGCAGGAGGATCAGGTACACGTTTATATCCATTAACTAAAGGAGTTTCAAAGCAGTTATTGCCGGTGTATGACAAACCGATGATTTATTATCCATTGTCGGTCCTTATGTTGGCAGATATTAAGGACATTTAAATAATTTCTACATTTGAAGATTTACCAAATTTTGAAAAATTGTTAGGTGATGGTTCTGATATTGGTATTAAAATTTCTTATAAAGAGCAACCCAGTCCTGATGGCTTAGCACAAGCTTTTATCATCGGTCAGAAATTTATTGGAAATGATGATGTGTGTTTAGTACTTGGGGATAATATTTTTTACGGACAAGGTTTTTCAGGAATATTACGCCATGCAAAAAACAATGTAGCTCAAGGAAAGTCTACGGTATTTGGGTATTTGGTAAATGACCCTCAGCGCTACGGTGTTGCTGAGTTTGATGTAGAAGGAAATGTAATTTCTATAGAAGAGAAACCATCAGTACCAAAATCAAATTTTGCAGTGGTTGGATTGTATTTTTACACAAACGACATTGTGGAAATTGTAAAAAAAATACAGCCTTCTCATAGGGGAGAGTTGGAAATTACGTCTGTAAATCAAGAATACTTAAAACAACAAAACTTAAAAGTAGAATTGCTAGGTAGAGGTTTCACATGGTTAGATACTGGTACTCACGATTCGTTAATGGAAGCTGGACAGTTTGTCGAAACGATTGAAAAAAGGCAGGGCTTAAAGATCGCTTGTTTGGAGGAAATTGCCTACAGAATGAAATATATAGATATAGAGCAGTTAAAGAAATTAGCAGAGCCTTTAAAGAAAACCGGGTATGGTCAATATTTATTGAAATTAGCAGCACATAAAAATGAAATTTATTAAAACAATAATACCAGATCTATATATTATAGAACCTTCCGTTTTTGGAGATGATAGAGGTTATTTTCTAGAGTCTTTTAATTTAGAGGAATTTAAAAAAAATGTGTGTCCAATAAATTTCGTACAGGATAACGAATCTAAGTCTTTTAGGGGAGTTTTAAGAGGTTTGCATTTTCAAAAACCGCCATTCAATCAAGCTAAGTTGGTAAGATGTATTGAAGGTAGAGTCATGGATGTTGCTGTAGATATTAGAAAAGGATCACCAACATATGGAAAACACATATCGGTAGAATTAACCGGCCAAAATAAAAGGCAATTATTTGTTCCGAGAGGTTTTGCACACGGATTTTCTGTATTAAGTGAAAGTGCCGTTTTTGCGTATAAAGTGGACAACACCTATGCACCAGAATCTGATTCAGGAATTAGATTTAATGATAAAGAGTTGAATATAGATTGGGGCTTAAAAGAGGGAGAGATTAAATTATCAGTTAAAGATGAAAATTTATTATTATTTAAAGATTTAGATTCCCCTTTTAAATTCTAAAAATATGAATATATTAGTTACAGGATCTAATGGTCAATTGGGTTCAGAAATAAAAGACTTAGCATTAAACTACAAAAATTTTTTATTTTTTTTATGGACTTACCAGAATTAAATATCTGCAATAGCGCCCAATTAGAATGTTTTATTAATGAAAATAAAATAAACACGGTTATAAACTGCGCTGCATATACTGAAGTAGATAAAGCAGAACAGGATACTGTAATTGCTGAAAAAGTAAACGCAACAGGTGTTTTAAACCTTGTAAACTCATTAGAAAAAGTAGATGGTAAATTAATTCATATTTCTACAGATTATGTGTTTGATGGAAATACTTTTTTACCTTATCATGAATTTGACGAAGTAAACCCCATCGGTGTTTACGGAGATACAAAAAGAAGTGGAGAATTGGCTGTGTTTAATTCTGATATTGATGGAGTTGTAATTAGAACTTCTTGGTTGTATTCAGCATATTGAAATAATTTTGTAAAAACAATGTTAAGACTTGGCAATGAAAGAGATGAATTGGGGGTTATTTTTGACCAAGTGGGTACACCAACCAATGCTAGTGATTTGGCGAAAACGTGTCTTGATATTCTTTTTTTTAATAAAGAAACTAACATTAATTCCAAAGGTAGTCTGTATCATTTTTCTAATGAAGGGGTTGCTTCTTGGTATGACTTTTCAGTAGCCATTATGGCTTTGGGTAAAGTAGATTGCCATTTAAAACCAATTGAAAATGGACTATCCTACGCTAGCAAAAAGGCCTCATTTTTCAGTATTAAACAAATCAAAAATTAAAAAAGATTTTAAAATTGATATTCCATATTGGAGAGACTCTTTAGCGATATGTATTTCAAAATTGAAGAAAAAATAAGGAATATGAAAAAGAATATATTAATCACAGGAGGTGCCGGTTTTATAGGTTCTCATTTAGTCAGACTGTTCGTCAATAAATATCCAAATTATCAAATTATTAATTTGGATAAACTAACTTATGCTGGAAATCTTGCTAACTTAAATGATATAGAGGATAAAGAAAATTACACCTTTGTAAAATGTGATATTTGTGATTTTGATAAGGTGAAAAAAATTTTTGAAGATTATAAAATTGATAATGTCATACATTTAGCTGCAGAGTCTCATGTGGATAGATCTATTAAAGATCCATTTTCTTTTGCAAAGACCAATGTGATGGGCACTATTAGTTTATTACAAGCAGCAAAACTTTATTGGAATGGTGACTTTATAAATAAATTATTTTATCATGTTTCAACTGACGAAGTTTATGGTTCTTTAGGTAAAGAAGGTTACTTCTTAGAATCAACTGCTTATGATCCACATTCTCCTTATTCGGCGTCAAAAGCTTCTTCAGATCATTTTGTAAGATCTTTTCAAGACACGTATCAGTTTCCAACAGTCATCTCAAATTGTTCAAATAATTACGGTTCGTATCAGTTTCCAGAAAAACTAATTCCGTTATTCATAAATAATATCTTACATAACAAGCCCCTTCCTGTCTACGGAAAAGGAGATAATGTGCGTGATTGGTTGTTTGTAGATGACCATGTTAGGGCTATTGATGTTATTTTTCATAAAGGAAAATTAGGAGAAACCTATAATATTGGGGGATTCAATGAATGGAAGAACATTGACTTGATAAAAGTAATGATCAAAACAGTAGATCGATTGCTCGAAAGAAAAGAAGGTACTTCTGATAAATTAATAACCTATGTAACTGATAGAGCTGGTCATGATGCACGTTACGCAATAGACTCCACTAAACTTAAGAATGAATTAGGTTGGAAACCTTCCTTACAATTTGAAGAAGGAATCGAAAAAACAGTAGCTTGGTATTTAGATAATAAAGAATGGATGCAGCAAGTAACATCAGGCGATTATCAAGAATATTATAAAAAAACGTATATGTAGTCAAATTTTTAAGATTCTGAAAATTTCAATAATAATATTGACATTTCTGGGCTAGAAATCAAACTGACACTAAAGGATGATGAATTTGAGAAGTATAAATCTATTAAGTTTGTGAGAAATTTAGGCAGATTAAATGCACACCAAATGAATATAGAATATCAAAAAAACTGAAGTTTTTTTTAACTAATTAGATGAAAAATGAAAATACTAATTACAGGTGGTTCTGGTTTTATAGGAACAAATTTAGTAGAAAAATTTATTAAAGATGGATACGATGTTTTAAATATAGATTTTCAAAAGCCAAGAAATACGGATTTTGAAAAATATTGGAAAAATATTGATATTACCAGTTTTATTGACTTTCAGTCAGAAGCTAATTCTTTTAAGCCAGATTACATTGTTCATCTAGCCGCCAGAACAGATCTAAATGGTTCTAATATAAATGATTATACTGCTAATACATTGGGAGTTGAAAATCTGATGAAAATTGCAAAAAACCTACAATCCTTAAAAAAACTTTTGATTACATCTTCAATGCTTGTCTGTGAATTAGGTTATCAACCGAAGGGAGAATTTGATTTTAGGCCTTCAACAATATATGGTGAAAGTAAGGTTCTTACTGAAAGGATTGTTAGAAAAAATCAACCATTATGTGATTGGTCGATATTAAGGCCTACATCCATTTGGGGACCATGGTTCCAAGCACCCTATAAAAATTTCTTTGATATGATAATTGATAAAAAGTATTTTCATATTGGTAATAAAGGATGTACTAAAACATATGGATATATCAAGAATGCTATTTATCAAATAGAACAAATTCTATTTACAAATACAATATATGATACAAATAGAGTATATTATATTGGTGATTATGAGGAAACAAATATCGAGGTATGGGCAAATCAAATTGGATTAGAATTAGGTTTTTCAATTAAAAAACTACCGTACTTTTTAATAAAATTTTTAGCATTTATTGGGGATTTGTTAATGATGATTAATATTAATTTTCCAATGACCTCATTTCGATTAAAAAACATGACAACTAATAATATTGTTGATTTAACAAATACTAAAAAAATTGTTCCTAATTTACCATCAAACAGAAAGAATTCAATTAAGGAGACTATTTTTTGGTTAAAAAATCAAAAATAAAAAAATGAAGATATCAATAATAACAGTTTGTTATAATAGTGCTAAAACAATCGAAAAACTTTTCAATCATTACAGAATCAGACTTATAAAAATATTGAATACATAGTTGTCGACGGTTACTCTACTGATGGTACGCAAAGAATTATTGAAAAATACAAAGACATTATTTTTAAATCTATTTCAGAAAAAGACAAAGGCCTTTATGATGCTTTAAATAAAGGATTATCTATAGCCACTGGAGATGTAATTGGGTTTTTACATTCAGATGATTTATTTCCTTCTAATACTATTATTTCAGAATTAGCATCAAAAATAAACAACGATAATCTTGATGGTATTTATGGCGATTTACAATATGTAACCAAAGAGAATACTAATAAAATTATTAGATTTTGGAGGAGTTGCGAATTTCGACCTAAACTTTTAAAAATGGGGTGGATGCCTGCTCATCCAACTTTATTTTTAAAAAAACAAGTTTACGAAAAGCATGGTAAATTCAATATATCCTTTAAAATTGCTGCAGATTATGATTTTATGTTACGTATACTAAAAGATGAAACATTAAAATTTGGTTATTTATCTAGAGTCATTACTAAAATGAGGTTAGGTGGTGCTTCAAATCGTAACTTTAAAAATATAATAAAAAAAACAAAAGAAGATTATCGTGCAGTTTGTTCAAATAACGTTGGAGGTTGGTTTTCAATTTTACTTAAAAATATTTCTAAAGTTAAACAGTTTAAATTATAATAATTTTTCCTTAAGTGTGAATTATCAATAATTCATTTATTAAATACTACAAAAATGATAAGCATATTTATAAAAAATCAATTGCTAGTAAAATCTTTTAGTCATGTATCAGTTAGTGAAATATTTCCTCATGAAAAGGTAATTGAAGACCGGAAGAATGCTCTAAGAAATTATTAATAGTGGTAAAAATGTGACAAATGCCTCAAATTTTGACGAAAGATCATTAATTTCAAAAATTCCTAAATCTATAAATGAAAAACCGGATATTCTTGTTTTAGGTTCTAGTAGAATAAATTCCATAAAGAGTGAATATTTTAATAAAAAATTAATTAATACTTCTGTTAGTAGTGCAGTGTTATATGACTTAATAATTAATTACCAGTTTTTTAAAAAAAATAATAAGTTACCAAAAGAAAAAATAATAATAGGAATTGACCCTTGGCTTTTTAACGAAAAAAATCCTGAATCCAGATGGATGAGATATGAATCTATTTATAAGGACTTTTTAGACGGTAAAAAACGAAATAATTATAATATTAATGAAATCCCAATTTCATATTATTTTCAGCTTATATCTTTTTCTTATTTCCAGAATTCTTTAAAACGTTTTATGAAGAATAATATTGACTTATTACCAACCAATTTAAAGTACAATAAAGAATATGCAACTATATTGGGTGTCTTCTCAAGATCACCAAGTATTAGAGAGATAGAATATCCATTACACCAGATTAATAAAAATGTGAGTAACTATTTTATTGATCATGGAATTCGAATCAATAATTTTAATGAAATTTCGAATGAACTAGTTAATTTGTTTGAAAAATTAATTATTGATATGAAAAAACAGAATTTAGATATTGAATTGCTTATAATTCCATACCATCCTGAGATTTATGAAACAATAAATTCAGATTTTCCTAAAATTATTGAAACTGAAGAGATTTTACATAACCTTGTAAAAAAATATGACATATCTATTTATGGTTCATTTGACCCCAAAGAGATTTCTTTTGATAAAATGGATTTTCAAGATGGTTTACATTGCACAGAAATGGGACTAAAAAAATTAGTTATTAGCGCGCTCTCTAAAGATTAAATATTATGATTCCCAGTTATATAAAGTCAGTCAAGAATTTAAATACAGTTCGAAATATATTATGAATAATCATTTTGGAAATATTGAAAACAAAATAAAATCATTTGGTTTTACAATAGAATCTAAAGATTTTGAAAGACCCTGGGGAGGTTTCTTAGTGATTGATGAAAGTCAAGCACAAGAATTCTCAAATAAGTTTTTCGAAGGTTTAGATGTAAACACCCTGAAAATTGGTGGCAAATTGAGTCCAAAAATATTGATTGTAAAACCCAATGCTCGTTTGTCTTGGCAATACCACAACAGACGTGCAGAAATTTGGCAAGTATACAAAGGCACTGCTGGAATTATCAGAAGTGATTCTGATGAAGAAAATGAGATGAAAGAATATAACGAAGGAGATCAAATCATTTTAAAACAAGGTGAGCGTCATCGTTTAATTGGCTTAGACGAAACTTCAGTTGTAGCAGAAATTTGGCAACATATCGATGCTAACCATCCTTCTGACGAAGAGGATATTATAAGAGTGCAAGATGATTTTGGAAGATAAATAAAGTAAATATGAGTAAGAAAAAAGGAATGATTGTATCTGGTTATTTTAATCCAATCCATAAAGGACACATAGAGTATTTTAATAATGCGAAAGCATTGGCAGATGAATTATTTGTAATTGTAAATAATGATCGTCAAAGAGCTTTAAAAGGCTCTAAAGAGTTTCAAAAAGAAGCAGAGCGAGTTTTTATTGTCTCTAATATAAAGTCTGTAGATCATTCTATCTTATCAATTGATGAGGACATAACCGTTTGTAAAACTATAGAAAAGATTGCTTTAGATTTTGGTAATGATTATGAATTGAGTTTTGCAAATGGTGGAGATCAGAATAATAATACCATCCCGGAGAGGCCGATCTGTGATCAAATGGGAATAGCTTTAATAGATGGATTGGGTGATAAAATACAGTCAAGCAGTTGGTTGCTAAAAAAGTAAACTTTTAGTTAAATTTGAATTCACTTTTATTATGTACTTAAGCTATGATATTCTAGGCGCACAAGTATTAGAAAGTCAAATACAAAATACCTCTTTATTTTATAAATCATCCATAGCACAGCATACTCATACAAAACGTGGAGGTGTGCCCATACTCTTCCCTCAGTTTGCAAGTGTTGGGGGCTATAAAATACACGGCTGGGTACGTGATATTTAATGGCTATTACTTATAGATGAGAAAGATAAAAACAGTCACCTACTTACGTTTTCATTACAATTAGATCCTACAAAAAACTGGCCTCACAGTACTAAATTATTACACGACGTTATACAACTAAAAAAACAGCCTACGTTTAATTTTGAAAATAAAAAATACTGGTAGCACTAGTTTTAGCTTTACAGGAGGTTTACACCCTTACTTTTATGTGCCATCAGTTTTAAAATATAGTATAGAAGTTTTAAAATCAATATCTATTACCGACAAGCATAAAGCTGCTCACAGCGAAGGTATTTTAAAGTTTACAATTTCAGAATTTGAACACTTATACCATTAAAATAAGCCTATAAATCTTACATACGAGAATGTAGCACTGGAACTCAACCAAAAAGGATTTGATGAATGGATGATTTGGAACCCTGGGCAGACTCTTGCAAAATCCATTCCCGATTTGCCAAATAACGATTGGGAAAATTTTATATGTACAGAGCCTGTTATAGACTCTAAGCCCAAAACACTAAAGTCTGGAGCTATCTTTGATGGTATACTTAATATTGATATTATAATACAGTTATAATTTTTTTTAGTTAAATTTAATTTCACTTTTTGAAAATATAAATTATGCCATTCGATCCAAAATCAGCAAAGAAAGCAGGCAAAAAATCTAAAAGAGGACCTGCTAAAAAAGAAGGACCTTCCATTAAAGAAAAGATGGAACTACTTTATGAAAAAGTATTGGATGATTTATTAGTAAATCAAGAAAAACTCACTAAAACCGAACGCGTAAAACTTTTTGTAACTCTTTCTAATTACATCTTTCCAAAAACAAAGTCTGTACGAGATCAATTTACCCTAGAACAATTAAAAGAAAAAAGTGATGATTTCTTTAATCAAGATCCAGACCCTACCAAATAACTCCCGCTTGTTGCATAAATAAATCTGCCAGTGCATCTTTATTTTGATGGGTTCCAATATAAGTCAGAAATGTACTTTCTTTAGAATGCCCGGTAATGTTCATCAGTAGCGGCGTTTCAATTTTTCCATAATAATTTGACGCAAATGAGCGCCTCATAATGTGTGAGGTTATAAATTCATGCTTTGGCGCATTTACAATTTCTTTCCTTCGAGTCTTTGGGTTATTCTTAAACCCGCTCACCAATTCATCAATTCCCGCCATTCTGCAAAGTGCTTTGATTTGTTTATTAAAGACCACTTGAGAAACTTTGCGAGGAAATTCATTCTCTAATATTTCAATAACTAAAGGGTCAGCCACTCCAACAGTCACAGATTTCTTTGTTTTCTGTTGCAAGATATCTATATACAATCCAGTTGCTGCTTTTCTAAGATTATCCGGGCTTAACTTTAGTAGATCTGATACACGCTGCCCGATACATAAACCAATTAAGAACCACCTATAACTATCTGTATATGCTTCTGGGATCTGCCGTAATCCCTTTAATGCTTTTATCTCTAATGGATTTAAAATATGAAGGATGCGGTCGGAAATTTTCTGTTTAAAAGACTCTATATAATTGGAATAGGGGTGAACTTCTAAACCACTTTTCTCGGCATCACGCAGAATTATTTTCAGTAATTTTAAGAGCTGACCGCAGTAATTATCACTATACTGCTGCTCAATTTTTAGAAAACGTGTAAAAGATTCGGCGGTATATTTATCTATAGAGTTCAAATACAGTTTCACTGATTTCTCGAACTCAAAGGCCTTTACAATCCGAAACAAAGACTTATAAGTTCGAATGGTGTTGTGTGCCAAACCCACGGTTCCATACCCCTGAACTCTTTTTGTAGCAGAATTGGAAATAAAATGTTCTAAATAGTCTAAAAATAAGACAGAATTATCTATTTTTAAATGTGTATTTGAAGTCTTTATTTGTGGTTTTTTATAGAAATTAACGTGCATATAACGTATGTTATTTTAATTATTTAACGTGTATATAGCTTTTGTTTATTTATTATTTAACAAAATATGAGCTAAATTATAACAAGTTATACTATTTAAATATACGTTATTTATTTAAAAATAAAAAGTTAAATACCACATAATAAAGTAGTTATATTGATTTATTATAAAAAAAAGACTACG
>Ga0209199_1001447_pt1 | contig 28429 bp, 27 predicted proteins | sample COGITO_mtgs_1105_7_FD_184805 | JGI IMG/M metagenome (GOLD analysis project Ga0209199, IMG submission 184805) | Pelagic marine microbial communities from North Sea - COGITO_mtgs_110523 (SPAdes) (version 2) | ecosystem: Environmental > Aquatic > Marine > Epipelagic ...
GCAATATGTGGCAGCCTAAAACTCAGATCAACAGTCTGTTTTTCCCCAACGTCGAGGGGCCCTTTAAAGTTGTGCTGAAAGTCGACGGCGGCGCCGGGCTTTAAATACTTGGATGGACTGGCCTTTTCGCCGGTGCTATTGCCGCTGGCGGCAGCATCTCCGCTTGCAGTAATGGTGCCATTGTCGCAGGCACCAAGCACCAGGCTTGTCAATAGAATGCTTATATAGGTAGTCTTTGTCATGCTTATTTCTCTCATTGTCTAGTTACTGATTTGAAAGTCGAAGCAATAGTCGCCGGCATCGTCGGTCTCATCTATATTGTTCCAATCATTAAATGCCAGTACATGGGTACCGGTTGTGGTGAAATTCAGACTGGCATTTTCTGAACCAATCACGCCGGACTCAGCCACATGGAGCAGGTTACCCGACTGAAAGATATAGAAATCAGGGTCAGCGACCGTTGCTCCCCCAACCTCAGTCGCGCTAAAGCTATAGCTCCCGGTCGCAGGTATCTCAAACTCCACAAAGGCCGTGCTGCCCAGTTTGTTAAAGTAGCCGGCATCATCCACCGAGCAGAGTTGGATGGTGCTGCCACCCACATTAGCCACCTTGTACACAGGCAGTGCCGATGCTATGTCGCCATCATTGGTTTCATTTATGCCGTTGGCGCCGGTTCCAGAGATAGACTGGGCCGTTAACAGACTATTTATCTGTTCTGATGCGCCTGGCTGCAGAGCTTTTAAGCGGTCGGTAAAAGAAAAAATGCTGGTGAAGTAGGTGCTGGAGGTGTAGCTGCTGTCGGTCAGTACATCGTAAATGGGCCCCAGACCCAGGGCTATGCTGTCAGCACCGTCATCAGCGGAATCGTAGATATCGTAGATCACAGACTGCACAGATCCCTCATTAAACCAGCCATTCTCTGCATAGTTATTGGTCTCAACACTAAAAGAAAAATCGGTATTTTGTTGCGGCCCGGTGCTATCTCGATAAAAGGGGTCGTCGGTAATAATTCCCGATAGTGCATTGCCCCAGCCCTCACCAAAGGCGACGCGCATATCTAGACGCTCTACTAAGCTATGAGATCCACCTACAGAGTCAGAGCGCGACAGTTTGTTTTCAAAGTAATGGCCCCATTCGTGAATGAGTACATGGCGGTCGTACTCATCAGTATCTGTGTCCGCATCACCCAAGAGATAGATTTTTCCGCTGGAGTAAAAAGAAGTTCCAATATCACCGCTGGGCAGGTCGCCACTGGCGGGATTATTGTTTTCGCTCCAATGAACTTCCAGTGCTGGGAACTCAAGGCTGGAATCCGCAGCGGCAAATTTTTGCATTGTGTCATAAATGGCATCCAGCACAGCAAAGGGAGCTGCGCTTCTATCCCCACTGTAGCTGGTGCCATCCCAACCAGAGGGCATATTAAAACTGCGGGTGCTGTCGGCTGTGCCCGTATTAAAAATATCCCCCTGAACTGCATAGAGCGCATCCGATGCTGTATTGTCTGTAACCTTGACATCCCAGGTCACGCCGGAGGTCTGCAATAGCTTAGCCGAGATTCTGACTCGTATAGAGGTGTTGGCAGCCACTCGCATGGAATAGAGCCCCTGATTGTCGGTCACCGTGGAAACCAGAGTGTTACCGGATTCATCCACCGCTTCGACGACCACGCCTCGGGCCGCAGCCTGCTCAATACTGTTGTAGTCCAGCCCTACACCAGATGCCTGAAAAGGCACCAGATCAAAGGTAATGGCACCGCTGATGACCACTTTAGAGTCGTTGACTTCAATACTCACAGAGTCAGTCACAGTGTCTCCGCGGTCGTCGGTAACGGTCAGGCTAAATTCCAATGTGCCCCTATTGTCTGGCGCGGTAAAGCTGGCGCTGGCGGTATTCGCACCAGTCAAAGTCACTGTCTCTCCAGAGGTTTGCACCCAGCTGTAACTGACAATAGAGCCATCAGTATCTGTCGCTGAGCCGTTAAGGGTCACAGAGGAAGAGTTGGGGACCGTTTGGTTCTCGCCAGCATCTGCCGTTGGTGGAATATTATCCGGTAAGATGACGCTAACAGAGACCGTATCAGTTGCCTCAGCGCCATCGTTATCAGTGACGCTTAGCTCAAATATCAGAGTTGTTTCAATGCTTGGGGCAACAAACGAAACACTGTCAGTATCGCTTGCGCTTAAAGTAACAGTCTCTCCGCTGGATTGAGTCCACAGATAGGAGGCAATTGAGCCATCAGAATCGCTGCCAGAACCACTGATTGTTACCTCTTGAGAAACGAGGGCTTGCTGGTCTGCCCCGGCATTAGCGGAAGGAGCAGTGTTAGCTGCTGGTGCGGTTGGCACTGGGGTAAAGGTACCACCACCTCCACCGCCCCCGCCACAGGCGCTTAAAATTAGGCTGAGGATAAGAGGTAATAGGGGATAGCCTGAGAAAGTTTTCATATTAATGTTTATTTTTATAATTAAAATTTACAGCCTATTAAGAGTACGAAATATCGACATTCCCAGACTATACAGGTGCGGGTTGACTTTTACACTAGGGGTGGTTTGGGGGGATAGTTGGCTTGTACAGCCGAAACTGATTCGAAGTCTTAATGGTGCCCAGGAGACGCACTGACCGCAAAGTTAAGTCCTTATTCTATGCGGTTTGCAGAGGCATTGCCACTTAAAAATTATACATAGCCTATACATAATCATACATAGATTATACATGGGGGGCTTCTTCATAAGGGGGCGGGGGAGGCTGCTGAGATCTTGTGATGATTACAGTATCTGGGGAGATACTTTGGAAGGTGGTTTCAAAAAACCTGCTCAAGAGACCCAAAAAAAAACCTGCGTTAACAGGGCTTCTTTAGGGGAGGCATTTGAAACTCCCACCATCTCATTCTCATCCCTAGATTACTTTTTAGGAGTCCAAATGATTGAAAGAATCATCAGAGCCACTACGGCTAAGAAAAGCAGGCCCATAGCAGAAGGAGATTCCACAGGTAAAGTAGTGGTGCCGACATAGCTAATAAACCCATCGGAAAACTCTGAGCGAGTTTCTAATAGCTCAAGGTTGTATGCTGTAATCACCCATGTAGCTTTAGCCTGCGTAAATGACACAAATGTGCCTGCTAAAACGATTAAGCCAAAGGCTGAAGACACAATCTTCTGAATAACTGTTGAGTCTGCATTCTCTCTCGTCAAGTTAGCAACTCTAAGGGCAAGCCAGATTGCAATAATGCTTCCAATAAAGCTCACGGCGCCAATCAGCCTGCCACTGTTGAACATTGTATAAATCTCGTATTCAGTCATTTTGAATCCTTTTTTATAAGTGTTTGTAGTTTTAGTTTTTTAGATCACCTAAAGACCTTAGCCTTAACATTTAATAGTCATACAGGCATTAGCCAGTTGGATAGATATGATACACTTTGGATTATAAAAATAAAAGACCAAGCCCAAGCTCTGGCAACCCAATGCTACGAGTCGGACTACAAAGACTGTGATTGATATGCTGAAAAGACTATCCCTAGCCCTATTGCTTATATGCCCTACTGTCCTGACTACGCAATCTGCTAACGCATCTGACTTTTATGACACTGAGACATTAACTGAGCAAGGAGAAACATGGGCGCAGCTTGGGATTGGGTCTTTGATAACATCAGCTGTAGTTGCGGGTAGCTATAATCGAGATAGCTTCTTCTACCAAAGCTACAAGCCAAACACTTCCATAGGCTTCTACACCAACCAATCTTGTGACTTCATCAATATAGACCACGTGGTAAGCCTAAAAGACGCCTATGACAGTGGGGCAGCCTCATGGAGTGCTTACAAGAAAAGAACTTTCGCTAACGACAGGTCTAACCATGTTCCTTCCTGTGGCCGTGTGAACAGCTCTAAAGGCTCAGCTGGGCCAAAGGACTTCCTGCGTAGTAGCAATGATGAAAAAGGTCTAGAGTATGAGATTGTTAGGTTTTGCAAGTATGTGCAGAGATACTATGCCGTGAAGGTTGAGTATGGATTGTCCTTTGAAGGCAATGACAGTGCTACTTTTGAGCAATGTGGTGTCAGTATTAGTTAGGGGGCGGGGGAGGCTTTTGAGTGCTTGGGGTTGTTACAGTATCTGGGGAGATACTTTTTAAGGTGATTTGAACATTAAGCTGTCTTACTTATCCCAGTTAAGAATATCCATAACAACTTTAGACTGCTGGTTGGCCTGTGCCAGCATAGCAGTCGCCGCCTGCTGGATAATCTGAGTGCGTGCCAATTCAGTGGTCTCTCTTGCATAATCGGCATCTTGAATTCTACTCAGAGATGCTTTGGATTGGGTAGACATGGTCGAGAGACTATCAATGGCATATTCAATGCGACTCATAATTGCACCGAAGCCTGCTCTTTGCCCGCTGATCTGAGTAATAGCCCGGTCTATTGTGGCCAGAGAAGTTGAGGCTGATGCAACAGAACTGAGCTCAGTCGATTCTATAGCGTCACTGGTGCTGTAACCACTTCGCTCAAGGCTGACACTTAAGCCCGATACAGCATTGCCATCCGCAAGCCCTGTAATGCTGATCACCCCAGCGGTCGCACTTGCTCCGCTATACAGATTGGTCTGCGCTGCAATTTGAGCGCTGATATTAGATAGCAGCCCATCCAAGCCGCTAGATTCCATAAATGCCTCTACCTGAGAGCCACCAGTGATATTGATAATAACCCGGTCGCCTAAGACCAGATCCAAATCATTAAAGTCTAGCTGGCTCACTCCAGCGGTATAGGTAGTGGTAGAAGGCCAATCGTAGACCCTCACATGTCCAGCGTCATCAGCGCTACCATCATTGTAGCGGCTGCCAAGTGCAATGGTATTGCCATAGGCATTGGTGCTGACAGATCTGGTTGAATCGCCGACAGCCTCACCATCTATGTCATTACCCAGCTGCACCCAATTTGTTCCGTCCCACTTATAGACTTTGGCATGACCGGTGCTGTTATCATGTGAGGGAGCTACGGCAGTAACAATGGTGCCGTCATCATTTAAGCTTACCTGCCAACCGCTGGAGTCATTGGCGGCATCTCCATCGATATCAGAGCCCAGCTGCACCCAATCCGATCCATCCCATTTAACGACTCTAGTGTGCCCAGTAGCAGTACCACTTCCATCTTTGGCTAATGGTGCACCTATAGCCAAGGTTTCTCCATCGAGACTAAGACTAACAAAATATGAATAATCGTAAGCTGATTCGCCATCTATATCATTGCCAAGCTTGTTCCATGAGGTGCCATTCCATTTATAAACTCGGACATGACCAGAGTCAGAGCCATTGCCATCATTATATGCAGCTCCTATGGCCACAATGCTGCCATCCTCGCTCAGACTAATGCTAGACCCGCTGCGATCATTAGTAGCCTCTCCATTTATATTAAGCCCTAGTTGAACCCAGGCCGTACCATCCCAGCTAAATATTCTGACGTAGCCACTGTCTGTGCCCGCGGTACCCTCACCAAGGTTGGCTGCGATTGCAAGTATATTGCCATCGGCGCTAAGGATTACATTGTTGCCACTTCTATCCCCAATTCCTTCCCCACTTATGGTTGCGCCCTTTGCGATCCACTGAGAGTTAGATGCATCCCATGTGAACACCCGCGTGCTACCCGCTGCACCCCCCGGTTGTATCGCACCCACAGCCAGAGTCAGGCCATCATCACTCAGATTCACCGAATGGCCGTCGTAGTTATAGCTGGACAGGCCATCTATATCCGAACCCATTTGCTGCCAAGCTGATCCGTTCCATGAATAGACTCTGGCTTGACCTGAGTCTGTGCCATTGTCGTCATTGTTTAGAGCACCAACGGCTAAAATATTGCCATCGTGGCTTAGAGAAACTGAAAATCCATGGTGATCACCGGCGCTTTCGCCGTCTAAGTCCGTACCGCGTTGAGTCCAGGTTCCTGTTGCATTCAGCGAGACATCAGTCACTGGCGCACTTACCTGAGTCAGTGCTGGTGCAGCAGAAGGGTGAGTTCCGTAGTTGGCGGTGCCCCCCAGGCTACTGATAGAGGCGCTGCCCAATGTTAAATCAATAGTCTGTGAGGCATTGGCACCCACTTGGAATGATGTGGTACTACCAAAATGGGAGCCGTCTAGGAGATTTTCACCATTCCACTGGGTGTTGTTAAAGACTCTTTCTATCTCTGCTTTAAGTGCCTGATACTCTAAATCCAGTGATGATCTGTCCTTGCTGGTATTAGTGTCATTCGCAGCCTGAACAGACAGCTCTCGCATTCTCTGCAACATAGCTGTCACGCTGGCAACTGCACCGTCCGCTGTCTGAATCATACCTATCGCATCATTGGCATTCTGGACAGCCTGATCTAGTCCTCTGGCCTGACTTGTCATTCTTGAGCCGATAGCCAGCCCAGCGGCATCATCAGCAGCTGAGTTGATTCTCAGCCCTGTGGACAGTCGCTGCATAGATTGCGCCATGGCTCGCTCGTTCTTAGCGAGGCTGTTGGCGGCAATGCTTGCCGTTATGTTGGTGCCTATCTTCAAGTCTTAATCCAATATCCCAAAAAAATGGTTATCAGAGAGGCGGACTTATTTCCGCGATCTCGCTAGGCGAGATCGACAGTGAAAATGACATCTTTAAGCAAGTGGCAATTTGTCGCCGGCATTAGCCGAATAAACCTCAGTTTGGCAAGGCATTGCCACTTTATGACCGGAGAATTTTTGTGGTAGGGGACTATTCCGCAGGGGGCGGGGGAGGCTGCTGAGTGCTTGTGATTGTTGCTGTATCTGGGGAGATACTTTAGAAGCTAATTTGAAAAAAAGGCAGGCATCCGCTACCGCCTGCGCCCTATTGCATAATCATGCCTGCTCTATATAGTTACTAACGAGGATGTTTATGGAGTAAAGCAATGTCGCGACGTGATCACTGGATTTCCGAAAGTAATGCAGCACATACTGGCAGAGGCAACATGCTAATGATACAGGGCAGCATAATAGGTTTAGCCACTTTGATTGCTCTTTTGTTTGGTTTTTTTGAACAAACCACGATATTTGTTGGGATGCTGGTAAGTATTGTCGTGGGTCTTCTAATTGGAATCAGGAGACAGCTAAATACAGTCAGTACTCAACTGGATGTGCAACAAGCGATTTCACTTGATATGATGGACTCAATTGAAGCAAACAACAAAGAGCAGCCTTAGCACTAGCAGCTAAATGCTGCAAGTCAGACTACAAAGACTGTGATTGATATGATGAAAAACCTTCTACTAGCCCTACTACTAATCAGCCCATCTAGCTTTGCAGACTGGGGAGATGTTTATTATTTTAGAAAATTTTGATATTTACACTGATAAGCTGCGCCAAAGGAAAGACTAGGGATTTGGAAAATCCAAACGCAGTCGTTGCAGGAGTAAAATTTCAGTAACATTAGGAGTACAAGGTTTGTCGATGGTGAAGATAAAAAGAGTTCAGAGGCATATAGTCATTTACGCGGACGAATATGAAATACCAACGGATAAATTTGTTAGCATGTTTGGCTCAACCGAGAAGTTCATGTCAGAGTCGCTCATTGATGAGGATTTTCTTGCGGATTTTAAAACAGCCGAAACTGTAGATGACATCTCAAATCGGCATGGAGACTACGAGGAGGAGTGGGTAATTGAAAATGAATGAGCTTCATGGGCCTGAGCCTGAGTGGTCCAAATTTTATAATTTCAGCGACATTTGTGAATATCATGATCTCTTTGATGCATATGGTCGATCTAAACGAAATCCCATTAGTCACGAGGGAAAAACTGGGAGGCCTCATACGGATAGCGGCTTTCGGTTGAGGTCATGGTCTTCAAAAGGATCTTTTAGAGGTATACCGTTAAGTAATTCACTTGAGGAATCACCATGTCCGCTAGACCGAAATGACTGGGGTTGTTACTTTATTCGTATTAACTTAGGCGGCGAGCCATGGGATTACATAGGTAGAGCTGACGCTAGCAGTAAGGAAGTCTATGGCATTTGGAAACGTCTTTATATCCATTTTACAAAAATAGCAGGAACTACGGCCTCTAATTCAGGCTCCCCAACTAAGAAGTTCGAGGCGATGAGACAGTCTGCTATAAAGTTGGGAGAAAATACAAATACACCTGAATTTTTTGCATCTCGAGTACAAATAGCTCTTCTAAAACTCGATAAAAATATAATCGAGAATTCTTACCAAGGATCAGTTCTCGCGGAGCAAAATGCCCATCGGCTGTATAAAGAGAAAAGAGGATATCTGCCTAAACTTTGTGACACTGATGAGTCCACAGAGGTAAAATCACCATTTGGGCTATCTGGATTACAATCTTTGATTATTGGGTCTGTAGATTCTTAACAGTGAATGAAGTTAGTTAAGGAAGTCTTCCATGAAGTTTACTCTGATATTTACTAGTCATGAAAATAACGATTTAACATTGGGTTGCGTTTTCGTTCCAAGCCTTGTGTGGGTGCGTGGCCATCGGAAAATACTCAATCCTCATCCAAATGAGCCACGTTACCAAAAAGGTGACTTTGTAGGCGTACTTGAACAAACCGATGTAGGTAGTGAAATTAATCAATCTCGCAAGAGTATGTGTTTAGTCGTTCACCAAATAGGTCATGGAACTTCAGCCTGTTTAAAATTGCTGAAAGAGGATTTGCTGGAATCGGGCTTTGAGCCGCAAGTGGTATACCTTTAGAAAAATAGAGAGTTAGGATCAATGAAAAATATATCTAGTGACAGCTCATCTGAACAGTTCGATATCTATTTGAGTGAAGTGTTAAAGTGTGAAAATTGTCTTTCAATGCTTGATGAAATTAGTTGCGGGGATGTGCTTTATGATGGTTTTGCAGAGGATATCTTCCGTTTAAAAAATAGAGACAAACCATTTGAAATTTGTAGCATTTTGAAACAGCAAGAAAGATTAGATGAGCTAAATGACATTCTTAAAGAAGTCGAAGAAGCAATAAGTATAGAAGTCTCTAAGATGGAGTCTCTTGATTTGTGGTCAGAATACTACCCCGATCTAATCCAGTATGCAAAACGATAAAATTTAAAAAATATTGAGGAGCATGAGACACTACGAGTTAAATTACGACTCACTTAGATTATACTGAAAGATGAGCAAGAGAAATTATGTGGCGATAGGATATTAATATGGATCATCATTTAAAGCGTCTAATTGCCTTAGACACAGAAACTACTGGGTTTTCTAACTCAGATAAGATTGTAGAAATTGCATGTATTGAGATAATAAATGGGGAAATAGGGAGTAATTTTCATAGGTACGTCAACCCAACAATTGAAATTCCTGACAGAGCCTTTGAGAGAGATACCACCTATGCAGATTGTTGTGGATTCTAGGGCTTTAGAGCGTTAAGTTTTTCCAGTCATCGAGGTGCCTTGAAGACGGGCCGACCCAAGAGTGCTAGCCATTTCCCATTGCTTCCATTATTTCTAGCAGCAAGTTCAATATGTCTAGGTAAATACTAATCGCCATGTTGAGGGCAGTGGACCAGTCATTAATTCCACTATCACTAAGCTGCTTTAGTCGATTAAAGTCGTAAACAAGAAACAAAGAAAACAATACAGCGCCACATATTGCTTTGAGACGAATCATTGCACTTGTCATGCCGAAAAATATCCTTCCAAATCCTACCAGGAGTAGTGCACAAAGCCCGAAAAATAGAAATCCTCTCATAAAACTGAAATCTATACCTGAGTACATTCCAACCAGTGCCGCGCAAACTGTTATTAGGCATGTAAGTAAAGTCGCACGCAGCCCATCATTTTCATCCATTTCAAGCATCATCACTCCTAGCAGTGGCGCGAAAGTGATGCTGGATATGGTCATTAGTATCAAGCCAATGGATGTGCTACCTGGAGCCAGGAATACCATCCCAAAAAGACTAATCATCCAAACCCACAAAATTTTTTTTAGAAGCGTCTGCTTTTTGGTAGTAGCCTGTTTGTCACCTTCAGTAGACTCTTCGTCGCGATTTTTCAGAAGAGAGCCAGATTCTTTAGGTTTAATTATTGGCGCTTGTTCAATTGGGATAAGGTCCAATTCTCCTCTGCTGTTTTTTCGCCCTATAAACTCTATTCCAAAAAATAGCCTTCCCTCCATATATGCTTTTTTAGCAGCAGAAATGAGAAAGAAGCAGCCTACGAATATAATACCCAACTGAGTTGCTAATATAAGCGCAGTTTTAAAATACAGAGAAGTTTCCATTTCCGTCTCACCTCGTTAGAGCAATAGTTCAAAAAAGCAGAGAAATAATAGGTAACTCTCTTTATTAATTATCTAATCATAACTGAATAGCCCATCCAGTCAAATCAGGGCTAGATCGAGGTGCCTTCTATTCATGCGCTAATCTGGGTCACGTTGCCCCTGAATGCATCTGTGTTAAGGGCATAATCAGCATATGTCTGCATCATCGCTCGTCGTTTATCTACCATTGTAGTTCGTTGATAGGCCGCAACTTGTTGATCGGGGATTTTATGAGCGAGAGCATGTTCGGCCATTGCCCCGTCAAAGTTAGTCTTATCAGCCACATAGATCACGTAGTAAGCCTAAAAGATGCTTATGACAGCGGGGCAGCCTCTTGGAGTGCTTACAAGAAAAGAACTTTCGCTAACGACAAGGCAAACCATGTACCTTCCTGTGGCCGTGTGAACAGCTCTAAAGGCTCAGCTGGGCCAAAGGACTTCCTGCGTAGTAGCAATGACGAAAAAGGTCTAGAGTATGAGATTGTTAGGTTTTGCAAGTATGTGCAGAGATACTATGCCGTGAAGGTTGAGTATGGATTGTCCTTTGAAGGCAATGACAGTGCTACTTTTGAGCAATGTGGGATTCCTGTAGGCTAGATTCATAGGGATGAGTGTAAGAAGTTATGAATCTTTATCCTTTAAAATACCTCCGTCTTTCTTGTAAGCCTCACAATAACTATAAATCTCAATCGCTTTCGCTCCAACAGCAACAAAGTGGTAATCCATGTAGTCGGCTAGCTGAAGTTCACGTTTGGTAAGGTTACTTCTATTAGCATTAGCCTCAGGCATAGTTCTTAAAAGCATATGGTCAACTAATTTGTCGCAATCAATAGACGCTAGTCCACTGGGATTATAAGTCATAATAGCGGCCGTCAGACCTGCACCTGCTATAAAGTAAATCCACTCTTTCTTCACAGCCCCTCAGACTCCCTAGGAATAACAATAGCATTACTGCCACGTGCTAGGGCATCTATAGCATACGCAATTGTGCCATCACTATTATCACCACAGAGATGTATTGTTGCACCATTAGCAAACTCAACATGATTAGAGCCTACAGTAATACCTGCACCTTACAGGGCCCTGGTAGCACGCATGAACAGTATTATGGATGAGATGGAAGCCATATTGGACAGGCAGTAGTTTGGTAAAAGCTGCTCGGTTCACTGACTGGAGGCGCATTTATTTGAATCCGAAGCCTTAACGAGGTAGATTATGCACATATGAATAATTTACTTATACTTCGTTCCTCTAAGATCCTGCAATCAATCGCTAGGTTAACTCTGTGTTTATTGGGCCTGTCAGGCCTGGCCATGGCTGATAATTTGCCAGTGGAGGCATTTGGTCGTTTGCCTGCAGCCGAGCAGGTAAGGCTCTCCCCAGACGGGGAATATATCGCCTATCTGGGAAACACTGGCGGAAGTTCGTTTGTTGCTTCTATTCATATTGAAAGCGGCGAAAAAAAATATCTGGTGCACACGAATAATCAGAAGTTTAGGTTGGGCTGGTTTGCCTGGGCCAATAACAAAACTCTTTTGATCAGTGCGTCTTACCCGATGCAGGGGTTGCAGATCAAATATGGCGAGTCTCGGCTATTAAAAGTGCCTACCGATGGCAGTGCCCCTGCTGAGCCTGTACTGCTGCAGCGCAGTGGCGAAATACAGAGCCAGTTTCAGAGCAATGTGATCGATATGCTGCCCGATGATCCAGACCATATTTTAATGGGCCTGATGGTCAACCGCAGGCATAAATATGCCGTCTATAAAGTGAGTTTGAAAGCAGATAGAAAACGCCAGTTAATCTATTCCGGAAAAACTAATATCGGTGGTTGGATGACCGATCAGCAGCACAGAGTCAGGGTTGGGTTCGGCCGCGACGACACTAGAATGTTCACTCGCCTGCTGGATCTAAACTCAAACAAGTGGCGCAATATTCTGGCGTATGAGCTTTTTTCTGAGCCAGAAATCACTCCTCTGGGCTTTGGCCTTGACCCTGATGAACTCTATATTCGCGCTGACAATAACGGCCGCTATGGAATTTTTAAGCTAGATTTGACCCAGCCAGATTTTCCCAGGGAGCTGGTATTCCATGATCCCGACTACGATGTGGAAGGCAGGTTGATATATTCGGATAAAACCGGTGATGTGATCGGCGTCTACCATGGCGAAGCCGACGGCGCCAAGGTTTACTTTGACAGCAGCTACCGGCAGTTCCAACTGGCGTTGGATAGTGCAATACCAGATGCCTACAACGCTGTTGCAAGCTATAGCGCAGACGAGAGAAAATATGTACTGTTTACCAGTAACTCGGTTCAGCCTGGCGCTTATTATCTGGGTAATCGGGATACTAAAAAGCTCAGCTTTCTGCTCGATCAGTATCCTATGCTTTATCAGCAGGCTTTATCTGACCACACAAAAATCACTTACCAAGCCCGCGATAACACCGAAATAGAGGGCTATGTCACTCTCCCTCACCAAGGTATTCGCCAGGGCAACCCCGCAATAGTGATGCCTCACGGAGGCCCCATGGCGCGCAATTATGGGGGTTTTTCCTGGTTTACCCAGTTCTTTGCCAGTCGTGGCTACGTAATTTTGCAGCCAAACTTCAGGGGTTCGTCAGGCTATGGCTTTGAATTTGAGATGGCCTCGGTACAGGGCTGGGGTGGCGCCATGCAGGATGATTTGGCAGACGGTGCCCAGTGGTTAGTGGAAAACTACTCGGTAGACAGAGATAGAATTTGTATCCTTGGTAGCAGTTACGGTGGCTATGCTGCGCTGATGGCGGCGGTGATCCAGCAGGACAGCTTTAAATGTGCGGCAAGTTTTGCTGGTGTCTCGGATGTTGAAGCTATTGTTCGCGATGCCCGACGCTTCTCTAATTACGAGGTGGTTGCCAAGCAGTTTGGTGATAACAGGCGAGCATTGGCTGAAAGGTCACCGCTTGAGTTAGCGAGCCAAATAGATATCCCGGTACTTCTGTTACATGGCGACAAAGATCTAGTGGTGGATGTAAGTCAAAGCCGGAATATGTACAAAGCGCTGCAAAAGCACAACAAGCAGGTGGAGTATATAGAGCTGGAAAATGGCAGCCACTATATGGAAATAGAAGCTAACAGACTGGCTGTTCTCACCGCATTTGAGGCCTTCTTGGATAAACATTTGGCGGTAGATGAAAATTAGCAGCCAGTGGAAGTATAGTCGGTTAGCCCGTACTTATATTTTTACTTGGCGTTAATTTCTTACTACTCAGACTTCATGCCACTAGAACTCTGTTCACACTAGTCGCATGCCACTGCCCACCGCGCGAAGTCTTATAGTCTGCATCGTTAAGGTGCTCTGCTGAGATGGCTTGTGGTTGTGGCGCTGGCCTAGTATTCTCTGAGCTTGTGTAACACTGCAGTGGGTTTCCCCTGAATGAAGTGCAGTTTAGATGCGGTGCAGTTTGAATAAAATATAGCTTGAATGGAAAACAGCGTGGCCAACAGAACCGACTCCGAATATCTAAGCACCCTTGAGCGTGGCCTGCGGGTGATGCAGTCATTTAGCGCCCAGCGCTCTGAAATGACGATCACACAGGTTGCTGTTGAAACTGAGCTCAATCCCGCTGTGGTGCGGCGCTGTCTGAATACTTTGGAACAACTGGGTTATATTGCCAAGCGCGACAATCTATTTTCGTTAACCGCGGAGGTGCTCACCTTTGGCACTCACTATGTCGAGTCCGCTCATCTGGAAACTGCTGTGCGACCGCACCTGCAGCGTGTTCGCGATGTTATGGGTGACAGTTCATCAATGGCGCTGCTATCTCGCGGCGAGGTGCTCTATCTGGTGCATGTCTCTACGGATCGCCGACTGCAGATCGACGCCAGTGTAGGAACGCGCTTTCCCGCTTACTGCACCTCAATGGGTAAGGTGTTACTCACCGGTTTATCACTGGCTGAGATTGATCGCTACTGTCAGCGGGTTGGTTTTATTCAAATCACGGGCAATACCATTACTGATTCGTCTGCGCTAAAAGATGTTCTGCGTCAGGTGTCAGAGAGGGGCTACGCTACCGCACTGGATGAGTTGGACTACGGTATTGTCTCGGTGGCGCTGCCGATTACCGATGAGGTGGGCCGGGTGATTGCCGCCATCAACTGTTCCACTTCCACATCCCGTGTGTCACTGGATGATATGGTGGCAACGCGATTGCCGGTCCTGCGAGAAGCTGCGGCGGCGATTAGTTTAGAAATTCGCAGCAGTCGGGCGCTGGCTCGGGCCATGACTATTTCATTGATTCCGGAATAATCTGCCGGCGCGCTATTTGAAACCCGCGAGGTGCAATCCTCGAACTGAAGTATTCTATCCGGACGCTATCCAATAAAACTTTCAACTGCCTGAGCCACCTGTTTGCTGTGGCTCAGCACTGCCATATGTCCTGCGCTGGGGATCTCCAGTGCTCGATGACTGGTGCTACTGACACTGCTGGCGATATATCGCTGAGTCATCTCCAGGCGCGGTGGCGCCTCATATTCGCCGTTAATAAACAGTGTTGGGATCTGCTGTTGCAGCAACTGCTCATAGACATTGCTGGCAAATTGGAAGTCGTGCCCGCGCTCGGTGGTCAGGTCTCTGGCCCAATAGTCCTGTGTAATGTCATGCAGCTTGGCAGTAGCGCTAGCATCCATCCCAAGGCAGCAGTAGGGGTGCTGCAACCACTGCCGTCTCAATTCCGTTAACTCTCCGGCCTTGGCCAGAGACTTAAAATATTCTAAGTCGATGGCATGGTGATCAATTTTCTTGGGGCTAAAGCCATCCATCACACCGCCGCAAATAATCAGCCTGTTCACAAGCTCTGGGGCATAGCTTGCAAGCCGCGCAGCAATGCGCGCGCCCTGACTAAACCCTAGCACAGTGAGTTGCTCTGCATTGATCTGTCTGGCCAGCGATGCCACATCAAAATGTTCTTCGGTTAAATCAGCCTGCAGCGGCGAGGCTCCGTAACCGCGCCGGTCGAAGCTATAGATATCGAGATTCTTGTTCAGCTCAGTGCGCAACCTGTCGAAGATACGCTGATCCTGGGCCCAGCCGTGGATTAATAGCAGTGCCGGTGCGGATTTATTACCTGATCGCTGTAGCAGCTGCACTGTGGTGGCTGGAGTGGGATTCATAGGCTGTCAGGACTGTAGTCCACGGCGTCCTGTGCCCCTTGCCACATGGCGTGGGCTGCAGGGTTGTTCATCTCCTCGGCAATATGGCCCACCAGTCCGGCACAGCGGGCGGTTAAAACAATGCCGCGCATCATCTGTGATGGAATACCGGCTTCCGCCAAAACTGCGCCGATTGCGGCGCTGATATTGGTCACCAAGGTTTTGCCCGTCTGCTCACAGAGGTTCTGTTCCAACAGGCGCATCAGGCTGAGAAATTCGCCACCACTACCGGAATTATCCGCAATGCCCAGCAATCGGTCGACTCTGGGGTCTGTGTCTTTATGAATTGGGTGACCAAATCCCGGCAGCGGTTTTTTCTGGCTGCGGTGCTCCTGAATAATTGCGATGGCTTCCTCTTTGGCATCCTCGGCACCATGCATGCGCTCGAGCAATTGACCACAGGCGCTGGAAGTTCCAGCGTAGCGATCGCCAACACCGAGTAGGCCTGCGGCGATGGCACCCTGATAGCTCTCTGGAGCACCGTAGTGAGTCAGTCGCGAGACCACCGCAGAGGGTACTAGGCCGTGCTCCATTATGGTTACCATAACGCTATTTATTAGCTCGACCTGCACAGGATCCGGCTGTCTGCCGAGGGATTGGTAGAGAAAGGCGGTAACAAAATCCATCTTGCCAATAAAGTCAGTGACGAGGTTTTTTCCTCTCACTTCAATCTCATCTGCAGTGAAGCCGCAGATGCTTGTTGTGCCGCGTGTTTTGTCGCCAGCCATTTTATTCTCTCCAGATGTGAACATAAATTTGCCTTATCAGAGTAACACAGGCATAGTTGTTTCGCATAACGAAAGTATTTTCGCTATGCGAAAACTTTCGTAAAATAATAGCAAAATTAATAATTAGAAAGAGGTGTTGTTATGAAGTATTTTTCACAATCTTTCCTAGCTGTGGCGATCATAGTCCCAGCTTTTGTCATGCCGGTTCATGCTCAGCCTGTTTTGGAAGAAATCGTAGTCTCTGCTCGTAAGCGTGCGGAGTCCCTCGAAGATAGCCCGATCTCAGCAACGGCCTTTACCGAAGACGCAATTCGCCAGGCAGGTATTCAGTCGCCACAGGATTTCGTTAATCTGACTCCCAATGTGACATTAGTGCAGACCCAGAATGCGGGTAATTCGTTCCTTAATATTCGCGGCGTGTCTCAGGCACGAAACAGTGAAATGAGTGCCGCTGTGCTGATTGATGGGGTGTTGATGTCGAATCCTGCCCAGCTTAACCAGCAGCTTTTCGATATTGAGCAGGTTGAAGTGCTGCGCGGACCACAGGGTGCTCTCTACGGTCGCAATGCGATCGGTGGCGCGATCACTATTACCACCAAGGCTCCCTCTGATGAAGTTGAAGGGGTATTGGAAGTGGGGACGGGATCCGGCGGTTCTAACAAACTGCGCGGTTCCATCTCCGGGCCAGTGGGGGAGAGTGACAATGTCCACTACCGACTGTCTGGATCCTATACTGACACTGACGGTCATCTTAGAAATACCTATCTCAATCAAATGGCTGATCCCGCCACGGACAAATCCCTGAGATTCCGTCTCAACTGGGATGTGAGCGATAGCATGTCGGTTGACTTTAGACTCAGCCATTCGGCTCTTGAAACTCAGGCGCTGTATTTTGTTATTGATGCTGAAGCGGATGACACTGATCTGGATATTCGAGTGAATAATCCGGGCAACAACGAGCGCAACTTCCTCAGTTCATCTCTCAAGGTGGAATGGGATACCGATGGCGGCACCTGGACTTCGATTACCGCCTATGACGATCTCGATGAGGTGCTCTCTGGAGATCAGTTCAGCTTTACGCCCCGGGCCGAGTCCTACTTTAACTATGACGATTTTGGCCAGTATATTAACTTCCTGACCGGGGATGACGTAACTGACCTAAGCCAGAATCAATACCTGGAAGTAGAGTCGCTGTCTCAGGAAATTCGCTACACCTCCCCCGATGATCAAGCTGTAAAGTATATTGTTGGCGCCTATGCCATCGCAACGGATCGCTATATTTCTACGGGCAACCAGATTGACCGCGGTATGGGTGTTTTTGATGTCTATAAAGATTTCCGTCCATCGGTATTTGTCGACGCCGCTAATATCTCTCCACAGCTCAATATTCTTGCCGATACTCAGGACAATTTTGCCTGGGCGGTGTTTGGTCAGATGTCCATGGATCTGAGCGAGACGGTGGAGCTGTCGGCCTCGGTGCGCTATGACCGAGACACCCGTGAAAATACCACGGCGACTCCAGAGCTCTACAATACTTCGGGTCTCGATCTGCAGTTTGGCGAGACGCGTAAAGAGTCCTGGTCTGAAATGCAGCCCAAGCTAACCCTGCGCTGGCAGCCCCAGGAAGACACCACCTATTATGCTGACTACAGTCGCGGATTTAGAAGTGGCGGCTTTAACCAGACCGGTGTCGGCGAAGCGGTACCCACCGCGGGCGTCGCCGATGTGTTCGATGCTCAGGTTGCTGAAACCTTTGAGGTAGGCGCCAAGTCCTTCTTTATGGATCGCCGGGTCAGTGCGTCTCTGGCTCTCTATAGAACGGATTTTGACAATGCCTACTTCTTCCTCTTTGATCCCGGCACCAGTACTCAGAATCTCGGCACTATCGATGAGGTGACCTACAGCGGTTTAGAGCTTGAGGCTAATGCTTTGATCAGTGATAGCCTTAGTGCTTATATCGGCATAGGTCTGACTGATTCAGATATTAAAAAGGCAGCGGATCCCGGCCATGTTGGCAATCAAGCGCCACTGGTCTCTGAGACCACAGTCAATATAGGCGCAACCTATCGCCGCAATACCGATCTGTTCGGTGGCGCTGCGGACTTTATTGGTCGCTTTGACTATCAGTACACTGGAGATACATGGTGGGAGCCAGGCAATATCACTAAGCGCAGCCCCATTACTGTGGTTGATTTTCGCATCGGCTTGGAAGCGGAGGATGATTGGTCGCTGATGCTTTGGACCAAAAATGCCTTTGATGAAGAATACAATACAGAATTTTCTCCGGGTCCAGCGCCGGGTTATAACTTCCTTTGGAAGGCTCTACCCAATCGTTGGGGCGTTGAATTTATGAAACGTTTCTAAGACAGGAGGAATCATTGATGACTGCTCAATTACAGATTAAAAGTGCGCTTCACCACAATGCTTATGTGACAAATGATATGCCGGCGGTGCGCGCATTTTACGAGGAGGTGATCGGCTTTGGACTGGCGGCCACCTGGTGTGAAAAAGCTGATCTGTTCGGCAAAGAGCGTGTCTATATGCACTGCTTTTTCGATATTGGCAATGGCGCGGCACTGGCATTCTTCCAGTTCCGCGACGCCGAAGATCATGCCGAGTTTGGCCCACAACTGGCGCACTCAGCATTTCGTCATCTTGCTATGGTGGTAGATAAGGAGACGCAGGACGGTATTCGCGACCGTTTGGCCGCTGCCGGCTACGAGGCTCCTGACACCTATATTCTCGATCACGGCTACTGCTACTCGTTGTATGTCAAAGACCCAGCAGGTCTGCTGATTGAATTTACCGTGGACCACGAGGATGCCGAGGCGATTACTGCGCAAAAGAAAATTGATGCGCATGCTGACCTGGGGCGCTGGTTGGGTGGCGATCACAGCCCAAATAATGAACAGTTTCACCGCTAAGGAAAAATTATGAGAGTCGCAATTGCATATCACTCAGGCTATGGGCATACCGAGCGTCAAGCACAGGCTGTTGCCGATGGTGTCAATGGAATTGAGGGTGTTGAAGCTGATCTGGTGCCAGTAGAGGATTTGGCTGATGAGGAATCTCCAGCCTGGGATCTGCTGGATCAGGCCGGTGCCATTATCTTTGGCTCGCCAACCTATATGGGTTCGGCTAGTGCCCAGTTTAAGGGCTTTATGGATGCCACTTCGGGGCGTTGGATGGAACAGCGTTGGGCCTTCAAAATGGCCGCGGGCTTTACCAACTCCGGTTCGCAAAATGGCGACAAACAAAATACCTTGGTGCAATTTTGCACACTGGCTGCTCAGCACGGCATGGTTTGGGTAAACCTCAATCTTATGCCTGGCAACAACCACTCCGGTGGATCAAAGGATGATCTCAATCAGATGGGTGCATCCCTGGGTGCTATGGCTCAGTCCAATGTCGATGTGGGCGCGGATATTGCGCCGGGCAAGTCTGATCTCGACACTGCCGGCGCTCTGGGTGCGAATGTCGCCAATGCTGTGTTGCGGTGGAATAAGAGTTAAGAGCTCGGCTTTGCCGAATCGCTTAAAGGAAATAATATGATGTATGACGCTGCCGTGGAGACACGGCCGGTAGAGGAGCAATTTGTCCGCGACAATGAACTTTTTCAACGTCAGCTGGACTATTTGCTGCAACATTCCGAATTTTACAAAGCCAAACTGGCTGCAGTGGGTATCACTAGTACTCTGGATATAAACGGCCTGGAAGATATCGGCCGTCTGCCTTTCACTGAGAAAGACGAAATCCGTGCAACTCAGGCCAACTGCCCGCCCTATGGCGCTCATCTGGCAGTAGATCCAACTCAGCTGAGGCGTGTCTTTAGCACCAGTGGCACCACCGGTGTGCCCTGTTATCTGGGGCTCACTCAGTCAGATCTGGATATGTATGCGACCAATGTGGCGCGGGGTTATATCGCGGCGGGGTTCAGGCCTGGCCAATCAGTAGTGGTGGGCTTTAATGCGGGTCCCTTTGTCGCCGGCGGCGTATATTACGGGTTCGATAAAATTGGCTGCAATGTAATTCCAGTGGGCACCGGCAATACCGAGCGCATGGTCACGGCTATTCAGCGGCTCGGCGCCACAGGTGTTAGCTGCACACCATCCTATGCCCTGTATATGATCGAATGGTGCCGTGACAAAGGTATTGCACCCGAATCTCTGGGCTTAAAAAATATGATTACTGCCGGCGAACCCGGTGGCGGCGACCCGATGATTCGCGGACAGATTGAATCAGCGTTAGGGTGTCGCGTACGCGAATCTATGGGCATTGGCGATATCTCTCTGTCGGTGTGGGCCGAAGATGACGACGGCAACGGTATGAGCTTTATGGCGCGAGACTTTGTTCATGTGGAGCTTATCGACAGTGACTCAGGAGAGCCGATTGCCTGGACCGATGGTGCTCAGGGCGAACTGGTGTATACCGCACTGCAGCGTCAGTCGATGCCACTGTTGCGCTTTCGTAGCCGCGACCATGTGGTGGTGAATATGAGTGAAAACCCCACCGGTAGAACTGGGCCGCGAATCCGATGCATCGGTCGCACTGACGATATGTTGATTGTCCGTGGCGTCAACTTCTTCCCCACAGCGCTGCGTTCTGTGCTGCAGAAACACGAGCAGATGGTATCGGGAATGTTTCAGGTTCAGCCCTCGATCAAAGGCGTTTCGCAGCCTTCTCCACTGACGATTTCCATCGAACTGGGCAAGGGTGTGGAGGTGCCACCGAGTGGTCTTGTTGAGAGTATTAAGCGCGAGATTAGAGAGCGCCTATTGGTCACCTCAGATATCAAACTGGTGAACTATGGCTCCATGCCGCGGGAAACCTACAAGTCAAAATTGGTGGATTACAGTCACGCCGTCTAAGTGATAAATGCATCCGTATGATTAGACAACTGCCCCGCCCCCGCGGATGGTTTAGGCAAAACTGCAATGGATTGCCAAAGCCGCACATAGATTATACATAGGACTTCTCTGGAGCTCCGTGAAATACTCAGAAAGTCAATTAAAATCAATAGGTTATGTGGTTATGTCTCTGGATTTATGGTGCCCAGGAGAGGACTTGAACCTCCACCCCCTTGCGAGGACCAGCACCTGAAGCTGGCGTGTCTACCAATTTCACCACCTGGGCATTTCTTAAACTTTACTGTGTAACTCTAACCTCGCGCGTCGGTTAGATTCGACACGCAGGCGAGGTCGCTCTCAGGCGTCCTGCCTTTCGCGACACTAGGGCTTCCTGCCCGTCGTCTACCAATTTCACCACCTGGGCATTTCTTAAACTTACTCTGATGCGCAATGCTTTGCGGGTGGCTGTGCAAAACAGGCTGCGCACTATAGGTACAGGTGGGTTTTTTGTCAATTACATGGGATGAAAATATGGTTTTTGTGACCTGGTCTAGCCCTGAGGTAAAAATCTTTGCCAGTATTATTTGGTCATAGGCGTATTTGTCGAAGTAACTCAGTAGTAGAGGTCGTAGTTGGGTAGTGGTGGCATGAAGATGTTATGACAACCTCTAACTAAACTACGGATAAGGATATTACTCATGGGAATTCTACTTAAACGAATTGTGTTAATTATTACTACGACCATTGCTTTTTCAACCATTGTTATGGCGGCATCAGAACCTACAGACGAAATGCGCTCTCTGGTGATTACAGCGGATTATGAACCGGTTAATATCAATAAGGCCTCGGCGGCGCGAATTGCTGCTGCAATGAAGGGGGTGGGCCTGAAGACTGCCACTGCTATTGTGGCCTACCGCAAAGACAATGGGCCCTTTAAGACAATTGATGAATTGACTGAGGTAAAGGGCGTGGGCGTTGCCACTCTGCGCAAAAATCAGCGTGTAATTGTGCTCGAATAATATAAACTTGAAGTTAACAGCGCTGAAAAACCGGTTGCCTGTGCATCCGGTTTTTTTATAGGCCTGCAAATATCCAAATAACTATAAACAGTGATATCTCTATGAGCTTAGATGCAACTATCACCCTGGGAATTTTGGCGGCTTTTCTGGCTACGGCTCTCAGTGGCCGGCTAGCGGTCGACTTTGCCTTGGCGGCGGCGATGACGGCGCTGATGTTATTTGGGGTGCTGTTGCCCGAGGAGGCCTTGCAGGGGTTCTCCAATCCGGCCATCTATATTATTGCCTGCTTTTATATAGTCTCTGCGGCGCTTAAGGAGAGCGGCGCATTGCACTGGATGATTATGAAGTGGCTGGGCCGCAGTGCCAAGCCCGGCAAAGCGCTGCCGCGGGTTATGCTGCCCGTAGCATTTATCAGTTCAATTATTAGCAACACCCCCGTGGTGGCAATTTTTATTCCTCTGCTGCAAGACTGGGCCAAGCGCCATAAGGTGTCAGCTTCCAAGTTCTTAATCCCCCTAAGCTATGCCTCGATTCTTGGCGGCACCTGCACTCTGATTGGTACCAGCACCAATATTCTGGTGGTGGGCATGCTGCAGGGGACGGCCGAGGCTGAGAGTTTGCATCTGTTTAGTCCTGCGCTGATCGGTGTGCCGCTTATTTTGATTGGGGTAGTTTATTTTGTGTTGATAGGCCATCGTTTGTTGCCCTCGCGAATGGGGGTGGCTGAGTCTGGTGCTGAGGCCAGGGAGTACGCAGTGGGCATGCGAGTTGTGCCCGGTGGGGCTCTGTCTGGCGTGAGTATTGCCGATGCGGGACTGCGCCATTTACAGCACAGTTTTCTGTCTGAAATTCAGTCTGACGGACATATTATCCCGGCGGTTGGGCCCGAGGAGATTCTCAGTGATAACGATGTGCTGATCTTTGTGGGTCAGCCTGAGGCAGTGACTGAGTTGCGCCAGTTTCCTGGGCTTGCCTCCGCAGAGGGCGAAGTATTTAAGCTGGATGCCCCCTATAGTTCAAGAGCACTGTTCGAAGCCGTGGTAGCACCTGTATCCAATATGGTGGGCAAATCGATTAAAGCGTCTGGTTTTCGTACCCAGTTTGGCGCCGCAATTTTGTCGGTGTCGCGCAATGGCCAGAGAATCAATCAAAAAGTGGGCAGCATTGTGCTGCGCGCCGGTGATACGCTGTTGTTAGAGGCGGCGCGGGGCTTTGTTCAGCGCCATCGCTACAGTCGTGACTTCTTGCTATTGAGCCGCCTAGACGATGTGACTATTCCCAACTTTGATAAGGCGCCTACGGCACTGGCTCTGTTGGGCCTATTTATCCTGACGGTGGTAACCGGAGTGATGCCTCTGGTTGTGGCCTCTCTGCTGCTGGTCGCTGCTCTGGCCTTTAGCCGCTGTATCTCGCTGGAGTTTGCCCAGCGCAGTATTGATATGCGAGTGTTGATGGCGATTGGGGCCTCTCTTTCCCTGGGGCTGGCTATCCAGAAGACCGGATTGGCAGATATTGCCGCTCTGGGAATAATATCCATGGCGGGCGAGAATCCGTTTATTAGTCTAGTATTGCTCTATCTGGCCACTGTATTGGCCACCGAGCTGATTACCAATAATGCCGCGGCCGTACTGATGTTCCCTCTGGCTCAGGTGTTAAGTACCCAGCTTGATGTCAGCCTGCTGCCCTTTGTGATGACCATTATGTTTGGTGCCTCTGCGAGTTTTCTGACGCCCGTTGGCTATCAGACCAATCTGATGGTGCAGGGGCCTGGGGGTTATCGCTTTGGTGACTTCTTTAAGGTGGGGCTGTTGCTGAGTGTGTTGGTGGGTATCACCGTTGTCAGTACTGTGCCTCTGGTGTGGCAGTTTTAAACTGGCCGACTGAGGCTAATGACGCTGTCATAATTGTTTAATACACTGCCCTGAACTCAATTTTAGGCTCAAATTGGTGAAATTTACCGCCACCAATTATGAGACAATATGCAATTACAAATAGTACAAGCGACCCATAAGGAGCTGTTGCATCAATGACCAAACTCACCTGTTTTAAAGCCTATGATATCCGCGGACAACTGGGGACTGAGCTTGATGAAGATATTGCCTACCGCATTGGCCGTGCCTACGCGGAGTTTTTGCAGCCTCAAAATGTGGTGCTGGGTGGTGATATTCGCCTGACCAGCCAGGCACTTAAGATGGCCCTTAGTGAGGGAATAAGGGATGCAGGTGCAGATGTGATTGATATAGGTATGGTGGGCACCGAGGAAGTGTATTTTGCTACTTCGTACCTGAATGCCGATGGCGGTATTGAGGTAACAGCCAGCCACAATCCCATAGACTATAACGGTATGAAGCCCATCCGTGAGGGCTCCAGGCCTATTAGTTCGGATACCGGGCTTTTGGATATACAAAAACTGGCTGAGGCCAATGATTTTGCTCCTGTAGACCAAGAGAATCGCGGCGGCTATACCAAGCAGTCAATTCTTGATGGCTATCTGGATCATCTGATTGGCTATATCGATTTGGCCAATATTTCGCCGATTAAATTGGTAATGAATGCGGGCAATGGAGCGGCTGGCCATGTGGTAGATGCGCTTATGGGGCGGTTTCAGAGCTTAAATTTGCCCATTGAAATTATTGCCATCAACAATGAACCCGATGGCACCTTCCCCAATGGTATTCCCAATCCAATTCTCCACGAGAATCGCCAGCCGACCATTGATGCCGTGCTGGAGCATGGCGCTGATATGGGAATAGCCTGGGATGGCGATTTTGATCGCTGTTTTCTGGTCGATGAGCTGGGCAACTTTATTGAGGGCTACTATATTGTCGGCCTGTTGGCAGAGGCATTTTTACTCAAGAACCCCGGTGCTAAGATAGTCCATGATCCGCGCCTAACCTGGAATACGGTGGATGTGGTGAAACAGGGTGGAGGCGAGCCCATTCAGTCTAAAACAGGCCATGCCTTTATCAAGGAGCGAATGCGTTCAGAAGATGCTGTCTATGGGGGTGAAATGAGTGCTCACCATTACTTTAGGGATTTCTTCTACTGCGATAGCGGCATGATTCCCTGGCTGCTTGTGATGGAGCTGGTCAGCAGCAGTGGCAAGCCTCTATCGCAGTTGGTTGAGGCTATGGTTGAAGCCTATCCGTCTCCAGGGGAGATCAATCGCAAGATCGCCGATCCCAGCGCTGCTATTGAAAGAGTGCGCCAACATTATGAGTCTGAGTCTATACTTGTAGATACTACTGACGGTATTTCTATGGAATTCGCCGATTGGCGCTTTAATCTTCGCATGAGTAATACAGAGCCAGTAGTGAGATTAAATTTGGAAACCAGGGGCGACAAAAAGCTGTTGGCTGAGCGTCAGTCAGAGCTGCTTTCATTGATGGAATCTGTATAATTTTCGCTGCGACAGGTGCCCCTTAATTTTAAAGGATGGTTAGTTATGGATAGATGGTTTTTACTTCAGACCAAATCGCGACAGGAAGGTCGCGCTGTTGAAAACCTTGAGAGACAGGGGATTCACTCCTTCTGTCCGCGCATCAATGTCGAAAAGATATCTCGTGGTCGGCGGATTGTGGTTGATGAGGCCTTGTTTCCGGGCTATCTGTTTGTCTGCTTTGATCAGCAATCTGTGTCAGCGACCTCTGTGCGTTCCACCAGGGGTGTCAGCAATTTTGTATCCTGCGCCGGCGCCCCTGTGCTGGTGCCTCAGGAGCTAATAGAAGGTCTTAAGCAGCGTGAGGAGCAGCAAACTAAAATGGCCGAAGTCGCTGGCGCTTTAAAGGCAGGTGACAGTTTAGAAATTCTCGAGGGCCCATTCCGGGGCCTCAATGCGGTTTTTTCTCAGCCCGATGGCGATAGTCGTGCCGTTGTGTTGATTAATCTACTCAATCAAAAGGTCAAGGCGATACTGTCTTTTGCCAGCCTGCAGAAGCTGGACTCCGCGCCGGCGGCATAGCGACCCAGACATAAGCAACACACACTTAGTTAAAGCCGCAGATAAAACCACAGAGTTTGATTTAGGTGCTAAAGTATATTCAAACTTTAAGCAAAGTATTGAAGTGCGCCCCGTCGACGGATGATGGGGTCGATGACAAGGAGTCGACAATGCCCTGGCAGTTCTGCACAGCACCCTATTTCCGGTCGCCGGCAGCTATCGTGTGTTATGAACTTCCTGAGGCGATCTGTTCTCTATCGGGATAGTCGCCTGGGTACATAGTCTGCTGGCTTGAAGTGGCAGAATATATTGGCAAAGGAGTCGCCTCTTAGCGGGTAGGGGCGCCCATGGGTCAGCCTGCCGCCTTCATAAAAGATAACCTCTCCAGGCTTAAGCAAAACCTGGTGGCGACGATAGTAATTATCGTCAATGACCAGGGGCCAATCTTCATCTACCTGCTGGTCAATATTGATAATCGCGCTAATAATATGGGTTTCCAGACGATCCTGATGGCATTTAAGCACAGCGCCGCGGTGATAAACCCTTATGCCATAGACATAGGTAGGCAGTAACTCTTTGCCGCACCATTGCTCCATCATAAGTTTAAGCGCGTTGTGAATCTCTGTTCGCAACCCATCGCTTAAGTCTATCAGAGAGCTAGCCTTGGTCTTTTTTGGGGCTGAGTTGGAAATAAAGTCGCCTGGCACAACTTCTTCTTCAAGCGTCTCTTGATGACTCGAATAAAATTGTTGGATTTTCTCTAGCATCTCTCTGGGAAGCCTGGCTTTACTGAAGCCTGCAGCTGTGTAGTTAGGGATAAAGTCATTTGCTGATCTGGCAAACATAGGCGGCTGCTCTGGGAGGCGGCTTTTGCTGCGAAACCACTTGGTAATAATTGCTTTATACCCTTTAAGCACAGGCTGAGCATGATGCATGGTATTGGGGTTGGGTGACCCATCTGGATTTAAACTGGACCAAATAACTGCGAGGCCCTGCACAGGCTTAAAATCATGGCCAATCTTGGTAAAGCTGGTTATACCTCCCTGTTCAACGGTATTCAGGTAAATCATAACGGTAAAGGTGCGCTGTCCCATCTCAGCGCCATGCTCAGCGATCTCGTGTTCTTCGAAATAGTCAGTATGGGGTTTAAACTCCTGCCCTAAAGAGTAATGCTGCCCTTGAATGCCTTCGGAATAGGATTCATCTATACCAAGGAGCCTGCAAATTCTTTGATCTACCTCTTCGATCAACGCATCCTCTATCGTGCCTAAATCACAGGTTCTACTGGTACGAAATGCACTATCAGCCTCAAAGCTACTGAGCTCAGAGGGCCTGAGTTGGGACTCTATGGCGGCGATAATATGCTTGCATTCGTGGTTATTTAGAAAGTTTTCAATGGTGTAAAGCTGAATTGAGTCTGAGTTAAATGGCTTGCCATTGGGTATAAAAAGATTATCAGAGGCAATGGGCTGCCCATAATTGTCGGTAACCACCTGGTTTTGCTTAGCTTGTGCTGCAGCAAATGGGTTAACCAGCTGTTCGACTGGTATTGTAGGCTCAAATTGCATCTGTTGCTGGATAGCCTGATAGCTGTAGCCTTCGTCGAGTAGAATTTTGAAAATACCATTTTTATCCTGGCCGTTGTCTACATTGGTTTTGATCCAATTCTGCCAATCAGCATTAAATTCGTTTTTCATCTGCAGCTCACATTTAATCTATTTGTAATAATTTAGTGCGTTTATCGCCAGTCGATCTGAAGTAACGCCAGTTTAGTGGCGACTTTTGCTTAAGCCAATATAGTGGTTGGCTATATTGCGTTGATTTCTTGCGGATTGATTACAGCCTACATTTCAAGTGCCTTAGAAATCTGTTGCATAATGAGGCAAAGAAAGGATATAAACGAGTTTTAAGAAAGCAAGAACCTTGTGATTAGTGTTGCAACAATAGGTTTGCAGAAGTATCATTACCATATTATTATGCATTATTGATTAATTCGCTGTTTCAGCGTCATGGAGAGAACCAAATTATGTTCAAGAAAAAAGATATCGCTATTGCGGTCGCACTAGCTATGACAGTATCGCAACCGGTATTAGGCCAAGGCGAGACAGCGGCCGCTGAGTCTGGTTCAGCTAGCAGCTCAAGTGCCCCAGCATCTTCGGGCTCAGCAGCATCAGGATCTGCAGGCGCAGGTGCAGGTGCAGGTGCAGGCGCGGCAGGCGCGGGTGCAGCAGCGGCAGGAGCCGTAGCAGCTGGAACAATAGCGGGCGTGTCTATCGCAACAGCGATAGCCATCGGTGTGGTAGGTGCAGCTGTGATAGCTGACGCGGTAGATAATGGTTCTCCGACACCGACTCCGACTCCGACTCCGACTCCGACTCCGACTCCGACTCCGACTCCGACTCCGACTCCGACTCCGACTCCGACTCCGACTCCGACTCCGACT
>Ga0209199_1001452_pt1 | contig 28357 bp, 23 predicted proteins | sample COGITO_mtgs_1105_7_FD_184805 | JGI IMG/M metagenome (GOLD analysis project Ga0209199, IMG submission 184805) | Pelagic marine microbial communities from North Sea - COGITO_mtgs_110523 (SPAdes) (version 2) | ecosystem: Environmental > Aquatic > Marine > Epipelagic ...
CGTTATTGACATCCCAATGAAGCATCATTTTTAATCTGCGATCTGCATCGGCTGAGCCGTCTAACAACATTCCGAAACCGCCATTAATTACTTCTCCCCATCCAACGCCACCTCCATTGTGAAGACTTACCCATGTGGCTCCTCTGAATGCATCACCAACAAAATTCTGCACAGCCATATCAGCCGTAAATTGCGAACCATCATATATATTGCTCGTCTCTCGGTAAGGCGAGTCCGTTCCTGAAACATCATGATGATCGCGACCCAAGACCACTAGTCCAATTTTTCCTTTTTTAATTGCCTTGTTAAATGCTTTCGCGATTTTCATTCTTCCTTCAGCGTCAGCATAAAGGATTCTAGCCTGAGAACCAACAACCATTTTATTCTTCCCAGCTTCTTTGATCCACTTGATATTATCAGCCATTTGCTGCTGAATTTCAACCGGTGAATCCTTCATAATTTTCTCCAACACCTCGCAGGCTATATTGTCCGTTTCTTCTAAATCTTTTGGATTGCCCGAAGCACAAACCCATCTGAAAGGACCGAAACCATAATCAAAACACATTGGTCCCATGATATCTTGCACATAACTAGAATATTTAAAATCTATTCCGTTCTCAGCCATGATATCTGCACCTGCTCGACTTGCCTCCAATAAAAATGCATTTCCATAATCGAAAAAATACATGCCTTTCTCGTTGAGCTTGTTTATAGCAGATGCATGTCTAACCAATGTTTCTTGAACCAGTTCTTTGAATCTGGCTGGATCCTTCGCCATGATTTCTTTCGCTTCTTCGAAACCAACTTGAACAGGATAATAACCACCCGCCCAAGGATTATGTAATGAAGTTTGATCTGAACCCATTTCTGGAATAATTCCAATTTCAACCAATTTTTCCCAAAGGGTGACGATGTTTCCTAAATAGGCTATGGATCGTGCTTGCTTCTTCATTTTCCATTCCAATGCCATATCAATGGCGCGATCTACATTGTCGGTAACTTCATCAACCCAACCTTGCTCATGTCTTTTGTAAGCTGCCTTAGGATCAACTTCAGCTGTAATACTTACTACACCAGCAATATTTCCTGCTTTTGGCTGTGCTCCACTCATTCCGCCTAAACCTGCCGTGATGAACAATTTTCCTTCTGGGCCACCACCAATTTTTCGAGATGCATTCAGCAGTGTAATCGTGGTTCCGTGAACAATGCCTTGCGGCCCGATGTACATGTAGCTTCCCGCAGTCATTTGACCATACTGCGTTACGCCAAGTGCATTGAATTTTTCCCAATCATCTGGCTTCGAGTAATTCGGAATCATCATACCGTTGGTCACTACTACTCTTGGCGCATCCTTGTGTGACGGGAAAAGCCCCATCGGATGACCGCTATACATGGCCAGTGTTTGATCTTCTGTCATTTCAGACAGGTATTTCATTACCAATCGATACTGAGCCCAATTCTGAAATACGGCACCATTACCACCATAAGTAATAAGCTCATGCGGATGCTGAGCCACTTTCGGATCAAGGTTGTTCTGAATCATGAGCATGATGGCTCTAGCCTGCTCACATTTTCCTGGATAGTCATCGATCGACCGAGCTTTCATTTCGTAAGTCGGACGAAAGCGATGCATATATATACGACCAAAGTCTTTTAATTCCTTCCCAAACTCAGTTACAAGAGTTTTATGCCATTCTTTAGGGAAATAACGCAATGCGTTCCGCAACGCCAATTTATGCTCTTCGAAAGTTAAAATACGCTTGCGCTTTGGAGCGTGACTTACCTCCTTGTCATATGGCAATAATTCTGGAAGCTTTGATGGAATTCCCTCTTTAACTTGTTTCTTAAAACTCATGAATTAAAGTTTAATGATGATTTAAGACCGCAAAGATAGAAGGACTATTTACGATCGAATCTACCTGTCTGCTTGTTGTATCCGTATGCACAATGCGTACAACCGCTTTTACAGCAATAGCCACGCTTCAGATGATACTTTTCAGTGAAAACAATATAACCGTCTTCACTCATGTAGTAATCCTCTGGCTCTAGCTTGGATTTATTTCCTGTGCCGCACACACCTTCAAACATACTTCTCTCTATTGAATCATTAGTTTCGAAGCTGTAAAAACATCGATTACTCAAAATGGTTCAGGAATTTGTTAAAATTTCAAATAGTCCGATCGAATTCCTCTTGACGCTTAACGGAATTGAGGTATGGGTTAAACGCGATGATTTGCTGGATCCTTTTGTTTCAGGCAATAAGCTTTTCAAACTAAAACACAACCTGAATCACGCTATTGCACAAGGCAAGAAAAGCATAATCACTTTTGGCGGGGCCTTCTCTAATCACATAGCAGCTTCGGCTTCCTTAACCCATCAACATGGCCTTAAAAGCATCGGAATTATAAGAGGTGAGCCCAATGAAAAATTAAATCCAACACTGACATTTGCCCTTAGTAAAGGCATGAAATTGAAATACATTTCACGGGAAATGTATCGCCAAAAAAATGACGAATTTTTCCTAATTGAACTCCGGAAAGAATTTCCTGATGCATTTATAATTCCTGAAGGCGGAGCTAACATTTTCGGCATTGAAGGATCAAATGAGATACTCAACGAGTATACCGAGCATTTCGATTTCATCGCATGTGCAATAGGCACAGGAACAACAATTGCCGGACTTCTGCATGCAAGTCAAGAGCATCAAAAAGTAATCGGCATTCCTATTCATAAGTATGCGAACATCTTGGATGATGTTGCCCTGATCGATCCGTCAGTCATTGCTCAACTGCATAAATTTATATTAGCCAAAGACTTTCATTTTGGAGGATATGCAAAATGGAACACTGATCTTTTAGAATTCATAAGAAGCGTCCACCAAAATCATGGATTAAAGCTAGATCCTATTTATACTGGAAAGGCACTTTTTGGCTTATTCGACATCATTCAAAAAGGATCGATACCACCAGGATCAAAAGCATTATTCATTCACACCGGTGGACTTCAAGGAGTGTCTGGATTTGAAGAACGATTTAAAATAAAACTATTCAAAACGTAATGAATCCCTACCAAATTCTAAAGCAATGTGAATTGGCCATTGAAAGATTACAGCACTTACCTTCGCCATCATGTCAATAAAAGTCGATCACGTTAGCAAACTTTATGGCGAACAGCGCGCCTTAGATGATGTAAGCTTTGAAATTGAGCGAGGTAATATCGTAGGTTTTCTTGGTCCAAATGGAGCAGGGAAATCCACCATGATGAAAATTATTACCTGCTTCTTGCCTCAAACCGAAGGTCTTGTAGAAGTATGTGGATTTAACGTGGCAGAAGCGCCAATGGATGTAAAAACGCGGGTTGGCTATCTCCCTGAACATAATCCACTCTACCTCGATATGTATGTACGCGAATACCTCGAATTCATCGCTGGTATTCATAAGCTTCCCAATAAAAAGAAGCGGGTTGATGAGATGATTGAGATGGTAGGTCTCACCATTGAACGTAAAAAACAAATTGGTGCGCTCAGTAAAGGATTTAGACAACGTGTTGGATTGGCTCAAGCCATGATTCACGATCCTGAAGTGCTGATTTTAGACGAACCAACAACTGGTCTTGACCCTAATCAGATTGTAGAGATAAGAAACCTCATCAAAAACATTGGCAGCGACAGAACTGTAATGCTCAGCACGCATATCATGCAAGAAGTAGAAGCCATATGCGATCGGGTAATTATTGTGAACCACGGAAAAGTAGTAGCCAACGACAAGGCTGCAAACCTTACCAATTACCAAAACAAACAGGTAATCAAAGTAGAGTTTGACAAAGCCGTAAAAAGCAACGTCATGGCATCAATAAAAGGCGTTACTGAAGTGAAAAAGGTAACCGAGAGTGTTTGGCTTTTGGGAAGTAATGCCAACGACATTCGTCAAAATGTGTTTGATTTTGCAGTAAAAAATGGGTTAACTGTTTTAACCATTCAGAAAGAAGAGCAGCGCCTAGAAGATATTTTCAAGCGCTTGACATCTTAAAAACTTTATCAGCTTAAAAATCAGAGGCAATTACTTCTTAAAACTTCATTTCCAACCGCTACATTTGGCACTTCAATTTTGAAATAAATGTCATACTTATTCACATCCGAGTCCGTTTCAGAAGGACACCCAGACAAGATTGCAGATGCAATTTCTGACGCTTTAGTCGATCATTTTCTAGCCTTTGATCCAGAATCAAAAGTTGCTTGCGAAACGCTCGTGACTACGGGTCAAGTCGTATTAGCTGGGGAGGTCAAAACCAAAACCTATCTTGATGTTCAATCGATTGCTAGAGAAGTAATCCGCAAAATCGGATACACAAAAAGCGCCTACATGTTTGAGGCTGACTCTTGTGGCGTATTATCTGCTATTCATGAGCAAAGCCCTGACATCAATCAAGGTGTGGACAGAGTGAATAAGGAAGACCAAGGAGCTGGTGATCAAGGGATGATGTTTGGTTATGCTACCAACGAAACCGAAAACTACATGCCTTTAGCTGCAGATCTTTCTCACAGATTGTTGAGAGAACTGGCTGCAATTAGAAAAGCTGGTAAAGAAATGACATACTTGAGACCTGACTCTAAGGCGCAAGTAACCATCGAATATTCTGACGACAATCAACCACAGCGCATAGAAGCCATCGTTGTTTCTACGCAACATGACGATTTTGACGAAGAAAAGCGCATGCTCGAAAAGATTAAAAGTGATGTAATCAATATTTTAATCCCTCGCGTAAAAGCTCAATTACCGCCTCACATTCAGAGTTTGTTCGATGACACTATTGTTTACCATGTAAATCCGACTGGGAAATTTGTAATTGGTGGACCACATAGAGATACTGGATTGACAGGAAGAAAAATCATTGTCGATACATATGGCGGCAAAGGAGCACATGGTGGAGGAGCATTTAGTGGAAAAGATCCTAGTAAAGTTGACCGCTCTGCAGCTTATGCCACACGTCATATCGCAAAAAATTTGGTCGCTGCTGGAGTTGCTGATGAGGCACTTGTTCAAGTGGCTTACGCCATTGGAGTTGCAAAACCGGTGGGTTTATTCATTGACACTTATGGCACATCTAAAGTTGAAATGAGTGATGGCGATATCGCTAAGAAATTAACTGAATTATTCGATCTAAAGCCTTACGCAATAGAAAAGCGATTTAACCTTCGCACGCCTATTTATTCAGAAACTGCTGCCTACGGACACATGGGCAGATTGACCGAAGAAGTAGAAAAGACATTCGTCAATGTTTCTGGCGAAAGTGTCACTTTAACGGTGAAGTTATTCCCTTGGGAAGAATTGAATATGGTGGATAAAATCAAAGCTGCCTTTGGCATTTAATGAGCCAACCAAAACCGACATTACTTTACGTAACCACAGAGTTGCCATATCCTCCGGACAGTGGAGGACGAATCAAGTCCTTTAGATTATTACAATTTCTTACAGCGCATTTCAATGTAAAATTGATTTGTGCTTTTGGTGGAAAACGAAAGAAGGCTGTGCAAGCTTTGAAAGAGGCTATTCCTGGACTTCAGCATATGCAAGTGTTTGACAATCATCAACCGCGCACGGGTATAAATTTTTTCATTGCATTGATGACTGCCCCTAGTTTCAATGCCTTTAGAATTTACTCGAAAGAGCTAGAAACGATGATAAAATGGTCAGCTGAAGCTAGTGATGTTGTTATTGTGGATCATGCAGAAACGATTGATTTGATCCCAGAGGAATTCAAAGGAAAAATCATTTACCACAGTCACAATGCTGAGTTTAAGCTTTGGTCTGATTTCGCGACTATGCGAGGAACGTTTCTTACAAAATGGATGCTTGAATGGGAAGCAAGTCGCGTTAAGCAGCTTGAACGATATGCCATTAAACGTTCAACGTTCACCTTTGCTGCACCGAATGATCAAGAGGCGTTGATGAGCGAACTTGGATTAGAGTCGGGACAATTTAGGACTACGTATCATCTAGGGAATGATGCATTGCTCAAACTCGACCCTATAGACTTGGAATCTAATAAAAAAGAAGTTTTTTATGCTGGCACATTAAGCTGGGAACCCAATAGAGATGGTATCCATTGGTTTATTCAAAATTGTTGGCCTAAAATCTATGCGAAAGAGCCCAATGCTATTCTGAATGTATGCGGCAGCGGATCTGATAAAGCACTTTCCTCATTAATGAAACAAACTAAAGGCGTAAATCCCTTAGGCTTTGTTGATGATTTAGAGCCTATAATGCAAAAATGCAGATGTGCTATTGTTCCTCTACGATTTGGCAGTGGAATGAAAATAAAAACCTTTGATGCTTTGTATAGAGGGCTTCCTTTAGTAACGACTTCAGTAGGAGCAGAGGGAATTGAAATCGAAAACAAAAAGCATGCGTATATTGTTGATGAAATTGATGCCTTCGCAGAAACCGTAATTTCTGTTTTAAATGACACCAAAACCGCCACCACCCTTCGAGATCAAGGTAGATCGATCAGTAAAGAAAAATACAATTACCATTCAATGCTCAACAGCATGTTGAATGATATTAGCGCTATTCTCTAGTCTGGTAACATTTTTTTATTTTTTATACTGGCATTCGTGTCGGATTTTTGGCATTCAATTAAAAAATCAACAAATTATCTTAGCCCATGCCGCCTCTTAAACGATTGTTTCGACTTATAAAAGCCGACCAAAAGGATATTACTCGGATTTTCCTTTTTGCTGCATTAAGTGGGCTTATCAATTTGTCGCTTCCTTTAGGTATTCAAGCGATAATCACTTATCTGAGTGGTGGGATAATTTCAACCTCATGGGTCCTTTTAGTAATCTTCGTGATTCTCGGTGTAATTTTAGCTGGCGTAATGCAAGTGATGCAATTGTCCATCAGTGAAACTATCGAGCAAAGAATATTTCAGCGATCCGCCTTTGAATTTGCAGTGCGAATTCCTCGAATAAGGCTAGAACAAGTAGCATCAAAATATGCCCCTGAATTAATCAATCGCTTTTTTGACACACTATCACTTCAAAAAGGACTATCCAAAATCTTGCTTGATACGGGTGCTGCTCTGCTGCAAATCATATTCGGATTGATGCTTCTGAGTTTCTATCACCCATTTTTCATTTTATTCGGTTTCCTTTTGATCTTGGTTCTTTACATCGTCCTGAGGATAACTGGACCTAAAGGGTTGAAAACTAGCATAGAAGAAAGTACCTATAAATATAAGGTGGCGTATTGGCTCGAGGAATTGGCTCGTACAATGAACACCTTTAAACTAGCTGGTGAAACTAGATTACCAGAACAACGAACCGACTATCTTTTAGAAAGCTATTTACATGCGAGAAAAAATCACTTTAAAATCCTTGTTACTCAGTACTTAAACATTGTTGGATTCAAAGCATTAGTCGCTGGGGGATTGTTAATCATTGGAAGTTTGCTAGTCCTCGATAGTCAAATAAATTTAGGCCAATTTGTCGCTGCCGAAATTGTAATCATCCTGATACTAAATAGTGTGGAAAAGCTAATACGAACCATGGAGCCAATCTATGATGTGCTTACTGCTCTTGAAAAAATAGCTTCGATAACTGACTTGGAATTGGAGCGGGAGAATGGAGAATTATTTTACGACCCAGAAGCTAAGCACAAACCTCTGAGCATATCTATCAGTGATTTAGGCTACACTAACTCTCAAACCGGACAAAAGATAATTAAGAATATCAACCTTGAAATTGCTGCGGGAGAGCGTGTATTGGTGCATGGCTACAGTGGCTCTGGGAAAAGCACATTTTTAGAATTGCTTGCTGGTCTATACCAAACCTATGAGGGAACACTATCCTACAATGACATTCCTGCATCTTCCCTAAATCTGAGATCACTAAGATCTCAAATTGGTGACAGTTTAGGCGAAGAAGATATTTTTGAGGGCACAATAGAGGACAACATTATGTTGGGAAAACAATGGCTTTCGAAAGACCAATTAAAGTGGGCCTCTGAAAAAATAGGCTTATTAGATTACATCAAAAAACTTCCTCAAGGTTACCAGACTCAGCTTTCGCCTAAGGGAAGCGGCATACCAGAGCATATTGTTCGGAAAATTATGATTGCCCGATCGATCATTGAACAACCCCCTTTGGTCATTTGGCAGGAATCAATGATCGTTCTTCCCAAAAATGATAAAAACTGCATTATAGATTGTATGATGGACAAAGTACATCCATGGACACTGATAGTAAACTCGGCTTCCAAAAAAATTGCTGAGCGTTGTGATCGTATTCTGATACTTAATGAAGGAACGATAGACTTTAATGGCACTCCTGAAGAGCTATTTAAAAATCCAGAATTTACTGAACTCTTTTACGATTAATTATGCTGAATATTTCATCCAATCGTGTTGAACATTTAATTGACCTTAAAAAGTATAAGAGTCCGTTAGCTATTTATGCTTCGAAGCTCCCGCGTCAGTCGCTGCGGTGGTTTATGCTGCTTTTTGGTTTATGTATTTTGATTTCTTTTTTGCCTTGGACTCAAAATGTACAAGCAGATGGATTTGTAACGAATCTGAGGCCTGATCAACGTCCTCAAACGATAAACTCGGTAATTGCTGGTCAAATTGAGCGTTGGTATGTTCAAGAAGGGCAGTTTGTAAAAAAAGGTGATACTATCCTTTTCATCTCCGAAGTGAAAGATGAATACTTCGACCCTAATTTATTGATGAGAACCAAAGAGCGATTGGCTGCTCAAGAAGGCGGAATTGCAGCATACATTAAAAAGATCAGTGCGGTCGATCAACAAGTGGGTGCCTTGAAGGAGAGTCAAATCCTAAAAAAGCAGCAAGCTCAAAACAAACTCAGACAAGGCGAACTAAAAGTGAAAAGCGATAGCCTCGATTTAATTGCAGCAGCATCAAATATTGAAATCGCGGAGAAACAATATAAGCGACAAGAAAGTATGTATGAGCAAGGCTTAAAATCGCTTACAGACTTTGAAAATTATAGGCAGAAATACAGAGAAGCTGAAGCCAAGTTTGTGTCTGCCGAAAACAAACTTTTGACAAGTAGAAATGAGTTGATCAATGCAAAAATTGAGTTGACCTCTATTCAAGCCGATTACAATGATAAAATAGCAAAAAGTGAGAGCAACAAGTTCACTGCGCTTAGTGATATGCTAGATGCAGAGGGGAAACTTGCGAAAACGTTGAACGAGGTTTCAAACTACACGATAAGGTCTTCCATGTACTTCATCACTGCACCTCAATCTGGATATATAACTAAAGCTTTACAAAGTGGAATAGGTGAAACAATAAAAGAAGGAGAAGCTATTGTTAGTATTGTCCCAAACATCTCTGAACTAGCCGTTGAAATGTATGTGAGACCTATTGATTTGCCACTATTAGAAAAAGGAGTGCCTGTTCGATTTATATTCGATGGATGGCCCTCATTGATCTTCTCTGGGTGGCCAAATGTCTCTGTAGGAACCTATGCAGGGAGAGTTTTTGCAATTGATAATGTCACAAGCACAAATGGGAAATATCGAATTCTTGTCGCACCTGACCCACTAGAAGAAGTTTGGCCAAAAGAGCTAAGAATGGGTTCAGGAGCTCAAGCCATAGCATTGCTTAAGGATGTACCGATCTGGTATGAATTTTGGCGACAGTTGAATGGATTTCCTCCAGAGTTTTATACGACTCAAGAGGCAATACCAGAAGATAAAAAGTGAGTTAAAAGCATATGAAGCATCTGTATTTCGTTTTTTTCCTTCTTTGCTTTTTCCGGCTTAGTGCGCAAGAAACACTGACGTATAAAGACTACATCACACAGGTCGTGATTATGCATCCTATTATGATGCAAGCTGATCTTCAGGTAGATCTTAGTGCAGCTAATCTAAGACTCGAACGAGGGATTATGGATCCCTATGTCGCTTATAACTTTGGAGATAAAGCATATGATAACAAAGATTATTATGAAAAGCAATCCTTCAAACTGGCTTTGCCTACTGCAATTGGAGTAGAAATCTTTGCTGGATATGCTGAAAACACTGGTTCACAAGTAAATCCCGAGCTGATAACCAGTAACTCCGGACAATACCAAGCCGGCATATCAATGCCAATAGGCTCTAGATTACTTTTCAATGAAAAACAGCTGGCAATAAAACAAGCTGATTTAATAGTGGATATGGCTATTGAGCAAAAGCGTATTATTATTAATGAGCTCCTTTATCGTGCAAGTCTTGCCTACTTAAACTGGTCTCTTTCAGCAGAATTGTTGTTCGTTCAAGAAAACGCATTAGACATTTCGACCGATCAGTTTTCATTTGTAAAGAAAGTCTTCGAAGGAGGAGATAGGCCCGCAATAGATACGGTTGAGGCTTTTCTGCAAGTACAAAATCGTCAATTTCAACTATTAGAAGCGCAGCAGCTCATCTTCTCCGCACAACAAATCCTTTCCAATTTTTTATGGGATGAAGAAGGCAATCCACTGATTCCCGCACAAGCACTTTTGCCTGAATCATTATTAAATCTTGGGAATTCCTTTAATACGGTTCAGGATAGCTTTTTGGTTTGGGACCAATCACTCATCATAGCCCATCCCGAATTAGCCATTAAACGCATCGGAATAGAAGCTCTAAATATTGAAAAACGAACTGCGATAAGTAATACTCTTCCTCAACTTGATCTGAAATATACTGCCTTGACTCCGGGAGTCAGCAATGCAGATATTCAAGCTCTAGGAATCAATGATCGCATGTTTGGTGTTGGAATTAAATACCCCCTTTTACTGAGAAAAGAAAGGGCTAAACTATCAGCTGTAAACATCAAAACTTTGGAAAAGACGCTTGACTTAGATGTCAAACAACTGTCTCTCCAGAACAAACTAAATGAGCAGGTATTTGCTTTTGAGACCAATGCACAGCAAGCCAGTCTATACAATCGAATGACTACGAATTATACAACTCTTTTGGAAGCAGAGAAGACCAAGTTTGCTATTGGTGAAAGCAGTGTGTTTTTATTGAATTCTCGGGAGAACAAGCTTTTTGATGCTCAAGCAAAACTTTATGAAACTCGTGCTAAGCAGACAAGCGCTGCATTTAAAGTAATTCAAACCGCAAACCAGGAATCATATTACCTGAACCTTATAAACCAATAAGCTTTAGACTAAAGCTCTAAGCTAAACTTGACAATTCATGACCTTAAGCCGAATAAGCCTCATTTTCATCCTAACCTTTTCGCTTGCCAGCTGCAGTAAAAAGCACGAAGGCACGCTACGCAATCAGAGCATCCGGCCTCTGGTGAAGAATGAAATCACAAAGCTAAATTCGGCTGTTATTGACGCTTTGAAAAACAAAGATCAAAAGAAATTAACCGATTTAATGACTGCTGATCTACGCGCTTCTGTCAATGAAACCTTAACACCATTTTTAGAGCAAACAAGTTCCATCATTAAATCAAAAGGGTTTAGTGCTGTGGATGAATACCACACAGTTAAACAAGAAGCTCAAAATGATGTAACGGTGATCTCTGGGAATGAAACTGACAACGATTACATCATACAATACCACAGTCCTTCTGAAGAATCATTTGTATCAATTTTAGAACCAAAACGAGACGGTGATCGCTACTTGGTCACAACATTTTACACGCGTGTTGACGATCAATGGAGACTAAACACACTCCAGTTTGGCAGGTATACCATCAGCGGGTTTACGGCTCCCGAATTGTTTCGTATGGCAGAAAAAGAGGGTGGAAAAGATCATTTAATCCCCGCTATAAATCACATGGTGCTATCCAACACATGCATGACTCCTGCGGAAAACAATTGGCAATATCGCATCGCTGCGGAAATGGATGCATTCAATCAATCTTTGACTGAAAAAGCGCAAGTAATTTACCCTATGCCATTAATGATTACAGAAATTACAACTCAGCCTGAAATTTTCAAAATCATGCCTCAACGTGTTGATAATCAAATATGCACAATGATCAAGTATCGCAGTGATATTAACATAAAAGACACAACAGCTCTGGCTGCAGAAAATAAAGCAATGCATGAGATGGCTTCAACGCTTTTCCCTGGAATATCTGAAGATTTACCTTTTGTGTTTTATCGCGCATTCAATGAAATTCCTAAAGAAGAGATCTCAACGCCATATTTTGGTTTTGTTCGTCCAGTAGAAGGCAACTTCCCAACCACTGGGAAATAAGCCAGAAGTACCTTATAAATTTCGGTAGTTGTTCCACAATGCGGTGCTCAAGCCAAGGCCTAAGAATACCATTTCGTCTTTTTGAGACGAACTGCGTTGAAGTCGATAATGAACAGTTGCATCTAACCTCAAATTCCACTGTTGAATAAGCACATATCCTGCATTTAGACGAATATTCGCTACATCTTCCCTCCTGCCTTGCAACATAAAGTTTCCATATTCTCTGTTTGCATCATCTCTATCTCTATTTGAGATAAGAACGTCCTCGCCCATAAAGCTTATGTTGTTGCTATATCCTTTTCGTGAGTAGGTTGAAAACAACCCGAAACAAAACCTTCCTGGCTGCCAAGTGGTAATCTGAACCCATTCAATAAAATTTGATCCGAGTGGGTGAGCAAGTGGTTGATTGGCATTTGAGAAGCTCTGTGTTTGATTGCTATGTCCATAGGTAAATGGTCTTACAGCATTAAATTCAGCCAACACGGATGCATTTTTCCAACCGAACGGCTCCAATAACTTAACACCCAATTGATATGACTGTTTGTTGGCCCAATAGCCGGTTCGTATTGTAGAGTCACCTGATGTTCTCAGCCATAATGGAGCGCTCCACTCTCTGAATAAAAATTCATCTAGCAAAATCTGACCATACAGTGTTAGGCCTTTTGCAGGGCGCAGTGTTGAACTAAACCCAAGAAGACTATTATCGCTAGAACCGATAGAATATTCTACAGGACGAAAAAATATCAGTGGATTGGCGTAGTTGATGTCAAAGCTTCGATTTACTAAAGAGTCTTCTGCTTCCCAAACTATGGACTCAAAGGCACCAATTGACCACCACTTAGTCACGTTCAAACTCAAGTAATGCATCGTACTGTATTTCTTACCTATTGGATAGGTATTAGTCGGGTAATTATTCGCCTGATCCATTTGAGTATACAGCACGGCATATTTGATTCTCCAAACATTAACATCAGCCCTTAAGTAATTATAATTCGAAGAAAAGTCACTCAAAAACATTGACCGATAACCTTCTCCGATGAAATGCCTCCCTCTTCCTGCAAATAATTCAAAATGCTTTGACGGTTTAAAAGCAACAGACCCTGTCCACTGAGTGAAATCATAACCGTTCTGCTTATTTCCAGATCGATCAGCATATCCAAAACCAGGAACAATTCCCAGGCTATCAATTATTCGTCCTTTATAACTTGGTGGATTTGTATAACCCAGCACTCCTTCTAAATTAATATACACGCGATTCTTATATCCTGCACCTACTCCAAAGCCACCTATAGAATTAAAGCCAGTCTTATGTCTTGATCCTGCTTGATTATACATGCCAACATCTAAGCGTGGTGAAATACTCACATAACTATCATCTGTATGTTTAAATGGCAAATGAGAATAAGCATCTATTGAATCGGGTAAAGGTGAATTCTCCTGCACCGTCCAATAGCTGTATGGCTTCATTTCTGGATGCACATTCACCACAGAATCACCCATCATTATTTCCGTTTTAACAGAAGTAAAATACTCCAACGGAACTAGTCCATTCTGGGCATTTAAGACACCTACCAAACACAAAAAAGCTATGATTAGAGATAATCTCATGCTTTAGTCAACTCCTTTTTCTTTTTCAGCATGACCAATAAACCAGGTATTTGGGAAACTACCAAGGCCACAAAAGCGGTAATGATCATTACAGCGCTTGGTTCAAGAGGAATACTAGTAGATAGTAAAATGATAAAAACAGAGGTAGCATATATCAATAAAACTGTTTTTCTATGTCCGAGCCCAAGATCCATGAGTCGATGATGAATGTGATTTCTATCTGCTGCAAAAGGAGACAAACCTCGAGCTATTCGATAAATGAAAATTCGCAACGTATCGGTTAAAGGATAAACCAATGCAGCCATCGCAAAGACAGGGCGGGAAACGCCAATTAACTCATTTGGCAACTCATCCACAGGATATTCAATCAGTTTAATCGCCAAGATGGATAACACTAAACCTATGGTTAACGAACCACTATCTCCCATGAAAATCTTGGCAGGCGAAAAATTATATACCAAAAACCCTATCAGGCTTCCTGCCATCGCCATCGCTAAAACCGCGTGTTGAATCGCACCTGCATAATAGAACCAAATCCCCATTGCCACAGAAGCAATAATACCGACTCCACTTGCCAATCCATCTATGCCATCAATCAGATTGATTGCATTAACGATAGCCGTGTAAGTTAGAATTGAAAGGAATATACTTCCCCACTCTGGAAGCTCTTCAATACCAAACAACCCATACATTCCTGTAATTCTAATATCGCCCATAATCACCAAAATGAAAGCCACTATGAGGTGACCAACAAGTTTCTTCACAGGTGCCGTGCCAATGATGTCATCTTTAATTCCAATGAAAAACAAGATAATCATAGTGGCTCCGATATACTGAAAGTCTTTTAAAGCACGACCCATTTCAGAAACATCAGCCATTTCTTCAAAAGGATACCACATCAAATAAGCGAAAAGTGTTCCCGCGAAAATGATGATCCCGCCAATGGTTGGTATTCGTCTGAAGTGCAGTTTTCGCTCTTCTCCGGGTTCGTCAACCAAGCGCTTTAAATATGCAACCTTGATTAATGCCGGAGTAGAAAGAACGGCAACAATCAGCGCAGTAACAAATGCAAGAATTATATTGATCATAGTTAAAAGTCTAAGTATCGATTTAGCAAACTTGTTCGGAAAGCTAAATACGTGTAAGTATCAAGAAGCGCTGATACACCATTTCGCTCTGTGCGATTGATGTTACCCAATGCTATCATCATATTGGATTTAGGGTTGATAATATAACCTCCTTCAAATTGAAAATAATCAACCGATGATGCAAAAAGTGGTTGTCCCTTTTTCATTGAGTGATAGGCACCACTGACAAAGAAATCTCTGACTCGGTAATTCGCACGAATTATTAATTCTTGAACACCAACACCTAAAGGGTGCCCTAATGATTGATCATTATGCTGATAATAGTCTTGCGTTAAAGTTCCAGCTTCAAAAGGTTCTGTAACTATAATGCTATTTTGACTTGGGTTCTTTGAAGAATAGTAGAATGCCGAACCTACTTCATTCCATTCTGCTTGAATCATCAATCCTTCAAGAGGTGTAAGTTTGACACCTGCCTGCAAAGCTTTGCCTCCACTTCGTGTATTAAAAGCTAGCTGACCGTAGATTGACGCAAATTTGAACGGATCTATATGACCGTTCATTCCAAGAATATGATTTCTTATGCCATCCTCTGTATAGATGAATGCATGAGGAGAATAAAACTCAATACTGGAAGGGTGGCTATTTCTGCGCCACTCCCATGTGCTTCCATCAAACAATCCAATTCCTAGCCAGTGCTTGGGTTGATAATGCAAATAACTAAACCGTGCACCGAATCGCCTAAACATGGCTTCCTTATTATTGTAGTTGACTGGTGCAACGCGCTCCAAATATTGAAGAACCGCCCAAGTCGTTGTATATGTCAGTTTGTTCTTAAAAAAGCTCCCGTGCAATCTGAGAAAAGTATAAGGTGCAGAAGCATCAGATAAGAGTAACGACCGATAGCCATAACCCACAAACTGCTTATCGTGCCCAAATTGAATAAATGACTGATCCGTCAGTGCAACTCCAACATAACCTGTTCCGAGTGTATAATCATAATCATAACTCTGTGAAGTATTGAATGGTTTCCATCGTCCATATCCAGGAACACTGCCACGCTCTGGGTCAGCAGGATTATTGAAATCCCCGCGCGCTGAGACCACGCTATCCATGTAATTTGGAAAGATCGATTGGTTTTCATAAAAAGTGGTTGCAAAGAAAAAACGTTCACCTATCGCTCCGGTGAAACTATACCCTCTAGAATTGGTATACATCCTGCGACCGGCATCATCAGATTGACGGGCTGCCTCAAGATTGAAGACTGCATCTCCCTTCAACACAAAATCCTTTTTAGAAACTTCGATCAAATGTTCGTTCCGCATTTTTCGCATGAGCCACGAATTATACTCCTTGCGCTTCCAATTCTCTGTATCGGCATCATAGATACTATCCAGCTCTTCCAGTGGTATCAGGTAAGGCGCGAACGCAGTTTGACGAATCTCTACCGTAGACGAAATACTTTTTTGGAGAAGAGGTGTGTGAATCGGATTGAGGGGCGATAAACCCACTTGAGCGCGTCCGAAGAACGAGCAAGAAAAAAAGACGAATAGGCCAATAATCCCGCGCATTGCACGAAGTTAAGCGGAATGGTTGAATACTTCCGTATTCTTCATTTCATCGTAAACGGCTCTAATACCTTCCTCTAATTGGATGGTGTGTTTCCAACCTAAACCATGCAGGCGGCTCACATCCATCAATTTACGAGGAGTGCCATCAGGCTTCGAGGTATTGAAAACCAAGTCACCCTTAAAGCCGATGGTTTTAGCGATCATTTCGGCCAATTCTTTAATGGAAACATCAGTTCCTGAACCTACATTCACAAAGCCACGTCCATTATAGTTTTGCATTAGGAAAAGAGATGCATCAGCGAGGTCATTCACATGTAAAAACTCACGCTTAGGGCTACCAGTGCCCCAAATCTCTACTTGACTCTTTCCTTCTTTTGCTGCCGAATGAAACTTTCGCAATAAAGCGGGAAGAACATGTGAATTTTGAAGGTCGTAATTGTCATTTGGGCCATAGAGATTCGTTGGCATCGCTGAAATGAAATTACAATCGTATTGATCTCTGAAAGCTTCAGCCATCTTTACACCAGCAATCTTTGCAATGGCATATGGCTCGTTGGTTTGCTCAAGGTAACCCTCAAGTAAATATTCTTCTTTGAGTGGTTGAGGAGCCAATTTTGGATAGATACAACTCGAACCTAAGAATAACATCTTGGCGACTTTGTATTCGTGCGATGCTTTGATCACATTCGCTTCAATCATCACATTTTCATAAATAAAATCGGCTCGATAGGTATTGTTCGCCACAATGCCACCAACTTTAGCTGCGGACATAAAGACAAATTCTGGTTGTTGATCCTCAAAAAACTGGTTTACCGCTGCCTGATTTCTCAAATCCAATTCAGCTGAAGTGCGAACTGTGACATTCTTAAAGCCTTCCTTTTCGAGTTTTCTTAAAATGGCAGAACCTACCATTCCTCTATGGCCAGCAACATAAATTCTACTATCGGGTTTCATCATTACTCCTGAGTTAGCGTCACATCATGACCACCATCCATAAGGTATTTATCTCTCGTAAATCGATCAACATCTGATTTCACCATTTCAGCGCACAATTGCTGAACAGTTGTTTGTGGCACCCATCCCAATTCATTCTTTGCCTTAGATGCATCTCCCACTAACAGATCAACTTCCGTTGGTCTGAAATACGCAGGATCTACCTCCACTACTACTTCTCCAGTAGCCTTATTGAAACCTTTTTCCTCAACGCCTTCCCCTTTCCATTCTAATTCAACGCCAATTTCAGCAAAAGACATTTGAACGAAATCACGAACGGGAATGGTAGTTCCTGTTGCTAACACATAATCATCAGGAGTGTCTTGCTGCAGCATTCTCCACATTCCCTCAACATAATCTTTGGCGTGACCCCAATCGCGCTTTGCATTCAAATTCCCTAGGAACAATTTCTTTTGCAAGCCTAGCTTGTATTTAGCAGCAGCACGTGTAATCTTCCTTGTTACAAATGTTTCACCTCTTAAGGGTGACTCATGATTAAAGAGAATTCCATTGCAAGCAAAAATGTTGTATGCTTCTCTATAGTTCTTACAAATCCAAAAGGCATAAAGCTTAGCAACACCATATGGGCTCCTTGGGTAAAAAGGCGTCTTTTCTGTTTGAGGAATTTCTTGAACCTTTCCGTATAACTCACTTGTTGAAGCCTGGTAAAATTTTGTCTTTTCAACCAAACCTAAAATTCTGATCGCCTCAAGAATCCTAAGCGTACCAACAGCGTCTGAATTCGCTGTGTACTCTGGAGTTTCAAACGAAACCATCACATGGCTTTGAGCAGCAAGATTGTAGATTTCGTCTGGCTGAGTTTCTTGAATGATTCGAATCAAGTTGGTACTATCGGTCAGGTCACCATAGTGCAACTTAAACCTTAGATTTTTTTCATGTGGATCTTGATATAAGTGGTCGATCCTTTCGGTATTGAACAAACTACTTCTTCTCTTGATTCCGTGCACTATATAGCCTTTGCTTAAAAGCAATTCCGCTAAATAGGCTCCATCCTGTCCGGTGACTCCGGTGATTAATGCGACTTTAGACATGGCTGCGAAAGTACTATATTGGTAGAGGAATTTAAGCTAGAATTATCGAAGAATTCAAACGTTTATGGCGCATCCGCAATTTATTATCATCTCATGAAGCGATTGACATATTTTATTTTAACCGGGTTGATATTATCCTCTTGCTTTAACGAACAAGAAGGTACAGCTCTAAAAGAGGATATAAACCCTTCGTGGAAACCTATTGAGAGAATCTCAAAAAGCCACTTAAGAGGCCTCCACATGGCTAATGACTCGGTGGCATGGGCTAGTGGAACAAATGGAACAGTACTTATCACCTCCCACGGAAATTCATGGAAAGACGTATCTATAAAAGATGCTGAAAGTCTTGATTTTCTAGATATTCATGCGTTTGATGATAAGAATGCCTTGGTTATGAATTCCGGAAATGGATTGAGTATTTACAGAACTTCAGATGGCGGATCCAATTGGACTTTAGTATTTCACGAAGCAGACAGCAATCTCTTTTTTGATGGAATGAACTTCGCGGAAGGTGGAATCGGTTATGCTTATGGTGATCCTATTGATGGCAGAATGGCATTGATTGAATCAATCGATTTTGGAAAACACTGGAATTGGATCAATGAAAAATTTCGGCCGGTATTAGACTCAGCCGAAGCAAGTTATGCTGCCAGCGGAAGTGGAATAAAAGTGATGGACGACCAACTTTGGATTGCAACCAGTGGAGGTAAAAAAAGCCATGTGTATAACCGACTGCGAGAATTCAGTCAACTCATCCCTCATGAAACGCCCCTCTTCAGCGAAGCTGGTGCAGGAATATTCTCTTTAGCGTTTTGGAATATGAATGAAGGCGTGATTGTGGGCGGAAGCTACATCGACAGCACCGATGCTTCTTCCAATTGCGCAATTACCAATGATGGAGGAAAAACATGGGAATTGATCACAGAAAATAACCCTAAAGGATATAGATCATGTGTAGCTAGCAAAGCAGATGGTTCGCTGCTTCTAGCAGTAGGCAGAACAGGTAGCGATTATTCTATAAACAAAGGGAAAACATGGGTGGCAAATGGCGATGAAGGTTACTACTCTTGTGCCATTAAAAATAGATCAGGATGGGCGGTTGAAAGAAACGGGAAAATGGCCAAGCTTATTCTACAATAAACCAGTTATTCAACAAGTTTTCTTTGTTGTAGCGCATTTCTTTTCCAGTGGAATGATCCGTCACCATTTTACCAGCAGCCTTTGCGATAGCATGTCCAGCTCCTGTATCCCATTCCATGGTTGGACCAAAACGAGGGTATATATCAGCCACACCTTCGGCTACTAAGCAGATTTTCAAGCTAGAACCCATGGAAGCAAAATCAATCTCCCCTTTTTCCTTCTTCATTTCATCCACAAACTCTTGGGTTTCTGGACTAAAATGACTGCGGCTAGCAACAACTATATATGGTTCTGCACACTTTGATTTCGGAATGGATATTTTCTGCTCTAAGACAAAGTCCACAGTCGAACTTGTTTCTATGTTTTCGGCAATCCAGGCCTCATTCCCAACATTGCCAACAAACAATTTCTTAAGCACTGGCGCATAGATGATTCCGTATACTGGCAATCCATTTTCAATCAAAGCAATGTTTACCGTGAACTCGCCATTTTTCTTCACGAATTCTTTGGTTCCATCCAGCGGATCGACCAACCAAAACTGATTCCAGTCTTTGCGTTCAGAATAATCCATGTGCTTGCCTTCTTCGCTTAAAATGGGTAATCCCGTTTGCTCTAAGAAAGACATTATGGCCAAATGAGCATTTTTATCTGCTTCAGTAAGGGGACTTTTATCAGACTTCGTTTCTACTTCAAAGTCCTTGGCATATACTTTAAGAATTTCTTCACCAGCCTTCAAAGAAGCTTCGATCAACAATCGTTCAAATTTCATGCTGCGAAGAAAAGAAATAAGCACATTTAAAACAGAAACGTATAAAACCTAAAAAGAACCTTCTCTTTGTGAAGGTTCTTTTTATTCTAACTAAACGCCAATTGTTAGTGGGCAACTAAGAAACGAGATCTTTGAGAAGGATTAAACTTATTTTGAATGAAGTAAATACCATTTGAATATTGGGAAACATTTACACTTTCTACATTATTGTTCATTCTAATTTCTTCAATAACTCTTCCATCTATAGAAATGATTTGAAACAAGACCGGATCTACTTTAATAACGTCATCATTTAATTCAATGTTAAGCTGCTGAACAGTTGGGTTTGGATAAAGGGTAAAACCTAAATTTTGAACACCCCCATCTATTATCCCAACAGGCCAAGTTCCTGAACCTCCGCCATTGTTTCCACCACCAGTATTATCATCATCGTCATCATCAATAATCGAGTGATCGAGGGGGTCAGCGATGTTATCAAACTTCATGATATCACCCTCTGCTGGCGTGCCTTCCATAAAAGTGAAATTTGTAAACATATAAGCGCTTGATGGAGTCCCGCCTAACATAGAAACATTTAAAAAATTATGAGCTGTATCTACTCTAAGCACTCCAGCGGCAGGTCCCGAAGCAAACCCAACGTATGGGGCATTATTAGAATCCACAAATTGAGGACCAACATGGATTTCTAAATCCCCAGTATTAGGAAAAACCCACAACTGAAACGTCATAAACTCAGCTGAAGAGCCATAATTAAATCCTATTCTTTTGAATTCAACTTTAAAAACTCGATCAAGTTCTTTCTTTTCGCCTTCAAGCAAATAAGACACTTCAGTGTTTTCGGTTTCTATAAATGATCCTGAAAAAAGGTATTCACCTATTGTGGATTCATCATTAAATATAAGCTGACCTTCTTGTGTAATGGCTAGACCATTTTCACCATCTGCTCTATAAATTTCACCATGAACTAGAAATTTTTCTCCGTCAAGGTCAACTTGAAATTCCTCTTCTGATAGTCCCTCAACCATTGTTCCTCCAACAAGTTCAGTAAAAGTTCCAGACTCACGCGAGTATGTATATCCTTGAAAAAAAGATTGCAACCCTGAACCTATTAGTAAGGTTAGAATTAAAGTTTTGTATTGAATTGCTTTCATCGTTAATGGTTTTAATGTTTATTAATAGACCATTAAACGCACTAAAAGAAAGAGTAAATGAGGGTTCTAGGGAATTGACTGAGAATCTGAGGTTTTTAAGCGAGAATTCTAAAAAGACATGCTTCTCAATTTTTCCATTAAAGAAGCTTTGTAGGTAGAAGAAACCACAATTTCTTGCTTATCTGACATAATCACAATGCTCATCCCTTGTTTTTCAAGTGACGAAAAGTGACTCATATTTATCAAATGAGATTGATGAACCCTTTGAAATCCTCGTTCTTCTAACAACCGCTCCACATCTTTAAGAGGCTTCGATATCAACATTTCTTTTCCACCTTCAAGATAAAACGTAGTGTAATTGTTAGACGATTGGCATCTGATGATTTTTGAAATTTCTACCAGCTCTACCCTTTCAGATGTAAAAAGTGCCAATTTATCCAATGGAGCAGCCACTGACTTAGATGAGGCACGATTAAATCGAGTAGCTCTCTCAACGGCCTCTACAAGATCATCTGCATCAATAGGCTTAAGCAAATAGTCAACGACATTCGCCTTTATCGCTTCTAAAGCATATTCATCATGAGCGGTAGTCACAATTATCGATGGTCTTTTATCTTCGGATATGGAATTAAGATTATCCACCAATATCAGACCATTTCCATCAGGTAAATGCAAGTCAAGAAAAATCAAATCAACTTCATTGGCTTTAAGATACTTCTTCCCTTTTTCGAGATTTTCAGCTACGAAATCGACAGAAAGCTCCTTACAATGAATGCTTAGCAGGGCAATCAATGATTTCGCCAGTTTTGGTTCATCTTCAATGATCATCACTTTCATATCTGATAATTATTTGGTTGAAAGTTCAAAGTCAGAATAAACTCCAAATCCAATTTTAACTCGAGCGCCATTTAATTCTGGTGAAACACCCATTTCAAGACTAAACGTACTATTCATTTTTTTCTCTAGCAATTCCAGCCGGGATTGAATTAAATCTATGCCCATTGAGCGATGACCAATTTTATCCGTTGATGAATTGCGAGTATTGATATCCCCCGGGCCATTATCATCTATCGTACAATAAACAGTTTCTCCTTCCTTAAAAATCTTCACTTGAATAATTCCTTTCTCACCACGAAGTTTTCTTACTCCATGAATCACAGCATTCTCAACAAACGGCTGAATAATCATTGTTGGAATTTGAAAGGATTCTAACTGTTGTGGAAAATCAATACTATGCGAAAAACTCTGCTCAGATCGCAATGCTTCTAATTCGAGGTATCTATCCAGCATCAACACTTCTTTTGATAATGTTATTGTTGGACTTCTAGAAGATTCCAAAATATTCCGCATCAATTTTGAAAATTTGGACAGGTATTTTGAAGCTTCATCACGTTCGTTATCATGAATAAATGAACCTATAGCGCCCAACGTATTGAATAAGAAATGAGGATTCATTTGCAGCTGCAACGCCTGTAATTGCTGACTTTTTATTTCCAACTCCATGGAATGTCTATCTTTTAAAGCCCGCATTCTTATCCACCAAACTGACACCAATCCGATAACCACTACAACAAGTAAAATGGTAAAATACCAAAGTCGTTGACGTTGATTCAGCAATGAGTTCAACTCTTCCCTTTGACGTAAAGAGCTGATCTCAGCTTCTTTTTCCATGATGTCATAAGCGTTGTTAAATGACGTGAGCTTCTTGGCGACATCCTCATTATACACCTCAGACATAACCTCAACCAACTGCTTTAAAAGGTCATTCGCTTCTTGGTAGCGTCCTAATTGAGAATAAAGTTCAGCCAAGTTTGCTAAGCCATCCTTATGTGTCGATATAAACCCTAATGAATCCGTCAATTCTAGGCACCGTAAATAATAATCTTCTGAAAGACCAAAGTCTTCCAAATGCATATAGACCGTTCCGATATTATTTAGATTTCCTGCTATTCCGAAGGGTATAGAAAGCCTTTCATTGATTTCTAAAGACCTGAGCTGATAAGCAAGAGCTCGATTCAATTCTCCCCGATTCTTCATTACTAGGCCCAGATTATTATAATCTCCTGCCAAATATGATATACTCCCTAGGGCTGAATCAATTGTAATGGTTCTTCTGAAATATTCTTCGGCTTTATCATAATTGCGACTTTGCAAATACACATTGCCAATGTTGTTGAGATTGGCTGCCACTTTTGAGCTATCCTCTTGAGCGGTCTGAATTTCCAGGGCTTTATTAAAGTAGTTTAAGGCTCCATTAAAATCTTTCTGATTCAATACGACATTCCCCATTTGCGTTAGCGCAAGGGCTATGAAAGAATCTTCGTTTAACTTTTGCGCAAGCCTTATTGTCTTTTCCGCCCAAATGCTAGTTGCTTCATAATCGGCCAATTTGTAGTTAGAATTTGCTATTCCAATGTATGCTTCCAACATGAGCGTTGAATCACCCTGTTAGATTGCTAATTCTTCGGCTCGATAATATGACAGGCGAGCCAAGGGGAAATCACTGAGTGCTACGTAGGTCTTACCTCTCAGAATAGCCAACTGTAAATCGGAGTGATTGTTTTCTGAAACATTTGAAAGGGAATCGATCAGACTTACCGCCTTGGCCGGTTCTGTTTGAATCAGGCGCTCAATTTCATCCAGCATTGGCTTGGAATTAGACTGAGACTTAAGCTGAAATACTGAAATAAAAAATACAATTAAAAGGATCAAATCCCTTAAGCAAAAATCGAAACGTCTCAAGTAAATCATATTGTTATGATTAGACGCATAAATACAATAATTCGATGTCTTACCTCTTCATCAATTCAAAATGAAATAGAAATCCCAATTGAAGCCTTTGGGACTATTCTAAGAAGCCAATTCAATTTCTAATATCCAGCTCCCGAAGTGGATGATTGCTGCACGGGATGCCAAGTAGTTTTCACTTCTTGAAGATCAAGAATCAAATAAGGGTCTTGGTTTTGCCATTTGCTGGTCCAATCATAAAACCTCTTAACGTTTTCTATTAAGCTAGCTCTTGATTTCGGATCCATTTCGCCCCTTGTCATGGTCAATGCATTCACATCCATATGAGAAGCGAAGTGCGGAAGCAGCTCGGCTAAATTTCCTGTAAGAATATTGATCACACCGCCTGGGACATCAGAATTTTGAACGACCTCAGCAAAGCTGATGGCAGAAGTAGCTTTCATTTCAGAGGCTAAGATCACAACCGTATTTCCTCCTGCAATGGCCGGAGCAATAACTGAAATCAACCCTAGCAAGGGAGATTCCTCAGGAGCGATTGCGGCAACAACACCCGTTGGTTCGTGAACAGAAAAATTGAAATGTGCTGAAGCAGTGGGATTTACTGAACTAAATAGAGCGGTATATTTATCGCACCAACCTGCGTAATAAACCAAGGCATCAATGGATGAACTAATTTCCTTTTCTGCTAGCTTCTTAGACAACCCCATGTTGTTCATTTCTTCAATAAAAGAAGTACTTCTCGATTCGAGCATTTCAGCCAAACGATATAATATTTGGCTTCGATTATAGGCTGTTATTCCTGCCCAGGCGGGTTGAGCTTTTCGAGCAGCAACAACTGCATTTCGAAAGTCTTTTCGCGAACTCAAGCACATGTTTGCAATGTGCTCTCCTTTACTATTCTCAATCGCATAATGCCTTCCAGATTCGGTTCGTGGAAATTTCCCTCCGATGAAAATCTTGTATGTCTTTTGAACGTTCAATCTTGTCATTTTAAATCTTAGTATTTCAAATAAGCTCCCAATCCATGAATTCCTCCCTCGCGGCCAAAGCCACTCTCTTTATACCCTCCAAATGGACTTGTAGGATCGAATTTATTAAACGTATTTGCCCAAACCACGCCAGCATTTAATGCCTGCGTCAATTGAAAAATCTTTGACCCTTTATCCGTCCAAACTCCTGCACTTAATCCATAAGGAGTATTGTTAGCCTTTTCAATCACTTCATCTATTGTTCTGAAGGTTTGAATCGCCAGTACCGGACCGAAAATCTCCTCTTGAGCGATTCGATTGCTTTGAGCAACGTTTGTAAACAAAGTTGGCTTGCACCAATTACCCTTTTTCGGCAGCTCACAGTCAGGTTGATAAATTTCAGCCCCTTCCTCTTTACCCAATTTGATATACTCTTCGATGGTCTTTAATTGAGCTGCCGAGTTTATAGCACCTATATCGGTATTCTTATCCATAGGATCTCCAACAATCAACGTATCAATTCGCTTTTTCAATTTAGTGAGCACTTCTTCATACACAGATTCTTGAACAAACAAACGGGAACCAGCGCAGCATACGTGCCCTTGATTAAAATAGATTCCGTTAATTATTCCTTCCACCGCAGCATCAATTGGGGCATCATCAAAAATGATGTTAGCCGCTTTCCCGCCTAACTCCAACGTTACTTTCTTATTCCCTTCCAACGCAGCTTTGTAAATTTTCTTACCGACTTCAGTGGAACCAGTAAATGCCAGTTTCTTTGGGATTGGATGACTGGTCATCAATGCACCTGTTTCTCCTGCACCAGTGATAATATTTACAACTCCTTTCGGCAACCCAGCTTCTTGAATGATCTCCGCCAGTTTGAGAGCTGTTAGCGGAGTGGTTTCTGCAGGCTTCAATACAACCGTATTTCCGCAAGCCAAAGCTGGAGCAATTTTCCAAGCCGCCATTAATAGCGGGAAATTCCATGGGATGATTTGCGCTGCAACACCAATCGACTCAATTTTCTTATTCGGAAATGCATACTCCAATTTATCAGCCCAACCGGCATAGTAAAAGAAATGTGCGGCCGCGAGCGGAATATCGATATCTCTTGACTCTCTTATCGGCTTGCCACCATCCAAAGACTCAATCACGGCAAATTCTCTGCTTCGCTCCTGAATCATGCGTGCAATGCGGTAAATGTATTTACCCCGTTCAGCGCCAGTCAATTTACTCCATAAAGGATACGCCTTATCTGCTGCTTTGAAAGCTTTGTCTACATCTGTAGCATCTGACTCGGCCACCTCAGCTAGTAACACACCATTCGCAGGGTTAGTTGTTTTAAAATACTTTTCAGAAGCTGGTTTCTGCCATTCCCCATCAATAAACAGCTGATATTGCTTATTTAATTTTACATGAGAAGTACTCTCAGGTGCTGGGCCTAAATTCCAGTGATTGTCCATCTCGCAAATCTAAATTTTGCTTTTAGAAGGTGTGACTTTTTTTATTTAACAATGCTCATTGGAGCTCATAAAAGATGATTTTTGCTAAAAATTCAATTACTATGAACAATGTTTTTAAAGTAATCATCTTTGCAGCTGTTGCAATACTAGCAGTTGTAGGATGCAGCAAAGATCAGAAAGTAGTAAAACAACTAGCTGATGGCCGCTGGGAAGTAACAGATCTAAAATATGATCGCGTAAGCGCTCCAGACTCATTGTATGTTAACGACATATACGAGTTCGAGAAATGTAAAGTAAAGAATGAAGATTGCGCAGGCACTTGGACTACAATTGATCCTGCTAAAGGAGAGGTAGTAACACCATTTACATATTCCATCTCTGACAAGGGTGAAACAATTACTATAAACTTAGATTTACTGGGTATTCCTGCCACGACTGTTGCAGATATTATTGAAAGTTCAGATGATAGATTCGTATGGTCATCTGAAGATCAAGATGGCGTTGTCGTTGAAACAACCATTGAAAAGCTTTAATACATCCTTCAAACAATCATTTCTACGGGGAATCATGCAAATGCTTCCCTTTTTTGTATGCTTAAATTTTTTGTCTTGTTCCAATGATCTCAAGAATGAATCGCCAGACAAGGCTATTATCGGTTCTCTAGCTCAAGAAGGCGATATCATATTAAAATGTGGGCACGGTCAAATTAGCCGACTTATAACCAAAGCTCTAAAAGAAGAAATACGGATTTCACATTCAGCTATTCTCGTAAAAAACGAGAGTGAGTTCACCTTGTTACATTCTGTTTCTGGCTCTTTGGCCGAAAATGATGGAGTCCAAAAAATATCCTTGAAAAAATTCTTGAAGGACGTTAAAAAGGGAACCTTTTTTATACTCAGACCAGAAATTGACTCCACAAAAACGCAACTTGTTATCAATCGAGCTAAATCTAAACTAAATGAGGATATTCCCTTTGATCATGAATTTAACAACGTAGACTCCACTGAATTCTATTGCTCAGAATTCATTCAATTCATATTTGAAGAAGGGGCAAGAATAAGTTGTTTTGAAATGAAAAGTATTTCGGAAAAGGACATTTACATGTTCAATTCAATATTTAGCAATCCTAACTTCAAGGTAATCTACAAATGGTAGGCTAATCCTTTGAAAAATAAGAAGCTGACTGATAGTTTCCTGATTCTTGTTTTGCCAGTTGCATCAATATATCATTCGCTAAACGACTCGCTCCAAACCTAAACCATTCATTGGTCAACCATTGTTCTCCAAGAACTTCTTTTACCATCATTAAATAATGAAGCGCTGTTTTAGAGTCAGAGATTCCTCCTGCAGGCTTCATTCCAACTTGAATTCCCGTTTTTTGATAATGATCCCAAATGGCTTGAAGCATTACTAATGTCACCGGCATATTCGCGGCCTGTCCAATCTTGCCGGTGCTGGTCTTAATGAAATCAGGATTAGCTTGAAGAGCAATATCGCTCGCCTTGCGCGCTTCATCCAACGATCCTAGCTCTCCGGTTTCAAGAATAACTTTCAAGCGAACATTGCTCGCATGGCAAATTTCCTTTACAGCAAGAAT
>Ga0209199_1001456_pt1 | contig 28292 bp, 28 predicted proteins | sample COGITO_mtgs_1105_7_FD_184805 | JGI IMG/M metagenome (GOLD analysis project Ga0209199, IMG submission 184805) | Pelagic marine microbial communities from North Sea - COGITO_mtgs_110523 (SPAdes) (version 2) | ecosystem: Environmental > Aquatic > Marine > Epipelagic ...
AAGAGGCAGTCAGAGGCATGAACCGGAACAGCTTTTTGCTGCCCGCTGTCCCGACAGACCGCCCGAACAGACGAAACAACCAAGCAGCAATCGCAAAGATAATGAAACCTTCAATGGCAATGCGTAGGAAGAAGAACTTATTTGCAATCGCCTGATCTTCACTGCGGCCCTGCATATAGGCCCAAACAAGCCATGCTAAAACGGCAGCGCCAAGGACATAGCCGTAGGCGACACCATAAGGCATATCGCGGAATTTTGGCGCATTACCTGTTGCCGCTTGCCCCGCAAAACGGAAACCCCAAGCGACGGCGCCCATCCCAAACAGTACTGCAACGAACCAGATCATTTCGGATGCCTCAGACGCGGGTTGGACAGGATCGACATGATGTCAGCTGTCAGGTTCAGCAGGATAAAGGCGGTCGCAAAGATCAGGCAGCATGCCTGCACGACCGGAATATCGCGGATCTTCACACTATCAACAAACAGCTGACCGATCCCAGGATAGACAAAGACCACCTCGACCACGACCACACCGGTGATCAGATAGGCAAGGTTCAGTGCAATCACGTTGATAATTGGCGCCAAGGCGTTTGGCAGCGCATGCTTGACGATCACTCGCATCGGCGAAAGGCCTTTCAGCCGGGCCATCTCGATATAAGGCGATGCCAGAAGGTTAATGATCGCAGCCCGTGTCATCCGCATCATATGTGCTGTCACAACTAGCGTCAGGGTCAACGCTGGAAGCATCGATTTCTCTAGACGCTCGGTGAATGGCATGCCTTCAAAGATGTTTGATAGCGATGGGAAGATAGGGTTCAGCACCGCCAAGAACAGGATCAGGATATAGGCAAGAAAGAATTCTGGGCTGGAAATCGACGACAGCGTAAAGATATTGGTCGCGCGATCAAAAATCGTGTTGCGATAGAGTGCGGCCAGAATACCAAGGATGATTGAAAACGGCACGGCAATCGCCGCTGTGACCATAGCAAGGAACATAGTATTGGCAAAACGCGGAGCAATCTGTTCGGCAATTGTCGTGGCACCTGACGTCGTGCCACTAAAGCTGGCAAAGTTCGCTTGGGCAAAGCTGGTGCCCAAATCTCCAGTCATAACGCCGCCCAACCATTGAAAGTATCGCGTGATTAACGGCTGGTCCAATCCAAGGTCTTCACGAATGGACGCAACCGCCTCTGGTGTGGCGCCTTGACCCAGAATGGATTGCGCGAAATCGCCCGGCAAAAGGTTTACCGCGACGAAGATCACGATCGACACGATCAATAATGTCAGAAGGCCAAGCGCAAGCCGTTGTAGAATAATCGTTAGGACGTTGCCCAAAACTTATGATTTCCCCGTTAGCTAGCCTTGAAGCTTAACGGCATATTTTCAGCTGTAAACCCTAAAGGCCAAGCGAATGGCGCTGGGAACCCATCATGTCCATTGTACGCACAAGTTCTGCACTAATGCCAGGTTCTGAAAGGGCATGTCCTGCACGCCCGATAAACGTCAGCCGAGACTTCGGCCACATCTGCGAAAGCGTATGTGCGGAAACAGGCGGGCAGATCATGTCGTAACGGCCCTGAACGATGACACCGGGAATATCAGCGATCTTTGCCATTTGATCAGGATGCAAAATCTGCTGATCCTCGCTTAAGAACCCTCCATTATGGAAATAATGGTTCTCAAGGCGCGCAAAGGCGCGCGCATAGTCGGCAGGGCTTTCGCCTGTCACACCGTCACTATCAATGGAAGCCAGCGCATTTTCCCACGACGCCCAAGCGCGGGCAAATCGCACTTCGAGCGTGCGGTCGTCAGAAAACAGGCGCCTATGATAGGCTGCAATAAAGTCGTCTTGTTCATCCTGCGGAATCATAGAGGCGAACCGGTCCCAAAGGTCCGGCCAGAATTTTCCAGCTCCGCCACCATAGAACCAATCCAGTTCGGGCTGGGTCATCAGGAAAACACCACGCAAAGTCAGCGCAGCAGCACGATCTGGATGAGCCTGCGCGTAAATCAACGCCAGTGTCGCCCCCCAAGAGCCACCAAAAACGATCCAGCGGTCAATACTTAGCGTTTCACGGATCAGCTCGATATCGGCCACCAAATGCCATGTCGTATTCGCCTCGACACTGGCATGGGGTCGTGACCGACCACAGCCGCGCTGATCAAACAGAATCACGCGGAAAATATTTGGATCAAAATACCGACGCATCGCCGGGCTGCATCCACCACCGGGACCGCCATGCAGGACCACAACGGGAATCCCATCAGGGTTTCCACATTGTTCAACATAGATGCGGTGACCATCGCCCACCTCCAGCATGCGTTGATCAAAGGGATCAACGGGAGGGTAAAGATGCGCACCTGGGCGCTTTTGTCCTACGACTTTGTCCATAACCACCCTATATCGCGTGTTGAACGCACTGACCATAATGTGGAGCGATGAAAATGTCGGCAACAAACACAGTAGACCCGGGCGAGATTGCCAAGTTCGAGGCGATGGCTGCCGAATGGTGGGACCTGAAAGGCAAGTTCAAGCCATTGCATATGATGAACCCTGTGCGGTTGGACTATATCACAAGTCAGATCGCTGCAGAATTCGGGCGTGACTTAAGCCAGCCTGAGCCTTTCAAGGGCCTGCGCATCCTCGACATTGGTTGCGGTGGCGGATTGCTGTGCGAACCGATGGCCCGCTTGGGCGCCACGATTGTGGGTGCAGATGCAGCTGAACGAAACATCCCAGTTGCGAAAATCCATGCAGAGCAATCAGGGCTAGAGATCGACTATCGCCATACGACAGCCGAAGCGATGGCCGCAGCAGGCGAGCAGTTTGATGCCGTACTGAATATGGAAGTGGTCGAGCATGTCGCCGATCCGCAAGGTTATCTGGATGCTTGCCAGCAACTCATGAAGCCCGGTGGTATCCACATTTGCTCAACCATCAACCGCAACCCGAAATCCTTTGCGATGGCGATTGTGGGCGCGGAATATGTGATGCGCTGGTTACCCAAAGGCACCCATGAATGGAACAAGTTTATCACCCCGGACGAGCTGTTTGCGCTGATTGAAAAGGCTGGCATGACACCTGTTGATCGCAAAGGTTTTGTTTTCAACTTTGCCAAATTCACATGGTCGATCTCGGATCGAGACCTATCAGTCAACTATGTGACGACAGCGACAAAACCGGCCTAATCGACATCGCTTAGTCTCAGGCGCATTTCCCGCATCACAGGGAGAACGGCTTTAACTTTGTCTTCGCCAACCTTGCCCACCACATCCGCGATGACCGGGGCAATCGCAGCGAGTGCCGCGTTGCGGGCTGATTGACCAGACGGGCTAATCGCAACCATCTTGCGGCGTGCATCGTCCCAATCAGGGCGGACATGAACCCAACCCGCCCATTCAAGTTTTTGCAGCGTGTTGGTCATTGCACCACGGGTCAGGTGAAAAGTCTTTGCCAACTGCGCCGGCGAACGCTCTGTCCCTGAATGGGCCAAATGGTTCAGCACCGAGAAATGCGATAGCTCCATTCCCTTAGGCAATACGCGCGCCACATTTGCCCGCGCCAATTGATCAACGGCAAGGATTTCACTGAACAGTGAAACAGCAAGGTTATTCGCGGAATCTGACATCAAGGGCCTTCAAAAGGGCGGTCGTGACCGAGGGCGGCAATACGTTTACGACTTTGTGCCACTGACGCGGGGTCAAGATCAACCAGCGCGATGCCCGTATCAGTCCCTAAATCGGCCAATACCTCGCCCCAAGGCGAAATTGCCATACTATGCCCATATGTTTGGCGCGGTTTGCCTGCCTGAGCTTTATGGGTCCCGGTCTGCGCAGCGGCCAAAACATAAGACCCTGTTTCGATTGCACGGGCCCGCAACAATGCCTCCCAATGGGCGGCGCCTGTGACTGGCGAGAAGGCAGACGGGATCAACAAAACCTCGGCTCCTGCCTGTGCCAACGCGCGATAGAGGTAAGAAAACCGAACATCGTAACAAATGCTCAGCCCGATCTTGGCAAATGGTGTATCAGCCATAACCGCTCGCGTGCCAGGGCGGTAGCCCGCAGATTCGCGGTATGTCTCGGTCTTCGAAACCGCAACATCGAACATGTGAATTTTATCATATCGGGCGACAATTTGCCCTGCTGGATCAATCAGGAAAGATCGATTGGCAAAGCGTCCGTCGGGATCGTCGGTTTTCAGAGCCAACGACCCGACAGACAGCCAAATAGCATTGCGAATGGCCGCTTCGCGCAGCCCCTTCAATGTGATGTCATCAGACTCGTGCTGCAAAACCTGTGTTTGGTGGGCGCGGTCCTGCGACACACAGTTCGTAACCTCAGGTGTCAGGACAAACCCCGCGCCACGTCCAGCCGCTTGTGCGATATAATCAACGGTTTGCGGCAGATTTACTGCCGGATCGTCGCTCGCACATAGCTGGACAAGCGCTGCTTTCATGCGGCTAACAAGGCATCCAATTTGCCACCACGCTCCAGCGCCATCAGGTCATCACAACCACCAATATGCTTACCATCAACAAAAATCTGAGGAACTGTGCTACCGCCATTGGCGCGCTGGATCATCTCAGCACGACGATCTGGTTGGGCAGAGATATTGACCTCTGCAAAGCTGATGCCTTTGGCATTCAATAAGCGTTTAGCCATGTGGCAAAAGCCGCAAGTCGGTTTGGTGTAAATCTCAACAGTTGCCATTCGTTTCGTCCTTAGATCAGTTGCGTCCCTGATCTAGGCATCTTTGACCACTCTTGCCAGTGTAACAATCGACACATTTGTGGCACCGGCGGCGCGTGCGGCTTCTGCCGATGCTGCAAGCGTAGCGCCGGATGTCATAACGTCATCGACAATGATGACGGATTTGCCCGCGATCTCATGCACTCTTTTCGGATTGGGAACGACGGCACCTGAAAGCTCCGCAAAACGTGCTTCGCGGCTGTGGCCTTCCAGCGGTTTTGTCTTTCTTGGACGGAGCAAGGCATCAGGGCAAACAGGCAAATCCATAACTTTGCCAATCTCCTGCGCCAATAGGGCGGATTGATTAAATCGCCGCCTAACAACGCGCAGCCAATGCAGAGGTACAGGCACAATAACAGTGTCTAATAATGCCCAATCTTGTATTTTCTGCGCCATCCACTGCGCCGCAGCGGGGGCAAGATCGGTCCGGTCTCCGTGTTTTAGGCCCAATACCAATCGCCGTCCCACACCGGCATAAACCAATGCAGCGCGACCTTTGCTCCAAGGTCGCGCGATCGTCATGCAGTCGTCGCATTGCACCACTTCGCCGTGATCTTCGCCCAGCAATGGTGTCCCGCAGGTATCGCAAACCAGCCCTCCGATGAACTGCGTTTCACGCCAGCAGGTCGCGCACAGACCAAAGTCATCATCCGTTTGCGCATCACATGCGACGCATTGCGGTGGGTAAATCGCTCGAATGACGCTTTGCAACCGCATGAATGCACCCTAAATGACCCAGCATGGATATGCCCCAACTGACAGACCGCGCCGCTTTGATGCGCAACCGCGCCCGCGCTGAGCCCAGTGCATTGTTTCTGCATGAACACGCCGCTGATGAACTGCATGAAAGACTGATTGAGGTTAACAGAACCTTTACGTCGGTCGCGATTGTGACCGGTTTTCCTGATTTCTGGGCCACCCGCTATCCTGACGCCACGATTGTCAGCGATGAGGACGCGCTTGCTCTAGAGCCGCGCGCGCATGATCTGATCTTGCACGTCATGTGCCTTCATTGGGCCAATGACCCTGTTGGACAGCTGGTGCAGACGCGCCATGCGCTCAAACCTGATGGCTTGTTACTGTGCACGTTTCTTGGCGGGCAAACACTGCATGAACTCCGCGCATCGCTGGCCGAGGCCGAGGCGGTTGTCGCTGGCGGCCTTTCTCCACGTATCGCGCCAATGGGTGAAATTCGTGATCTGGGTGGGCTCTTACAGCGCGCTGGCTTTGCTCTGCCGGTTGCAGACAGCACGCCGCTCACAGCGAGCTATGCAAACGCATTTCATCTTATGCATGACTTGCGCAAGATGGGCGAAAACAATGCACTTCATCAGCGGATCAGACATGCCACCCGTCGCAATGTGCTGACCGAAGCTGCGTGTATTTATGCTGATAACTTCCGCAACGCAGAGAATCGGGTCGATGCGACTTTTGAGGTTATTACGCTCACAGGATGGGCGCCCGCCGACAGCCAACCGCAACCTTTGCGGCCCGGCAGCGCGAAAACACGCCTCGCAGACGCATTAAATACGGATGAAACGCCTTTAAAACGGTCCAATGATTGATCCCGTACGTACCCCATTTAAATACCCAACAAATGACGCTACCTAAGAGGCGATGAAAATGTTCGATGCACAAACTAACGCCGAAGAGCGCCCCGCTACATGCCCAATGCATGCGAAGCCAGATCACCCAGCGGTGAAACCGGCGCGCGTTGGTATTCTGGTCGCCAATCTCGGGACACCTGATGCAACTGACTACTGGTCAATGCGGCGTTATTTGAACGAATTTCTGTCTGACAAACGTGTCGTCGATTATTCATCCTGGATCTGGCAACCCTTGTTGCAGTTGGTCATCCTAACGAAACGCCCGTTTTCATCTGGTGCGGCTTACAAATCGATCTGGAACGAAGAAGACAACGAAAGCCCTCTGCTGACGATCACCAAAAAGCAAACTGCAGCCATCAAAGCGCAGTTGGTCGAACGTTATGGGGACGACGTGCGCGTCGATTTTTGCATGCGCTATGGCAACCCATCTACACAATCCAAAGTGCGCCAGATGATCGAAGACGGGTGTACCAAGATTCTGTTTTTCCCGCTGTATCCGCATTACGCGGGGGCCACATCGGCGACAGCAAATGACCAGTTCTTTCGTGCGCTTATGAAAGAAAAGTGGCAGCCGACTGCGCGCATTGTGGACCCATACTTTGAAGAGCCTGCCTATATCGAAGCCTTGGCCCAATCCATCGAGCGGGCATACGCTGCAGCGGATGAAAAGCCGGAAAAGCTGATCTGTTCGTACCATGGCGTACCAGAGCGCTATTTACGCGAGGGTGACCCGTACCACTGTCAGTGCCAGAAGACGACGCGCCTGCTCAAGGAACGCCTTGGTTGGGATGACACACAGATCGTTACGACATTCCAATCGCTTTTTGGCCCAGAAGAATGGCTTAAGCCCTACACCGTGGACGAAGTTGCGCGTTTGGCAAAAGAAGAAGGGGTCAAAAAAATCGCGATTTGCGCGCCTGCATTTTCGGCTGACTGCATTGAGACCCTCGAAGAAATCAACGAAGAGATCAAAGAGAGCTTTGAAGAGGCCGGTGGAGAGCATTTCACCTATATTCCATGTTTGAACGACGATCCTGCACATATCGATGCGCTAACAGGCGTGATTGAAAAGAACCTTGGTGGTTGGTTGGACTAGAAGCATGGTCTCTCTATGCAAGTGACGATTACCTCAGACGGTGCGACAGTCGATGCCCACGACCTGGGCCCTATGTTGGGAATTGCGCCCTCCGACGTGCCCGCGAAAATGCGTGCTGGAGAGATTACTAGCCAATCCGAACAGGGTGTGGATGAAGACGAAGGCAGGACGCGGCTGACCTTTTGGTATCAAGATTTGCGCATACGGCTGATTTGTGGGCCCGACGGCACAGTCCTAAAAACAACGAGAATCACCTCAGCCCGCTAGCAACCAACCAAGCTGACGCAGTGCGCATGACCTAATCTTTGTATATGATTTGCGAACAAACGGCGGACAACATAGCGTAAGTTATGAAATTGGCGAAAATTTCCAGATTCGGGCCACGACTTTTGTGCAAGGTTGCCGCAAAGGTAACATAATTACGTGCGATAAAACACGTTGTAAGAGTAACGTGTATGGATCGTTCTGTGTGTGTGGAACGGTAAGTGGTGAGAATGACAGCAGTGACGAGGGTATTCGAAGATGAGGACCATGAAGAGCGCAGTGAAGCGCTTCCTGATGGGACTCCGCTTCTAGGTGATCAGTTTACAATTGACAGGGCGCTCAGCAACGGCGGCTTTGGTATTACCTATCTTGCGAAAGACAACTTCCTAGATCGGGACGTCGTCATCAAGGAATGCTACCCCGAAGTATTCTGCATGCGTCGCGGCAAGGACGTTCTTGTCCGCTCTGACCAGCATGCTGAAAAGTATCGCACAATCGTACAGATGTTCATGCGTGAAGCACGTAGCATCGCCAAGATGCGGCACCCGAATATCGTTGGCGTGCACCGGATTTTCGAGGACAACCAGACGGCCTATATGGTGTTGGACCTGATCCAGGGGCGAGATCTTCTTAGCATCATTAATGATGAACACGATCCATTGCCGCCTGAACAGATCAAGGAAGTCTTGATCAAGTGTCTTGACGCAGTCGATCTCGTTCATCGCAATGACCTGCTGCATCGCGACATTTCGCCTGACAACATCTTGCTCGACAAATGGGGTAACCCTTTCCTGATCGACTTTGGCGCGGCACGCGAGGAAGCAAGCCGTGAAACACGTGCCGTTTCCGCAGTGTTGATCGTTAAAGATGGCTATTCACCGCAAGAGTTTTATTTTGCCGGCGGCAAGCAAGGCCCAAGCAGCGACCTTTATGCGCTGGGCGCCACATTCTATCATCTGATCAGCGGTGAAGCGCCGCCAAACAGCCAGACGCGTATGGCAGAGTTTGCAGGCAACAACCCTGACCCTTGTGAGCCTTTGGCAGGGCGCTTTCCTGAATATGACCTTGCCTTCCTTAAGGCGATCGACAAGGCGATGCAGATTTTGCCGAAATCACGCATCCAGTCGGCGACTGAATGGTTGAACATTATTAACAAAGAAGGCGAGCAGGTGAAGCCTCTCGAGGTGGCGACAAATCGCTTTGACCTTGGAAGAACACTGACGCGACTGGTTTCCGAGACAAATGAATATGTGCTGAACTCTGAACCCCGCGAGCCAAAACCTGAACCAAAACCTGAACCAAAGCCGGTGCAGAGGGTTTTGAAAGAGGTTGAAAGCCGGCCCACATCCAAACCGGAATGGGCAGACGAATTCAATATCGAGACAACAGAAACGGTTGAAGAGCAGCGCGCGATGCAAATAGCCATGGCCGAAGTTGCAGCGCTCAAAGCCAAAGAAGAGGCGGCGGCGTCGAAGGGCAAATGGTGGCGCTTTGGGTTTGGCTCGAAGTCATCTAGAAAATAGGCGTCATCCACCGACAAAAAAGGGCGCCTCAAAAGAGGCGCCCTTTGGCTCGTCGGTCTTAGCCCAGCTCTGTCAAATCAACAGGACCTGCGTACCCACCTGTGTGAGTCCATAAAGCTCGGCAATCTGTTCATTATACAAACCGATACAGCCGTTCGACGAACGGCGACCGATCTTGCGCGTGTCATGCGTGCCGTGAATTCTGTAATACTGCCAAGAAAGGTGCAAGGCGTGTGTGCCCAGCGGATTGTCTGGGCCAGGGCCGATAAAATCAGGCCATTCAGGGTTGCGGATTTTCATTGAAGGTGTCGGTGCCCAACTTGGCCCTTCGACCTTACGGGTGATCGTCGTGCGACCTGTCCGTGTCAATTCCTCTGACAGCGGAACACTGGTCGGGAATAGCTTGTATATCGATTGATCTTCAGACCAGTAGTGCAATGCACGCGACTGAATATCGACCAGCACAGCACCTTTGTTCAAATTGCTGAAATAGGGCTGCCAATCCAATGACCGAAAGCTGGCCACATTGCGTTGAACACCATTTGAGACATCGGCCTCGATTTCGGTGCTGTTTGCTGTCTGGGCAACGGCGCTTGTTCCCACCATTGCAGCGGACGCAGCCAGGAAACCACGGCGTGATAGATGCGTTGTCATAACGGTCCTCCTTAAAGGATCAGTTGTCTTTCAAACTGACAGATAATGTGTCTGGCGCCGCGCCGCAATTCAAACAAATGTCATGGCTAAGCTTCTAGGGCCGAGTGGGTTTGAAGTGTCACCATTTAAGCGCTAAAGAATAGCGAAGTAAGAAAAGGCGTGCAGTGTAATGTTACGACGTAATATGTTGATGGGGCTAGCCGCAGTTGGCTTGACCGCTTGTGGGGCTAACACAACCCGTCCACTGGGCGCTGATGGTCTGCCTTTGCCATCCGCATACGTCATCCGTCCCGGCGAAGAAGCGGCCATTCAGTTCCGCATGCTGGATAGTGTGAATGCGCTGCGCCAAACCGCAGGCGTGCCGCCCGTTGAACTGGACGCGCGCCTCAACGCGGCAGCGGCCACCCATTCACGTGATATGGCAGTTCAGAATCGCCCGTGGCTGTTTGGTTCTGATGGCTCTAGCCCAGTTGAACGTGCACGCCGCGTTGGTTATCCGGGTCGACTTCTTGGCGAAAACATCTCGGAATCATTTGAATCTGAATTTCAGACGCTTGGCGCATGGATGGCACAAGCTGACACACGCGCGGTCATTCTGGATCCAAACGCACGCTACATGGGTTTCGCTTGGTTCCAAGAGGAATCATCCAAGCTTTGGTGGACATTGAACATGGGTAGCGACCCAACAGTCAGCCAACCAATCGCGACATTGGCCTTCTAGGTATAGATGTAGATCAGGGTTCCGGTTTCAATCATCGGAAAAATTTCGTCCATCTCGTCGTTTGTCACGGCGATGCATCCCCAAGTCCAATCAGGCCTGCCGATCCACCTTTGCGGTGTGCCGTGGATAAAGATGTCGCCACCCGGGTCCAGGCCATTGGCGCGCGCATAGGCGATGTCATTTGCATCAGGATAGGAAATACCCAATGAAAGATGGAACCGGCTGTTAGGGTTCCGGCGATTGATACGATATCCGCCTTCTGGCGTCCGCCCATCACCTTCGCGGGTCTTGTGGCCAACAGGCGCAAAACCGAGGTCGACCTTGTAAGATTTCAACAAAGAGCGATTGTTAAAGAACTGCATTTCGCGGCGTTCTTTAAAAATCTGAATTCGTGTGACCTCAGGACCACTGTACTCGGACAGTCGGCTTGAACACCCTGCCAGCCCAAGTGCGGCTGAACCTGCTATCAAAGAACGTCGTGAAATCATATCTCTGCCCATCGTTACGGTCTGCGCCGTTTCGTATGAAGTACACTATAGTTTGCTTTCGCAAAAGATAACGCGCGACGATTGCGATCATTTCCGCGTGAATGGTGCAACAATCTCGACATGGGGTGACCAACGGAATTGATCGACGACCTGTACCCAAGGCATATCAAAGCCCGCATCAACCAGGGTTCGGGCATCCCGCGCAAAGGTCACTGGGTTGCACGATACCATGGCAATCGTGTTCACTTCAGACTCAGCAAGCGTAGCAATTTGTGCCTCGGCCCCTGCACGGGGTGGATCGATGACAGCAGCATCGAATTTGCGCAGTTCGTCGGCCTCAAGTGGGCGGCGGAACAAATCTCGGGTTTCTGTCGTCAGGCGACGCAGTTGATGGCCCTCCCGCCAGCCACGGTCTAATGCTTTCAGCATTGCGGCCTCGCTTTCGACCGCGTGAACCTCTGCGCGTTTGGCCAATGGCAGGGCGAAAGTCCCACATCCCGCAAAGAGGTCAATAACGCGACCGGCTTTCGCGGTAATCTCCTCTACTGCAGCAAGTAAGGTCGCTTCACCGTGTTTTGTTGCCTGCAAGAAGGCACCTGGTGGAGGCACGACGCCAGTACCACCAAATTCCTGAACCGGTGGATTGATCGTAACAACGGGTTCATCGTTCCAAACCAACCGCGAAAGACCAAACTGATTGGCCAAGGCAGCAAGTTCAACACGCAACTGGGATGTCAGCTCTTTATCAGTGGCTACCAGAACATCGGGGCCGGTGCTTGCCTCGGTCACAGTGAGGTCGATTTCGCCTTTGCGCGAACACGCCTGAACGGTCAGTGCTTCCAGCGCCGGAAAGCTTGCGATCAAGGCTGGTGTCAACAGTTGGCAATCCGGCACCTGCACCAAAGTATCTGACGCGCGAGTGTGAAAGCCAACCATTGCGCCCTTCTTGGTGCGCCTGCCTGATAGTTTCGCGCGCCTGCGAGATTGCGCAGGCGAAGTTGCGATCTCGCGCAACTGCGGGTCTAGACCGCGCGCTCGCACCGCCTTCGCCACAATGTCCTGCTTCCAGCCTGCCACAAATGCATCCGTCGCATGTTGCATCGCGCAACCGCCGCAGGATTTAAAATGACGGCACGGTGCCGCAACCCGGTCGACCGACGGCGTGATAATCCGCATCATGCCATCTTGGGCGACATCCACCTCTTCCCCCGGCAGAACACGTGGTAACAAGGATTGCCCGTCAGAGGCACGGCCCATTCCAAGATGGGTCAAACTTTCAATCGTCAGCATTTATTCCGCCGCATCTTTCACATTAATGAACCCGCCCGATTGGCGGTTCCAGTAACGCGCATAAAGCCCGCCATGGGCCAAGAGCGCGTCATGGGTTCCTTCTTCGACAATGCGGCCAGCGTCAAGCACCACGATACGGTCCATGCGCGCCAAAGTGGACAGGCGGTGCGCGATAGCAATCACTGTCTTTCCATCCATGATAGACTCTAACGCTGCCTGAATCGATGCTTCTACTTCAGAATCTAATGCACTTGTCGCCTCATCCAACACCAAGATCGGGGCGTCTTTTAAGATAGCGCGCGCGATCGCTATGCGCTGACGTTGTCCACCTGAAAGCTTTACGCCGCGTTCGCCCAAATGCGCATCATAGCCGGACCGATCTTTGTGATCCTTCAAGGTCTGGATAAATTCATGGGCCTCGGCCTGCCCTGCGGCAGCTTCGATCTCGGCACGGGTCGCATCTGGCTTTCCGTATTTTATATTGTCATGAGCCGAGCGATTAAACATCGCCGTTTCCTGCGTAACCATGGCGATCTGGCGACGGAGGCTTTCTTGGGTCACATCGCGAACATCGGTGCCGTCGATCGTGACTTTGCCCGCTTCGGTATCATAGAGCCGCAGGAGCAAAGCGACGAGCGTGGACTTTCCAGCACCAGAAGCGCCGACAAGACCCAGCTTTTCGCCCGGACGTACAGAAAGCGTCACATCATCAAGCCCACCGGGGCCGCCGCCATAACTGAACGATACGTTCTTCAGAGTAATCGCCCCCTCATCTGCAATCAGATCGGACGCATCAGGCGCGTCAGTCAATGTATGCGCTGGGCTGAGCGTATTCATCGCATCTTCGACCTCGCCCACATTCGCGTACATGCCCATCAGCGTGAAACTGACCCAACCCGTCATTTGCGAAAGACGCAGCGAAATTGCACCTGCCGCCGCGATATCACCGGCAGAGGCCGCCCCTGTCGACCAAAAATAGAGCGTCATGCCCACCAACAGCACAGGCAAAAGCCCGCCCAGCGCCATCAGCCAAAAACGGAAAGAGGCAGACAACCAGCCATAGCTGACCGCAGTGCCCCAATAATTCTCCATTGCATCAATCGCGGCGCGGTCTTCGTGGTCGTCATGGGCAAACAGCTTAACCGTTTTGATGTTTGTGATCGTATCGACCACCTGCCCTGTCACCATCGCCCGCGTAGCGGCGCGCGCCTTAGAGCGTAGGCGAATACGGGGCATAAAAAAACGGATCAGAGCGATGTACGAAATTGCCCAAAGCGCAAGAAGTAGAGCAGAGCGCGCATCTATCGTGAACAATAAAATCACCGATCCCACCAAGGACGCCAAGGCAAAGGCCACCGTATGGATCATATCTACAATCAAGTCAGTCGCGGCCCGTGCCGCCTGCATCTGCTTTTGCGCAATACGCCCGGCGAAGTCATCATCAAAGAACGTGACCGATTGCCCAAGCGAGTGTCGATGCAGACGTGACAAAATCAGGTTGCCCAAAGAGGGGCCGACGACAACTGCTTGCATCACACCGGACACGCCGAGGATGATCGGGCGCAGAATTATGAAAAATGCCGTAACACCAAGCAGTAACAAAACGTTCTCTGTGAAGTATCCCTCACCAGAAGAATTCAGCGCCGCATCGATAACCCAACCCAGCATCAGGGCTGTTGCGACCTCCAGAGTGCCGGCCAAAGCAGACACTAATCCGGCCCAAAGCGTTACTTTTGTGCTACCCTTTAAACACCATCGCAGGAACGCCATCAGCGTTCGCGGTGGCGGTCCTTCGGCGGGCTCAAATGGGTCGATCCAGCGTTCTGGTGTCATTCAACTTCCTGTCCACTCGGACCCAGAAAACCCCCAGATTGGCGCGCCCAGAACCGTGCGTATTGTCCATTTGCCGCCAGCAGCGCGTCATGCGTACCGTCTTCAATGATACGCCCCTGATCCATCACAATGATCCGGTCCATTTGGGCAATCGTTGAAAGGCGGTGTGCGATGGCGATGACAGTCTTACCTTCCATCATCCCATAAAGTGTCTGCTGAATTGCGGCTTCTACTTCACTATCTAGTGCGCTCGTCGCCTCATCCAAGAGCACGATGGGCGCATCCTTAAGGATCACTCGCGCAAGGCTGATCCTCTGGCGCTGTCCGCCCGATAGCTTCACACCGCGTTCGCCGACGCGGGCGTCATAGCCGGTGTTTCCTTCGTTATCTTCCAAACCCAGAATAAACTCATGGGCTTCAGCCTTTTGTGCAGCTGCAACAACTTGCTTCTCCGAGGCGGAGGGGCAACCGTAGAGAATATTCTCACGCACAGAGCGATGCAAAAGCGCGCTGTCTTGCTGAACCATGCCAATCGCGCTGCGCAAGCTATCTTGGGTCGCAAACTTGATGTCCTGCCCATCAATCAGGATTTGCCCCTGCTCCACATCATAGAACCGCAAGAGCAGCTTCACGAGCGTCGACTTGCCAGCGCCGGATTGCCCGACCAAGCCGACCTTTTCACCAGGCGCAATGGTCAGGTCGATCTGGTCAAGACCACCAGTTTTCTTACCATAGTGGTGTGATAGAGACTGAATCTCCACTTTTCCGCTGATGGTATTGAGCGGCGCAGCTTCGGGATGGTCCACCAGCGTTACTGGTTGTGCAATGGTCAGCATGCCTTCCTTAACCACACCCAACTCTCTAAAAAAGTCAGTCATTGCCCACATGATCCAACCCGACATGGCATTCAAACGCAGCGCCAACGACGTCGCAACCGCAACAACACCAACAGAGGCTGCACCTTGCATCCAAAGCCAGATTGCCCAACCAACAACACCCACAACAAGCACACCGTTCAGCAGCATCAGCCCTGCGTCCATGATCGTATAAAGCCGCATCTCGATCTGAAACGTACGGCGTGCCTCTTCGATCGCTTCCTTGGCATAACCAATCTCGCGATCGTGGTGCGCGAACATTTTGACGGCGTGAATGTTGGTGTAACTGTCCACCACGCGTCCTGTCACAGCGCTTCGCGCATTCGATGCGGCCTCTGACGCTGGCGTAATCCGCCGGATCACCCAACGTAGCAGCAACATATACGGGACCAACCACAGCATCAGCGGCATCAACAAACGCAGATCGGCCTGCGCCAAGAGGACCGCAGCCGCGATAATGTAAGCGACCGCGAAGGCCAAAGCATCAAAGAGCTGAAACACCACTGATCCAGCAGCAGGCGGGGTTTGCATGATCCGGTTGGCAATGCGACCCGCGAAATCGTCTTCGAACCACCCGACAGATTGGCGCAGCACATGTTTGTGCGCCCTCCACCGCACCAAGGTGCCAAAGTTCGGCAGGATCGTGTTGTTTAGCAACACAATCTGCAACATGTGGAACAGCGGGCGCATCGTCAGTATCAAGACAGCGACCAGAATAAACTCTGCACCGTTGTCGGCCCAAACTTGGACAGGAGTGCCTTCGGTCAGAATATCGACAAGGCGCCCCAGATAGCCAAGTAGCCATATTTCTATGATCGCTACGAGAACCGCCGTGATACCTGTAATCCAGAATACCTTTTTGAACGGCTCTGCGTATTCACGCAGAAACGGGTATAGCCGCTTGGGCGGCGTGTCGCTCTCCTTGTAAGGCACATAGGGATCGACAAGACCTTCGAAAAATCGAAACATCGGCTTGCCTCTTGGGGTTGTGCGCCACCTATAGCAAAGGTTTCGCTAGAGAAAAAGCAGGACCGAGAAGCCAACCAAGCCAAGCGCCATAATGCGCATAAAAATACGCCACGCAGTTTCATTGGTTAGCAAATAAGACAGCAGGCTGCCTGCCACGGCCCAAAAGGTGCAAACACCCAGATTGATCGTCGAGAAAGTAGCCGCCAACGCAAGCGCCTGCTGAACAGGCGCAAGCGTCGCGACATAGGCAGTGGCGCTCAGGGCGACAGCCCAAACCTTGGGGTTCACCCATTGAAACAGCACCGCTTCGATGAAGGTAAAGGGTTTATCGGTTTCTTTCTTTTTGGCAGGATCAGCGCGCCACAGGTTATAGGCCATCCACAAGATCCAAAGGCTCGCAACGATCTTCAACACAAAGCCCAGCGCGGGTTGGGCCGTTATCAGTGCACCAATGCCAATGCCTGTCACGGCTGCAATAACACCAACGCCTAGAGCGACCCCAATGATATGCGGGATCGTGCGTTGAAATCCAAAACGCGCACCAGACGCCGTGATCAAAATCACGTTTGGACCAGGTGAAAACAGGCCAAAGAATACGAAACCAATGAGGGGCAGGAATTCAGTCAAGCAATTGCGCCTTCGTCAGAGTGAAGCCCGAGCTGATCCACCGCGCCTCTGCCTCTTTCAGGGCTTTGCCAAGGGCGGGACCGCTTAACGCTGGCATAAAATCAGCCGCCTTGAGCGGGAATGTCTGTTTTGCTGCGTCTTCAATCGGCTTCAGCGCCGAACGGTCGACCTGTTGGCCAAGCGACGCCGACTGCACAAGCAACGCATCACGCCCAGCGCTTGCGCCATGCCGGTAGGCTGTTTCGATTGGGGAAATCTCTGACGTGATATTGCTCAGGCCACGTGCTTGTGCGTTCGACAGCTTCAAGGCCTCTGTGGGTTTTCCACCAATCACAGCCAACCTGCGCAACGGATCTGGCCTGATTCCAAGTGACTGCTCAAGGTGGACAAGAACGGCAAGACTACCGGCATCTGAACCGGGCAAGACCTGCGCCAAGGTGCCAGTTGACGCCATAGAAGCCAGTGCAGGTGCTGGATCAGGCGCTGCGAGCAATTTGAGCATCTCTGCAGTCACCCGTTCTAATGAAAGTGATTGCAGGCCCTCAATATTTTCGGCGCATGCTGCGATGCCATCAGCGTCGGGGCCCTCGTTAACGTCGCCGTACCATGCATAGAACCGAAAGAATCGCAGAATACGCAGATAGTCTTCTTTAATCCGGCGATCGGCATCTTCAATGAAACGAATGCGGTGCGCCTGCAAATCAGGCAGACCGCCCAGAGGGTCCGCGATCTGGCCATCGGCATCAGCGTAGAGCGCGTTCATTGTCAAATCACGACGGCGGGCGTCATCTGTGATGTTGTCTGAAAACGCGACGGTCGCGCGACGGCCGTCGGTGGCGACATCGTGACGGAATGTTGTGATTTCAAACGGGGTATCGTCAACAATGAGCGTCACCGTGCCGTGATCAATGCCTGTTGGGATCGCCTTGATCTTTGCGGCTTTCGCCAGCTGCATCACACCTTCGGGCAAAGCATCTGTAGAAAGATCAAGGTCCGCCACAGGTTCGCCCAGCAGTTCATTGCGAACGCACCCCCCCACAAACCAAGCTTGATGGCCCGCGTCAGTCAGGAGCTTGCAAATCCTTTGCGAGGCATCATCATGCAACCAAGGGGCCGAAATGCGGGTCATGACATTCGCTCGGCGAATGCGCGCAGAATGCGCGCAGTAGCGCCCCAAATGTAATAAGGACCGAAAGGTACGGTGTAATAGAGTCTATGTCGGCCTTGCCAGCGGCGTCCTTCGATAAGGAAATTCGCAGGTTCAAGAAGGTGTGCTAAAGGCACCTCGAAGATTTCACTCACCTCACCCAACTCCGGCAATGGGTGGTAAGGGCCGTGTATCATCCCCAACACAGGTGTGACCTGATACCCCGTCACCGTCTGATGCGGGGGAAGCGCGCCAATCACGTCAACGGTGTCGGATGGCAAACCAATCTCTTCATGCGCCTCACGCAATGCGGCATCGACAAGCGTTGGATCAGTGGGGTCCTGTTTGCCGCCCGGGAAAGCGATCTGTCCAGGGTGATGCTTTAATCGCGCAGAGCGTTTCGTGAGAATAACAGTCTCTGTTTCAGCACGAATGCCAATCAAAACAGCTGCTGGGGTCAACTGGCCATCTGGCTGTTTCACGTCAGCATTGAGATCGAAATCGGAAGAAGCGCCACCCGGTTGGGCCAGCGCGTCTTCCAGTGTCTTGCGTAAATCAGGCACGCGCATCCTTGGCCTCGAACCCGAGCGTTTCGGGGTCAAAGATGTAATGGGCGCCGCAGAACTGACAGTCAGCGGTCACAGTGCCTTCTTCAGTTGTCATCGTCGCAATATCCTTTGCCGAATAGATCGACAAACTCTGACGCACTTTGTCATCTGAACAACTGCAACCAAATTGCATCGGTTGGGCATCATAGACGCGCGGCTGCTCTTCGTGGAATAGGCGCACTAACAAATCAGTCGGCGAAACAGTTGGGCCAATCAGCTCGATCTCGTCAACCGTATCCAACAGGGCATTGGCTCGATTCCAGTTCTCGCTTTCATCTTCATTCAGGATATCAGTCGCGTGTAACAATCCACCTTCACCCGAACCGCCTTCGCCCGTCACATGCGGCGATGCCTTTGGCATGTGCTGCAGGATGACACCGCCAGCGCGCCAATGCGTGGCTTCACCCGGCATTTGCGATTGGCCATAGGTCAGTTGGAAGCGGGTCGGAATTTGTTCGGATTGTGCAAAATAAGTCTCTGCACAGGCAGAAAGCGACCCTCCAGCGATCGGCGTGATGCCTTGATAGGGGGTCATGTCTTCGCCCTGATCGATCAAGATCGCGAAATAGCCGTTGCCGATCTGGCTGAACGGATCAGCCGATTGATCCAGCGTTTCTGCATCATAGGATGCATAGGCACGAATGCGCGCGGGCTTTCCATCCGCGGTTGGGCCATAGTAATCGGTCGCGATCAATCGGGCCGGTCCAGAGCCGCGGACCTGCAAAGATAGCTTCCAACGCAATTTCATTGTTTGACCAATCAGCGCAGTCAGCAGGGCCATTTCGGCCACCAGACCTTCGATCATGGGCGGATAGTTGTGCTGTTTCAGCACCTGTTCCAACACGCCATCCAAGCGCGCCATCCGGCCACGGATGTCGGATGCATCAAGTTGAAACGGCAGGACGGTATCGTCCCAGGCGATTTGGGTGCCTGTGGTCATAGTCTTTCCTAACAAGTCTAGGGATGGCATACCGCGCCTATATAGGTGGGGCAAGGCAACGTCCAAGGGGTAAAGCTATGATCAGACGGTATGGCGCAGTGCCGCTAGCTGGGCAGCGGTATAAACATCGGGCGGGCGTTTATGCGATTTTGCCTTTGGATGGAAAGCTGCTGCTGACGTATCAAGGCGATCCCCATTTCGAAATACAGCTACCCGGAGGTGGAATTGACCCCGGCGAGCATCCGTTGAATGCACTGCACCGTGAGGTATTTGAAGAAACGGGTTGGCGCATTGCACAGCCGCGCAAGCTCGGCACGTTCCGGCGATTCACCTTTATGCCTGAATACGATATGTGGGCAGAAAAGCTGTGCCACATCTATCTGGCTCGGCCTGTACGATCGCATGGCCCTCCTACAGAACCCGGGCATATGGCAATATGGCTTGAACCACGGGATGCGATCATGGAGCTTTACAATGATGGCGACGCAGATTTTGTAACCAAACTCATCGGGTAGAGCTGCGTTGACGCGTCTTTGCCTTCGGCCTACGGCCTCCACCAGGTTATTTTGTGGCCAACAATAAAGGAAGTTGCGGCTCTTCTTGCTCCCCTATGGAAAAACCGTTATCGCGCGGGTCAGCACATATTGACGTAAAGGCGCATGCTTATGACCGCTCCGAAAAAAGTTGTTCTGGCCTATTCTGGTGGCCTTGATACCTCGATCATCCTCAAATGGCTGCAGACCGAGTATGGCTGCGAAGTTGTGACATTTACTGCTGATCTGGGTCAGGGCGAAGAGTTAGAGCCTGCACGCAAAAAAGCCGAGATGATGGGAGCGTCTTCGATTTATATTGAAGATCTGCGTGAAGAGTTTGTCCGTGACTTTGTATTCCCAATGTTCCGGGCGAATGCGCTTTATGAAGGTCTGTACCTGTTGGGTACATCAATCGCCCGCCCCTTGATTTCCAAGCGGTTGGTCGAGATTGCTGCAGCGGAAGGTGCTGACGCGATTTCCCATGGTGCGACCGGCAAAGGGAATGACCAGATCAGGTTCGAGTTGGCCGCTTATGCGCTGAACCCCGAGATCAAAGTTGTCGCGCCTTGGCGTGAGTGGGATTTGGGCAGCCGGACCAAACTGATTGAGTTTGCCGAAAAGCACCAAATTCCGATTGCGAAGGACAAGCGTGGTGAAGCGCCGTTCAGCGTTGACGCCAACCTGTTGCACACTTCATCTGAGGGAAAGGTTCTAGAAGACCCAGCCGAAGAAGCACCAGAGTATGTGTATCAGCGCTCCGTTGCACCGGAAGATGCGCCAGATACACCTGAAATGGTCGAGATCACATTCGAGCGTGGCGATGCCGTTGCTATCAACGGTGAAGCGATGTCACCTGCGACGATCCTGACCAAGCTCAATGAATTGGGTGGCAAACATGGTGTGGGTCGTCTTGATCTGGTTGAAAACCGGTTCATTGGTATGAAGTCTCGTGGCGTTTACGAAACACCTGGTGGCACTGTGCTGCTTGAAGCGCACCGTGGCATTGAGCAAATTACGCTGGATGCAGGTGCTGGGCATCTCAAAGACAGCATCATGCCAAAGTATGCAGAGCTTATATACAACGGTTTCTGGTTCTCGCCTGAGCGTGAGATGCTGCAAGCACTGATCGACAAGAGCCAAGAGCATGTATCCGGAACGGTGCGCGTGAAACTTTATAAAGGATCAGCCAATACGGTTGCCCGTTGGTCAGATCAGACGCTTTATTCTGAAGAGCACGTGACGTTTGAGGATGACATGGGCGCCTATGATCAGACGGATGCGCAGGGGTTCATTCAGCTGAATGCTTTGCGTTTAAAGCTGTTGGCGGCGCGTAACCGTAAGGGCTGAGGGGGTTTTACCCCCGACCCTGCGGGTCCCCCCAGGATATTTTCGGGCCAACAATAACGGGTCGCTAGAGTTTCTTGGCCAGCAGCTTTTCATAGATCGGCAACGCTGCGTCGAGAATCTGTTGGTGCTTCTTATCCACTGTTGGCAGTGGCCCTTCGGCATCGGCAAACCCTGTGCTCTGGTGGACCGCATTGTACCAATGCGCAGCCCATATTCCGTCTGCTTTGCGTGGCCCTTTGGGCCAGTTCAACATGGCGGGGTCAAAGTCGAGGCCAACGGCGTCGCAAAGTCGTTTCAACATCTGTTCTGGCTCAGCGCGGATGTCGGCGCTGTCGATGACAAGGCCCCCGATTTTGTCATAAAGGGCGGCCTGCTGGGGGAAACCTATATCCTCGAGCGTCATCGTCGTTCGCTTCGCCCTATAGCTTGTGATCACACGCGCCGGATGTCGGATCAGGTGGATGTTGGTACAGTGACTGGCCCAGTCTAGTGGAAAGCCGTCAATCATATGATGAGGCATGTGTTTCATGTAAAAATGCGTCTTTTTTGCCGGAATATTGTCTAGGCAACGTTGTGCGACTTTCTGTGGATCAGTCTCATGTGCGGTGATAATCTCGTCGCGCATCGGGTGATCGACGCCTGTCGCCTTGAGATAAGGCGCGTAAAATGGTTCGTCCCAAACCGCGAAATCCGCCCGGTTTCCGAAGGCATACATCATCGCGGTTGAGAGATTGCGAGGGCCAGACCACATGGCAATTCTCATCGGCAATTCCCCCTACAGAAGGCGTACATAACCTGAACACACGTTTGGTACATCATGACCGGTCGACCAGGTCTTTGTAGAGGCCGCGCAAGCGCTTAGTCATCGGACCCAGCTCGCCGGTGCCGATTTTGCGGCCATCAATGCTGCTAACGGGGGTTTGTGCGCCGAACGTTCCGGTGAGGAAGGCCTCATCAGCGGAATACGTATCGACGAGACTGTAATTCCTTTCAAACACGGGGATATCGTTTGCGCGGCAAAGATCGATGACCTTCTGGCGCGTGATTCCGTTCATGCAGTAGTCGCCTGTACTCGTCCAAACCGCTCCGTTCTTCACAATGAAGAAGTTGCAGGCGTTCGTAGTGTTCACGAAGCCATGTACGTCAAGCATCAGCGCCTCGTCCGCGCCAGCCTTTTGCGCGGCGATGCAGGCGAGGATACAATTGAGTTTGGAATGACTGTTCAGTTTAGGGTCTTGTGTCATCGGCAAGCCGCGCTGGTGGGGAACCGTAGCAAGTGTGATGGGTCGCGGTATTTTGGGTCGCGAATGTTCCACGATAATTACGAACGTTGGTCCGGATTGCGAGAGACTGGGGTGTTGGAACGGTCGCACCTTAACGCCGCGAGTAACCATCAACCGTGCATGGGAGTCTGTCGTCATCTGATTGGCTGATTGAGTGTCTAATAAAGCTGAAATTACCCCTTTTCGATCCATCCCAATATCAAGATCGATCGCCTTAGCAGCCTCGAACAGCCGATCGATATGTTCGTCCATGAAGGCCCATTTGCCATCGTAGAGCCGCAGCCCTTCCCAAACGCCGTCGCCCAACATGAAGCCGCTGTCGTAGACGCTGACTGTGGCCTGTGCCTTCGGGACAATCTTCCCGTCAACATAGATCAGGATGTCTTCGTTGCGTGCATCATTCTCGGCTTGGTGTGTGGTGACTTCGGTCATTTGCATTCTCCTTGGAGCGGACGCTAGGACAGAGGCGGGTTTGTTCCAAGTGGTAAAGAGCACGTGAAATCACATGTCAGCGATTGCGCCGATAGGCGTACGGCTGACAGGATGTGTCCAAAGGAGAATTCTCATGTTGCGATCCCTTATATTTGCCTTGGCGCTCTTGCCGTTAGCCCGAAGTGCCGCCGCCGAAACCCTGACAGCCATTTTTGCAGGCGGATGCTTTTGGTGCGTCGAAAGCGATTTTGAAAAGGTCCAAGGCGTGGATGAGGTGGTGTCCGGCTATACTGGTGGGACCACGGCGAACCCAACCTATGATACGGTCAAGGGGTCCGGTCATTATGAAGCGGTAGCCATCGCATATGATCCGGAAATTGTGACCTATACACAGCTACTGCACGCTTTCTTCAGATCGGTTGATCCAACTGACGAGGGCGGTCAGTTTTGTGACAGGGGTGACAGCTATCGCACGGCAATTTTCGTGTCTAATCCAGCGGAACGCGCGGCAGCTGAGACTGCAAAGGCCAATGCGCAGCGTGATCTAGGTCAGCGGATCGTAACCCCGATATTGGATGCGGCTACGTTCTATGATGCTGAAGATTACCATCAAGATTATTATAAGGGCGAGAACCGTGTCATCACACGCCGCGGGGTGAAAGTGCAATCAGACGCCTATGCATTCTATCGAAATGCCTGTGGCCGCGATGCGCGGGTTTTGGAACTCTGGGGCGATGCCGCACCGTTTGCCCATCAAAATTGAAACGCCTGTACCTCTGATAAGTCGGGAATCACATCCGCCGTTCCATGGCGGGTGACCATAAGAGCACCAGCCTTAGTGGCCTGCGCGATCGCCTGTGCCATGGGCATGCCCATATCAAGGCTGGCAAGAACATAGCCTGTGAATGTGTCACCTGCGCCGGTCGTGTCGACCGGATCGACTTTGATCGCAGGGAAATGCTCTTTTCCAGCGGTGCCGTACCAATCAGCACCCTCTGAGCCACGTGTCACGATCACATCACGCACCGGTAGATCACTGGGAGCTTGGCCTGTTGCCTTTTCCAGTTGTGCCGCTTCGACCGCGTTCAGGATCAGAAAATCCAGATAGGGCAGTACCGCCTGCACTCTTTCTGCATCAAAGGGTGCCGCCGCATAGGCGACTTTTAGGCCTAGCTTTTGACCCATTTCAGCTGCTGTCCGTTGCAGGTTAGTTTCGTTCTGGATGACCAGCCAATCGCCGGTCTGTGCTTCGGCCATTGCCGCCTGCAATGTGACCTGCGGAATCTCTGCATTTGCGCCGGGATGCAGGATGATCGCGTTCTCTCCATTTGGGTCTACCATAATGATAGCTTGGGCGGTTTCAGTCTCTAACACAGCGATATTGCGTGTATCAACGCCGTATTCAAGCAAACGCGCAATGGCCCAGCGCCCGTCTTCGCCGACCGCCCCAATGTGGTGCACATGGGCAGCCGCACGGGCAGCGGCAACTGACATATTGGTGCCCTTTCCGCCCAAAAACACCTGGCGGCTGGTGGATGACAGCGTTTCACCCGGGGCCGGGATGTGCGGTACGCTATAGACGAAATCCGCGTTGATCGAACCGAGGTTCCAGATTGCCATTAGTCGACCTTGCAAGCCGCGATGACGGCCATGTTTAAGATGTCATTGACTGTTGAGACCGTTGAGCAAATCTGGATTGGTTTGCCGATACCTGACAGGATTGGGCCAATTACTGTCGCTCCCGCCATCTCCTGCATTAGCTTCACAGAAATCGAAGCGGAGTGGCGTGCAGGCACAACCAAGACGTTCGCCGGGCCCGTTAGGCGCTGGAAAGGGTAGTTTTCCTGCGCCTTTACATTCAGCGCGACGTCAACTGTCATTTCACCTTCGTATTCGAAGTCTGCTTTGCGGGCGTCCAAGACGCGTGGTGCTTGGTGCATTTTTTCCGCGCGCTCCGAAACGGGATAGCCAAAAGTAGAGAATGACAGGAAGGCGACACGCGGCTCGAGCCCCAGTTCACGGGCAACAAAAGCGCCTCTTTCAGCGATATCGGCCAGGTCGTTCTCGTCCGGCCATTCATGCACGAGGGTATCTGTGATCAACACAATCCGCCCCTTGTGCAAAACAGCCGTAACACCCACTGCGCCATCGTGCGGTTGGGCATCAAAGACATGGTTGATCAGTTCAAGGATATGGGCTGATTTTCGAGTCGCCCCTGTGACCATGCCGTCGGCGTGCCCATGTGCGAGCATCAGAGCCGCAAAAACATGGCGATCGCGGGCAGCCATACGATGGACATCCTGCGCATCAAAGCCCTTGCGCTGCAGGCGTTCGTATAGAAATGTCTTGTAGGTGTCCAAGTGCGGGGTTGTGGCTGCATTGACGATTTCCAGCTCATCAAAGGCCTCGGGCAAACCCTCCGCCGTCAGCTTTTGCTTCACGTCGTCGTCCCGCCCTACAATCAGGGCTTTGCCCATGCCAGAGCGTTGGTACATGACCGCGGCACGCAGCACGCGCGGATCGTCGCCTTCGGCGAACACAACAGTTGATTGATTGGCGCGGGCGCGGGCATTGAGACTACGCAGGATCGATTGTGTCGGATCCATGCGGGATTTGAGTGACAACTCGTAGGCGTCCATGTCGACGATTGGGCGGCGGGCTACGCCGGTTTTCATGCCTGCTTGGGCGACAGCGGTCGGAATGCGGTGGATCAGGCGCGGGTCGAATGGCGTAGGAATGATATAATCACGGCCGAATGTCAGTTTTTTGCCATAAGCCATGGCGACTTCATCCGGTACATCTTCGCGGGCAAGGGCCGCCAGCGCCTCGGCGCAGGCGATTTTCATTTCGTCGTTGATAGCCCGCGCATGAATGTCGAGCGCGCCACGGAAAAGGTAAGGGAAACCGAGGACGTTGTTTACCTGATTTGGGTAATCGCTGCGGCCTGTGGCGACGATCGCATCCTCGCGGACGGCATGTGCGTCTTCTGGTGTGATCTCTGGATCAGGGTTCGCCATAGCGAAAATAACAGGGTTATCCGCCATGTTAGACACCATTTCTTGGGTCACGGCCCCTTTTGCGCTTACACCAAGAAAGACATCACAGCCCTTCATCGCGTCATCCAGCGAGCGCGCCTTGGTGTTTGCGGCATGGGCGGATTTCCATTGGTTCATCCCTTCGGTTCGACCTTGGTAGATCACGCCTTTGGTATCGCACATGATGCAATTGTCATGCTTGGCGCCCATTGCCTTGAGCAGCTCTAAACAGGCGATGCCTGCGGCGCCTGCACCGTTCAGAACGATTTTAACCTCTTCGATTTTCTTGCCCGAGATATGTAGGGCATTCAGCAGACCTGCCGCGCAGATCACAGCTGTGCCGTGCTGGTCATCGTGAAAGACGGGGATATCCATCTGCTCTTTGAGCGTTTGTTCGATAATGAAACATTCGGGCGCTTTGATATCTTCCAGATTGATGCCGCCAAATGTGGGGCCCATAAGGCGAACTGCCTTGATAAACTCTTCTGGGTCTTCGGTATCAAGTTCGATGTCGACCGAGTTGACGTCTGCGAAACGTTTAAACAGGACGGATTTGCCTTCCATCACCGGCTTACTGCCCAGCGCGCCAAGATTGCCAAGGCCAAGTACCGCTGTACCGTTTGAGATGACCGCGACCAGATTGCCCTTGTTTGTGTAATCATAGGCGAGTGCAGGGTTCGCCGCGATTTCTTCGCACGGGATCGCAACACCTGGAGAATACGCTAATGATAGATCGCGCTGAGTCGTCATCGGGACGGTAGCCTGAATTTCCCATTTTCCCGGTGTTGGCTGCATGTGGAATTGCAGCGCATCTTCGCGGGTCAGTTTATTCTTAGGCATAGTGTCCCCCCATTTGAGTCCACAAGACATAGCGGGTTCTACTAGCGGGCTGCAACGGATTCATTTCGGGGTTTCGTCGCTAACATGGGCTGCTAATGTGCGCGGAATGATCCGGGGGGATGCATGAGCAGTACCAAAAGCACCACAACGCCCATGATGGCACAATTTCTGGAGATAAAAGCAGAGCATCCTGATGCTTTGCTCTTTTACCGGATGGGCGATTTCTATGAGATGTTCTTTGATGATGCTGTTGCCGCAGCGGAAGCGCTTGATATTGCGCTAACCAAACGCGGAAAGCACGACGATCAGGATATTCCGATGTGCGGTGTGCCCCACCACGCAGCCGAAGGGTATTTCTTGACGCTAATCCGCAAGGGATTTCGCGTGGCCGTCTGCGAACAGATGGAAAGCCCGGCAGAGGCAAAGAAGCGTGGCTACAAAGCTGTCGTGAAGCGCGAGGTCGTGCGGCTGGTGACGCCGGGTACGTTGACCGAGGATTCTTTGCTCGATGCGCGGCGGCACAACTTTCTGGCCGCCTTCCATACAGTTCGGGACTCCGGGGCCTTGGCTTGGGTCGACATCTCTACCGGCGCGTTTCATGTCATGCCCTGCAATGGCGTTCAACTAGGCCCAGAATTGGCCCGATTGACGCCGCGCGAAGTGATTGTTGTTGATGGTTCGGAAGCGGATTGGGCTGGAATAGTCTCTGATACAGGAGCAGCGCTGACGACTTTGGGTGCGGCGGCATTTGACAGCGCATCTGGTGAAAAGCGGCTTTGCGAGCTGTACAAGGTCGGCTCCCTTGATGCTTTTGGCGGCTTTGGCCGTGCAGAGATTGGCGCAATGTCTGCTGTGGCAGAGTATCTGGAAATCACGCAGCGCGGTAATCTGCCCTTGTTGCGCCCTCCTGTCCTAGAGGGCCTGAGTGCCGCGATGCAGATTGATGCGGCGACGCGGCGGTCACTTGAACTGACCCATGCGATGTCTGGTGGCAAACAAGGATCATTATTACATTGCATTGATCGCACTGCGACCGCTGGCGGCGCCCGCCTGATGGAGCGGCGGCTGGCGTCGCCTTCTTGTAGCGTTGATGTGATCATTGGGCGTTTGGATGCGGTTTCGTTCTTGGCCAAGAATGCGCGATTGGTCGAAGACATCCGCGATGCTTTGCGCGGTGTACACGACCTCGATCGTGCGTTGTCGCGTTTGGCGCTGGATCGCGGCGGACCGCGCGATATGGCGGCCATTCGCAATACGATTGGACAGGCAGCAGCCTTGGCAGCGCGTTTGCCGCAGGATTTACCCATGAATTTGGCTGAACCAGCCAAGGATCTTGTCGGGCATGATGCTCTATTGGCTTTGTTGGACGAAGCCTTGGTCGCAGAGCCGCCCCTTTTGGCACGCGATGGCGGGTTTATCGCACCGGGG
>Ga0209199_1001458_pt1 | contig 28279 bp, 30 predicted proteins | sample COGITO_mtgs_1105_7_FD_184805 | JGI IMG/M metagenome (GOLD analysis project Ga0209199, IMG submission 184805) | Pelagic marine microbial communities from North Sea - COGITO_mtgs_110523 (SPAdes) (version 2) | ecosystem: Environmental > Aquatic > Marine > Epipelagic ...
TTCATAGGGAACTCCATTTTTAGATGTTCTAAAAAGAAAAACTCATGTTCTAATTTAAAAAGAACAGAAATAATTAAGTGCTATTAAATAGTTCAACGCTAAGAAAAATAACACAATAAATTTCTATTTTGAATTTCCAAAATAGTAGTAAGATTTTAGTTGCTCTTAAAGGCGATATTTTAAAAGACTACAGTCCGTAGTCTTTTCAAAAATAAATCGATACAACACCCTTATAATGTGTGATTTAACTTTAATATTTTAAATAAATAACGTATATTTAAGTAGCATAACTTGTTATAATTTAGCTCATATTTAGTTATATTCTAAATATTTACAAGTTATATTCATGTTAAATAATTAAAATAACATATGTTATATGCACGTTAATTTCTATAAAAAACCACAAATAAAGACACATAAGACACCCATAAAAGTAGAAAAATCTGTTTTATTTTTAGACTATTTAGAACATTTTATTTCCAATTCTGCTACAAAAAGAGTTCAAGGATATGGAACAGTGGGTTTGGCACACAATACAATTCGGACTTATAAATCGTTGTTTCGGATTGTAAAAGCCTATGAGTTTGAGAAATCAGATAAGTTTTATTTGAACTCTATTGATAAATATACCGCCGAATCTTTTACTCGTTTTCTAAAAATTGAGCAGCAGTATAGTGATAATTACTGCGGACAACTTTTAAAATTATTGAAAATTATTCTGCGTGATGCTGAGAAAAGTGGATTAGAAGTTCATCCCTATTCTAACTATATAGAATCTTTTAAGCAGAAAAGTTCTGATCGAATTCTTCATATTTTAAATCCATCAGAGATTAAAGCATTAAAGGAATTACAGCATATCCCAGCAGCATATACAGACAGTTATAATTGGCTGTTAATTGGATTGTGTATCGGGCAGCGGGTCTCAGATTTATTAAAATTGAATCCTAATAATCTAAGAAAAGCAGCCACTGGATTGTATATAGATATCTTGCAACAAAAAACAAAAAAGGCGGTGACTGTTGGAGTTGCAGATCCTTTGGTTATTGAAATATTAGAGAATGAATTCCCGAGAAGAGTTTCTCAAGTGGTATTTAATAAACAAATTAAAGCACTTTGTAGAATAGCAGGAATAAATGGGTTGGTGAGTGGGTTTAAGAACAACCCAAAGACTCGTAGAAAAGAAATTATAAATGCTCCGAAATATGAGTTTGTGACCTCACATATTATGCGGCGATCTTTTGCGTCTAACTATTACGGGAAAATTGAAACGCCACTACTTATGAATATTACAGGACATTCTAAGGAAAGTACTTTTCTAACCTATATAGGGACGCATCAGAATAAAGATGCACTAGCAGATTTATTTATGCAACAGGCGGGAGTTATTTGGTGATAATTTTTTCTTTAAAAAGTATAATCTTAAGTCTATAATTTACTTTTTAGTCTATTTAATAACCACTTTCTATATTCACTATTAATAATGGATTTACAAAATTTACCAAACTTCCTGTATAAATTAATCCTAATCAATTTAAAATTTATTGTTGATTTATTTCTGTAAAGAGATTTGTTAAATGCTTTCAAGTAGTTTTCTACTTCTTCTGTTTTATTATATTTTAAAGATTCTATATCTCCAAAAACAAGGTTACAATTTGCTAAAAAACAATTTAACGTATTATTTAACTTAGTAAACTTTGAAATAGCCTTTTTAGTATCAACTTTTTTTGACAACAGAAAAACGTCATATGCGTTTCTTAATGAAATTTTTTTAAGATTAAACCCAGAATCATTGATTTGGCTTGCTATAATAGAAAGTGATAATTGATTTTCAAAGTTCAATACTAAAAAATCATTTATTTGTTGAGCATCTTCACTGATTATTTTATAATTGAATTCCCCTATGTGTTTTTCTATGGTAACTTCTTTATGAATTTCAACTGCTGCTATATTTTCTTGTTTGACTAATCTTGGAAAATGCCTATGATCGGGAGGATTATTTAAAAGATTTTCAGCAGTATAGTAATTATCACTTTTTAAGATTTTAAATGCACTGGAAGAATCTTTTTTGGATAACAAAAAATCAATATCTCCGACCATCCTTTCAGCAATATCACCATATAATCCCTCTAAAAGGTTTCCAGTTCCTTTTAAAAATATTGGAGTAATGTTATTCTTTAATAGAAGTGTATTTAAATCTTGTGCTTGCGAAATTATTTGTTTGTTCCTGTCTCTATTTAAATCGGTTATATGTTTCATATAATTAACCAAATCAGCGGGAAGGTATTTTAAAAAATCAGCTCTTTTAAAATTACAGTAGATTGCAGGAAAGACATAATGACTGGTACTTACTTTTACCACTGCATCCCAATCTACATCCGTTGTTTTAAGAATGATCTCTATTTCGTCTCTGTTTTTATCCTCCAATGAAATTGTAAGACATTTAGCAATAAAAAATAGCGTTTCTTTATAATTCAATTGATTTTTTTTCTTTTTAAAAATATTATTTAGTTGGATCTGGGTCTCTATACATAATTCCTTGTTTTTCAATTTCTTTTAATTGTTCAATAGTAAACTTGTCTCGCACAGATTTAGTTTTAGGGAAAATATAATTAGAGAGCGTTACAAAGAGTTTTACCCGCTCTGTTTTTGTGAGCTTTTCTTGGTTTATGAGCAGATCATCCAACACTTTTTCATAGAGCAATTCCATCTTTTATTTGATGGAACATCCTTCTTTTTTGTACCAGCTTTTATCAGTCACTCTTTTAATTAACCAAACTCGATACTCTTTGTATATTATAGCCTTATAAATAATGTTAAATCCTCTTTTTATCAATAAATAAGTCTTTATAAGTTTGTATTTTCTTTTTGTTGTTTTCCTATTGGTAAATTGGCTATTAAAAACACTTAAATACGAAGCTGCGTTTTTTGTATTGTTGTATTCTAAACTATCTACGGAATTAAAAACCTCATAACAAGCTGCTAAAAAACAATTTAAAGGAAGGGTTAGTTTACCTAGGGTATTCACCGCATCTTTTGCATTTGTTTTTTTAGATAATAAAAAAACATCATAGGCATTCCTTAAGGGCATCTCCTTATAATAAAAACCATGATCGTTTATTTGATTCGCAATAATAGATAGGTTTAATTTATTTGCATAACTCAAAACATTAATATCATTTATAAACTGACTGTCTTTCTCTACAAAACTATAATTAAATTCTTTAACATACTTTATTAATAAAATCTCTTTGTGTATCTCTACAGCAGCAATTCTATCTTCTTTTGTAAGCCTAGGATAATGTTTAAAGTAATATTCAAAAGGTGTTTTAGTTGTAAAAGAATAACTATTATTTTTTAAAACTTCAATTGCTTTTGGGTAGTCCTCTTTCGAGAATATAAAATCAATATCCCCAACCATCCTTTCAGCAATATCATCATAGATTACTGCTAATAGATTACCAGTTCCTTTCAAGAATATAGGAGTGATATTATTTGCTAATAACAGCATATTTAACTCTTTTGCTTGCGTAATTATTTGTTTGTTTCGCTCCCTGTTTATATCGGTAATATACTGCATATAGCTTACCAACTCTTGAGGTAAGTATTTTAAGAAATCTACGCGCTTTAAATTACAATACAATGCAGGAAACACAAAATGAGCTGTACTTACTTTTACAACAGTATCCCAGTCTATAGAGGTTGATTTTAATTGCTTTTCTATTTCTTGCCTATTCTTATCTTCCAAAGAAATGGTCAAACATTTTGCAATAAAAAATAGCGTTTCTTTATGATTCAATGAAAATTCTTTTAATTTAAGGATATTACTTTGTAGGATCTGGATCTCTATCCATAAATCCTTGCTTCTCTATTTCTTTTAATTGTTTAATAGTAAATTGATCTCGAACTGATTTTGTTTTGGGAAAGATATAATTAGAAAGCGTTACAAAGAGTTTTACTCGCTCAGTTTTAGTTAGTTTTTCTTGGTTTACTAGCAGATCATCCAGCACTTTTTCATAGAGCATTTCCATCTTTTCTTTGATGGAAGGCCCTTCTTTTTTGGCAGGTCCTCTTTTGGATTTTTTACCAGCTTTCTTTGCGGAATTTGGATTGAATGGCATAACTTATTAATTAAAAATTTCTTTTTGGTAAATTTTTAAACCATTTTTCATAAAGATTTGAAGTTGGTAATAAAATCACCCAAGCAGTTAAAAAGATTAATTGTAAATCTAAAAAAAAAGAATTGTTTGATTGATACCACATCTCTAATTCGCCTTTAAAAGGATAAATTTTCCCTTTATAAAACTCCCAAACATCTCCTCCATTATTTTTAACATTAGTAATTAATGTTTCTTCATCTCTAAATATAATAGAACCAATTCCTGTTAGTCCAGGCTTTACATTATAAATTACTTTTTGAACTTCATTTGGATAAGCTTCAAAACTAACTCTCATGACGGGTCTTGGACCCACAACACTCATGTGTCCGAAAAATATGTTAAATAATTGAGGTAGTTCATTAATTTTAGACTTCCTTAAAAAACCACCCATTGGGGTAATTCTAGGATCTTTTTTCGTAGTCATTATCCCTCCAGGCATATTAGCACTATCTTTAAGCATGGTTGCAAATTTCCAAATTAAAAAAGGTTTATTTTTATATCCTATTCGCTCTTGCTTGTATAATATATAACCTTCACCTGTAAACTTCAACCCAATTATTATCGGAATGAGTAAAGGACTTAAAATTAAAATAGCAATTCCAGACGATAGGACATCAAAAGTTCTTTTTAATAAATAATACATAGGTTACATTTTTTGATCTAACGTTTTACCTGTTTCAATATGATTGAAATTTGCTAAAATTTTATTCATTATTTTTATGATATCTTCTTTGTTATAGGATTCTCTTTTGAAAAGAGTTTCAATTTCTTTAATAGTTACCTCCATTTCAGAGAAGGAAGGTTTTAAGGAATTGGTAACAACTCCAATTGATTCGTAAAGATTAAAATTCACTTCATCTTCAGATGTGTAAAATTCTTCATATAATTTTTCTCCACTGGTATCTGTTTTAAAAAAATAAACTGGATATGATGAGTTATCTGATAGGTTTAAAGCTATTTCTTTGGCTTCTTTTTCAGTTTTACAAATCTTAATATCTTTGTTTAAATATTTAAAGAAATCTTCTGTTATTGATTTAAAATTAACCAATTGATTTTCATTTAACTTTGGAAAATAAATATCTCCACTATTTCCTAATACACTTGTTAATAAACAAATCTCTCCACTTTCTTCTGGAGACACAAAAAATCGTTTTACATCAGTTGGGCAAGAAATTGGCTGTCTTTGAAGTAGTCTTTCTATATACCCATAAAGTAATGAACCGTTGGAAAAAGCAACATTCGCAAATCTAGCTGTTGTAATTTTTAATTCTCTGGAGTAAGACATAATTACATTCTCCATTAATTTTTTTGATGCACCCATTACATTCACAGGATTTGCAGCCTTATCTGTAGAAACGCAGAAAAAATGAGAAGGTTTGTTTTCCTTTAGATAATCTAACAATCTTTTAGCATCTAAAACATTATTTTTAATCATAGCCTCAATAGAAAACGAGTCTTTTTCACTCCTAACATGTTTATGCGCTGCAAAGTTTGCTACAATATCAAAAGCTCCATGACTTTTAGCCATTTTATAAAAAACTTCAGAATTAAATGACATTGGATAGGTCAAATAACTCTCTGGAACAATTATATTAGAATCACTTCGTAATGTTCTTGTTAACTCTGTTAAACCATTTTCATTAGTATCTACAACAATTAACTCAGAAGGATGATATCTCAGGGCTGCTTTTATATATGAGGAACCTATCGTCCCAGCGCCACCAATGACTAAAATTGATTTCCCTTTAATTTCTTTGGTTAATTTTTCTTTGTTGTTTATTAGGTCATTTTCGAAAAAACTATTTTCTCTTTTCGTTACATAACGTTTAATAAATTCGGAAATATTTGGTAACATCATAACTTATAAAAATTTTTAATCTCTGAGATAACTTTATGCTGATCTTCTATTGTTAAATTAGATGAAGATGGAATACTTATGCACTCTTTAAAAATTTTATTTGATATATCATTTTTATTAATATATTTTAAATCTTTATACATTGGCAGGTTATTCATAGGAGTCCAAAAAGGTCTACTTTGAATTTTATTATTATTTAAGTGATTTAATAAGGCTCTCATTTTTTTTGTTCTAAAAGTGAATAACCAACAATTAGGATCTGAATCGGTGTCATTTTCCTGAAATTTAATATCGCCTATTCCGTTTAATTCACTTCTGTAAAGCGCATCAATTTCTTTTTTTCTTTTCAAAATGCTTTCAAAATTTTCCATTTGTGCAACTCCAATAGCAGCAAGAACATTTACTAAGCGGTAATTATATCCTACTTCATCATGGAAATAATCTAAAGGATCTATTTTAGCAGTTGTTGTAATGTGTTTTGCTCTGTTAGCAATATCTTTATCGTTAGTTAGAATCATTCCACCACCACCAGTAGATATTATTTTATTTCCGTTAAAACTTAAAACACCAGTTAAACCAAACGTACCTGCGTGCTTTCCATTTTTAAAACTCCCTAGCGCCTCTGTACTATCTTCTATTAAAGGGATACCATAAGTAGAACTGATTTCTACTAATTCGTCAACATCGATAAATCCCCCCAAAACGTAAACTGGCATGATTGCACCAATTTTTTTCCCTGAAGCCTTATCAAAGGTTACCGGTTTACCATTTACAACTTTAGTTGACGAATTATTTTTTAACCAACGATTAAGTAAATCAATATCCATTTGCCAGGAATCTTCACAAACATCTATTAGAGCAATTTCTGCTCCTGAATATGAAATAGCATTTAATGTAGCTACAAAGGTTAAGTTTGGTGCTATTACAATATCATCAGAAGAAACTCCTGCAAGGTTCAAAGAAACTTGTAAACCAGCTGTTCCATTCATGCAAGCTATTGCATATTTTACTCCAGTATAATTTTGAATAGCTTCTTCAAATTTAGTAACATATGCACCAGCAGAAGAAATCCAACCTGTATCTAGACAATCTTTTACATATTGCCATTCGTTTCCGTTAATATTTGGTACTGATAATGGTATCATATTATATTTGTTTAGCAGGATTACCTACGAATATTGTATTAGAATTTACATCTTTTAAAACTACAGCTCCAGCTCCAATAATTACGTTGTCACCTACATTTACACCTTGCTTAATTACGGCATTTGCTCCTATCATACACCCACTTCCAATTGAAACATTTCCAGCTAAAACAGCTCCAGGAGCAATATGACTAAATTTACCGATAGAACAATCATGCTCAATAATTGCCCCAGTATTAATAATACAACCTACACCTATTTTGACTTGGGGGTTTATAATAACACCAGCACTTATGAAGGTTTGTTCTTCAATCAAAGAAGATTTTGAAATTGTAGTATTCGAATGTCTCAGAGTCGTATTTAAATATATATTATTTGATTTCAGTTTTTCATATATTTTTCTTCGAATACTATTATCTCCTAAAGCTATAAATACTTTATTGTTTGAATCAATATTATCCTCATGACCTAAATACTTTAAGTTATATGGATTGCTAACTTTCTCCAAAATATCATGATAACCGACAATTGAAAATCCTTGCTTAATTGCAACTTCAATACAACCATACGAATGACCTGAATAACCAATTAATACAACTACTTTATTTATCATTTTTTATTTATTAAATAATTATATTCACTAAGTAATAAACCCCAGAACAATTTGCGTTCATACCTCTGTTTTATAATATTTCTAGTTTTCTCTTTAATCCTTCTATATAGTTGTTTGTCAGTATACATTTCTAACATTGCATCGTAGATTGCAGAAACACTCTTAACCTTTATTACTATTCCATTTAAATAATTTTCAATAATTTCATTACAACCATTAATGTCTGAAACTATGCTTGGTAAGCACATTGAACCTGCCTGCATAACAACATTAGGAAAACCTTCCCTGTAACTCGGAAACACTAAACAATTAGATATTGAAAAATAAGGTCTTACATCGTTTTGATATCCTACTGAAATAATATTTTCGTTATTCTTAATTAATAATTTGGTCCTTTTTTGTAACGGGTCTAATTCATCTTCAAAAGGACCAACTAATAGTAGTTTTATATTTTCTTCAACTAAACTTATTTTATCAAAAGCTTCAACTAACTCATTAATTCCTTTATCAGAAACAATACGACCAACAAAAATAAAAACGAAATCAGTCTTCTTTATTCCTAAATTAGTTTTTAGAACTGCATTCTCTTCAATTGAAAATAACTCTGGATCAAAATAGGAGGTATCAATGCCATTAGAGCTTCCATTTCCAATTACCTTAAGTTTGTTTTCAGAAGTAAATCTATGTTTTAAAATAATTTTTTTTAAACCATATGAGTTAGGGTAAACTTTAGTTGAACATTTATATGTTAATTTTTCAACAAAATTTAAAACAAAACGTTTTACCCCTCTTACTTCCATTAAAGGAAGACCTGCAACGGTATGCAATCTAATTGGAACTCCTGCCAAATATGAAGCTAACATACCTACAATACCTGCCTTAGGTGTATGCGTGTGTACTATATAAGGTTTTTCTTTTTTTAAATATCTAAAGAGTTTTAGTGCTGCTTTTAAATCTTGAATTGGAGTTATTTTTCTTGTTAAAGGAAAAATTAGATGTTTACATTCTTCATTTTTTATAACCTCTTTTATTTCTTCGCCACCTGCGCTTATCATGGTCACATCAAATCCGTTTTTACTCATAAATCGCATTTGCCCTTTTATTAAGTATTTTAAGGAGATTGGTGCTGTGGTAATACGGATAAGTTTTTTATTCATTAGTTGGAATATGATTTTTTGTACCATTTTTGAAAGCAAAAATAGGTCCAAACTTTAAAGGTATTATCTTCTTGACCTGAAAGATGACGACTAACCGTTTCGTGGACATAACTATAGTTAAATAAGTTTTGTTCCTCAACAAAACTTTTATTACATAAATAAATTAACTCATCTTTCAAAAATGCTCTTAGCCAGTCACCTACCGGAACTCCAAAACCTTTTTTTGATTTTTCAAGAAACTTAGAAGGAAAATTATCTTTAAAAGATTCTTTAAGAATAAATTTTTTAGAAGTTTTATTAATTAAATACTTTTCAGGTAAAGAATTAGTAAAATCCCATAATTCTTTATTTAAAAAAGGTGCTCTACATTCAAGTGAAGATAACATACTTGTTCTATCAACTTTAACTAACATATCACCTTCTAAACTTATATGCTTGTCAATTCTTCTGAGATCTGAAAGACTTTTCGGTTTTTGTAAATCTAATTTATTTTTGTAATAATCAAAAATTCTACTAGAGCTATTTTTTAATATTTTATTGATTTCATTCTCTTTAAATCCTAAAGAAATCATATTCCAATAAAAGTTATTATTGTAATCTATAGAATCAAGAGTTTTTTTAATTTTAAATTTAACACCTCTGTCATCATCTTTTATTTTTAGTAGAAATGAAAATGTATTTTTCAATAATTTATGAGTCTTTTCTGGAATTAAATTTGTGTAAAAATTGTTGATAGTATTTATATGATATTTATTGTACCCTCCAAACACTTCGTCACCTCCATCACCTGTTAAAGCTACTTTAACATGGTTACTTGTTTTCTTAGAAACTAAATAAGTTGGTAGGGCTGAAGAATCGGCAAATGGTTCATCAAAATTATTCAATATTTCATCTAAATCAGAATACAAACTTTTTTCGTTTATTATAAATTCATGATGTTTACTATTAATTAATTTTGCAACTACTCTTGATTTTTCTGTTTCATCAAATTTTTTCTTATCAAAACCTATAGAAAAAGTGTTAATTCTATTTTCTTCATTTTGAGATAAACAATAACTTACAATTGATGAATCTACACCACCAGACAGAAAAGTTCCAATAGGCACGTCTGAAATAGATCTACTAGAAACACTTTTTTTAACTAATTTTTTAGTAATATCTTTAGCTTGTTTAAAAGAGCCTTTAAACTTTATTTTCTTATTATCTTGATGAATTTGATGAATTAAAAGTTTTTTCTCTTCAATGAAATATTCGATATATTTATTTGATTCTAACTTTAAAACACCTTCATAAATAGTATAAGGAGCTGGTATATATGTTAATGAAAAATATAACTCAAGCGCCTTTGTACAAATTTCTGGTTTGTTTTCTATTTGTGAAATAACAGATTTAAGCTCGGACCCCCAAATGACGTTATTCTCATCATTTGTGTAGTATAGTGGTTTTTCTCCAAAAAAATCTCTGGTTATAATTAATTTATTTACTCTTTTATCATAGATTGAAAAAGCAAACATCCCATCTAATTGAGAAAAGGAATCTACTCCAAATTCTAAATACATTTTTAGAATAACTTCTGTATCACTATTTGTTTTGAATGTAATATTCTTAGCTTCTAATTTTAATTTTAATATTTTATAATTATAAATTTCTCCATTAAAAACAATAACTACTTTCTCATCATCAGAATTCATTGGTTGATTTCCATTAGATAAATCTATAATAGACAAGCGTCTCATTCCTAATGCAACTGAATACTTATCGTTAGTTTCAACAAAAACGCCTTCATCATCCGGTCCTCTATGAATAATTAAATTATTCATAGCGTTAATATTTTCTAATAATGATTCCTCCTTATAAATTAAACTTCCGTTTATACCACACATATATCTTAATTACTTTTTCTAATAATAATATCTTGAAAATAACTATATTTTTATTTCCTTTAAAAGTTTATCAGCTAAACTATTCATTGTTATTGATTGAAAACTATGTTTGTTTTTTAGAACTGAATAATGTTTTAAAATTTCATTTAAAAATAAAAGATTTTCCTTTTGGTTAATCCCAAAATTATGCGGATGCCACCATAAATGAAATACCATATTTTTTGTTGCTGCTTGAGTCATTGCATTCTTAATTCTTCTCAATCTTAACGAATCCAAAAACTTTAACTTTTTATTATATGGTCTTAAAAACGTACTAGAAGATATATTTAAAGGAACTGTTTGCTTTATTTTTTTATAATCATAAATATTGTCGCCAGTAATATTTATATATGAATCAGCAAGTCTGAGAAATCTTTTAAATAATGATTGTTGATCTCCTTTAGACGCTTTATATATCCATGAACTTTCATTTCCCCTGTATGATAAGATTCCGTGCTTTTTGCAAACCTGTAAATATTCTGAATTAAATTGATTTCTTGGAAAAATGATACTTTTAAGTTCAACACCTCTTTTCTTTGCTATATTTATTGCGTGTATTATATCATCCTCAAAATCGTCACCATCTTGTCCATCTTCTAAGCAATAATAATGAGAAAAAGTATGTGTTGAAATTTCGTGATTACCTTTTTTGATAAGTTCTATTAAACTAATTCCATAATGATAAGGGTCTTCTATTTCATTTTCCCCTATTAAATTTATATCAGAATATGGAGATAGTTTGGAATCTTTATAATTTGGTTTGTTTTCAGGAATCATACTTAGCAACTCCTGACGTGATTCAAAAAACAAAAACCCAACAGTTGAAAATGTAGCATTAATTTGAAATTCATTAAAAATATCTAACATTTTTGGCAACACTTCTCTAACACCAATTATTGAATTTCCATACTCTTCTTTTGTGGTAACATCTCTAACTCCCCACATTAATTCTAAATCTAATGAAACTACAAAACTTCCCTTATCCATATTTCTTTTAAATTTGATTATTTCTTATTTCTTTTTGAAAGGATAAACACCAAAGTATAAAAATTAAAAAACCAGGTATAAACATATTTTTCATTCTTAAAATAATTCCCAAATTACTTAGTGATAAAGAAAATATAATAGTTCCAAAAATTAAAAAGTAAAACATAACCTTAATTACAAATGGAGCTTTTTTAATCGATTTAAAAATATTCTTGTTAAAAATTTTAATTGTCAGAATAAGTAATAATAAATTTTCAAAAGAAGAAACTATTGAGAATAAGCCATTATAATCAAAAAACAATGGTCTAAATAGAAAACTAAAAACTTTCAAAGGAAAGGGATATGATGATATGTCAATACTAGAACCTACAGTTGCTCCACGTAAATTATCTGATTGACTTTTAGCTCTATAAAGTACATCATTAATACTAGGACTTTCCTCCAAATTAACATATTGTAAAACTTGAGGTAACACCAGTATGGTAGTGGTAATGAATATAACTGAAAAAAATATTTTTTGTGATTTATTAATTTTATTTGTTGATAAAAACACTAAACTAGTCGAAAAAAGCAATAAAAATGCTACATGTGGTCTCGTCATAAACATTAAAAATAAAGATAAGATTATTAAATGTATACGTTTATTTACTTTAAGTAGTGAAAAACTAAATAAGGCTATTGTAAAAAATATGATAGTATCTTTACCAGTACCAACTGTCCAAAAATGAAGATTTGGAAGAAATAAAACTAGTGGGAAAAGATTAAATTTAATAAATTTTGAGTTATACGGCACTAAATCGATTATTATTCTATAAAAATAATAAAAACCTAAAAAACTTAAAAAACTATAAAAAATTATACCTGTAAATATTGATAAATTTATAATTTTAGCAGGAAAATAATTAAGTACGTACATGAATTTAGTACCAGCTCCTTGAGAAATAAAATAAAATAAATCAGATTCTGTTGCCTCTTTTGCTACTCTCCAATATCCATTAGAATCCGCGGAATTTGTTCTAGAATAGAAATAATATAGTATCGAAAAAAACAAATGATAAACCCATATTCTTTTTAGAACAAGCTGGTCATACTTCGTTAAATATCTTTTATTAGAGTCTATAAAAATGAACCCCATTAAAAATATTATTATTGAAAAAATAAAATCTAACACATTTTTTATTTTATATTATAATCTATCTATTTTTTTTCAACAAATTAACAAATTCTAATTTAGCAAATTTGATTTACGAACTTCTTTATAAAATAAATTATAAGAAGAATACATTGCGTCAGAGGTAAGGTTGTTTACAACATAATTGTACTGTTGATCAATAACTTTTTGTCTCTCTTTTTTATTATCAATTAAAAACACTGCACGTTCTGCAACTTTATTTAAGTCTGTATGTGACCAAACCCAATCTTTTTCGGTAGCCTTATAATTTTCTAATAATTGAATTCCTATTACTGGGACTTTACACATTGCAGCTTCAATCATAGACACTCCTGTTGTATTACCAACACTTACAGAAATATAAACATCAAGTTTTGAAATTACATTACATGGATTATCACTAATTAATCCTATCATATGAAAAGAGTCTTCAAGTTTATCTTTGATTCTTAAATTTTCAATTTTCTCATATTCAGTTCCATCTCCACCCAAAATAAAATGAATACCATCATCATCTTTAAACATCTCTTTTATCAACTTAAACATAGTTACATAAAAGTCAGGCCTTCTTTCTGGTCTAAGCATGCCAACAGTACCAATTAAATGTTTACATTTTGGTATTGATAAATTTTTAACAAACTCATTCTTCTCATTATCATCTTTTTTAATATTTTGTAATGAAATCCCATTTGGAATAATTATACTTTTTAGGTTCTTATGCTTCTGGGTAAACTCATCCCAATAAAAATCTCTCGCCATAAATACAACTCCATTTTTGAACAACATCATCTTAGAATGAAACCAACGATTAAATTTTGGGATATGCATCCCAACTGCGTGATAAGTTTCAACAATTATAAATTTTTTATTTTTTGAAAAAAGACTATAAAGTAAATTTATAATAGCACCAAAAACTCCACCATAAGTTAAATGACAATGAATAACATCATTCGTATTTATCCACTTCCAATTTTTAATAATCCATGGAATAATTTTTAGATAAGCAATTAATTTTTTAGTGCTAATAAACTCTACATTTATTTTGGGGTTAATATTGTTTTGTGTAAGATTAGGAGCAAGCGGCCAACCAACAACAAAGGTTATATCATCGCCATTTTCTATTGATTTATTGGCTAATTCTACTGTTACTCTTTCCCCTCCACCTTTTACTAAACTTGATATAATATGTACTACTTTCATTTAATTTATTTAAAAAAACGTTTTTTCAAGGCTTCATATTGACTAATTTCATGATTATTTAGTTTCACAGGATCAAGCATATCCATTGCTCTATCTCTTAAATTACAAGCCATCCTTTCAGCTAAATTATTGTCAGTAAGAGAACGTTCTGTTGCAGCACTAAATTTTTCTAAATCCATGTATGGTACTAAAAACCCAGTCTTCGCATTTTCTATCAGTTCACCTTGCCAATCAATATCATATGCAACTACTGGCACAGAAGCTAGAGCAGCTTCAGAAAGCGCTCTACCTGTTAAAGGCGATATAACAACCCCAGCTAAGGGCAATACTCTTGAAAGCCAATCTTGATCTCTATTCCCAACAAAAACAACATAATTTTCAACATCTAATTCTTTAGATAGTCTTAACAACTCTTCTTTCATTGTGCCATCTCCGACTAAAACAGCCTTAACATCATGTCCGCTGCTTCTTACATTTGCTAATACTTTAATTATTTCATCTGGATGTTTTACTTTTTCTAACCTTCCTATGCATATCAAAAAAGATTTAGGTAGTAAATTATGTTCTTTTAATAGTGATAGCCCTTCTTTTCTATTTACTGGTAAAACAAAATGGTTTTCATCAAGTAAATTTCCATACCTAAATATAGTACTATATTTTTTTCTAGCTCCATTTGCAATTGAAAAATCAAGATTATCTTGATTGACGGCCGCAACTAAATGTGCTCTAGGGAAAACAAAATTTTCTACCTTTTTTTCTATCTTCCTATTAAAAAATAATCTTTTTTGGATAGGTTGCCCAGTAGATTCGAAAATTTTATCATGATTACCTCCAACTCTTATAACGAAAGGAATTCTACATAGTTTTGACAATACCCATCCAAATAGCCCCAGATAAAGCATATCTCCAACTCTAATAACTTCTATTTTTTCTTTTTTAATTAATTTTCTTAAATCATACATTAAGCCTAACTGGCTGAATAAAAAATTTAAAGGAAATATTGATTTCAAAAAAGAAAACCTTCCTACTTTACCTTCAATAAACGTATGAGATGAATTAAGTATATGCCAGTCAGGTTTTCCATACTTTTTTGCCCAATCAGTAGATGTAACAATACTTGCAAAAGGATGAACTGTATATACATGATTAAAATAACCATCTAAATCACGACATGTAACAGATTGAATCATTCCTCTCTTCCTAATATCTTCAAGAGAATAAGAACTATCCAATACCAAAAGGTTATTATCTAAATTTGATTGTTTATTTTCCAATATCTTAAATTACAATTTACTATTCTTCTAATTAGTATTTATTTAAACATTCAATCACAAAACTAACTTCATCATCAGATAATTCTGCAAACATTGGTAATGATACACAATGAGCTGCTAAATACTCAGAATTAGGAAAATCTCCTTCTTTATAATTTAAGTCTTTATAAGCCTTTTGTAGATGACAAGACACAGGGTAATGTAATGCAGGAAACACATTATTCTTATTTAAATAAGATATTAAATCTTCTCTATCATTAACAGTTACAACAAATAAATGATAAACAGAGTCTGCCCATTCAGGCTGTTTTTGCATTACAATTTTAGGATTTAAAATCTCTTCTTGATATCTTTTTCCTATTGCCATTCTACTTTTATTCCATTCTGGAAGATATTTAAGCTTAACACTTAATGATGCTGATTCTAAGCCTCCCATTCGCATATTGTAACCTACTTCATCATGGTAATATCTTTCAGTCATACCATGGTTTCTTAAGCTTTGCAAATGTTTGTAATAGTTTTCATTATTAGTTGTTACTCCACCACCTTCTCCACATGCTCCTAAGTTTTTGCCTGGATAAAAACTAAAACAAGCCATTTCTCCAAATCCACCAACAGTTTTATTTTTATAAGTAGCTCCATGGGCTTGAGCAGCATCTTCTATTAAAAAAAGATTATGTTTATTACAAAGTTCTTGAACAGCATCAACATCAAATGGTTGTCCATATAGGTGTACTCCAATAATTGCCTTCGTTTTATTCGTTATTTTTTCTTCTATCTTATCTACATCTATCTCCCATGTATCTTTTTTACAATCAACAAATACAGGTATAGCGCCTGAATAAGAAACACCCCAAGCAGTAGCTATAAAAGTATTTGCAGGAATTATTACTTCATCTCCATCTCCTATATTTAAAGCTAGCATAGCTAAGTGTAATGCTGAAGTACCAGTATTTAAGGCAATGGCATATTTTGTGTCACTATATTTAGCAAAACTCTTTTCGAATTCTTCTGCAAAAGCTCCACCTGAAAAAGCAGTTTTCTCATATACTTTTTCAAAAGATTTAAAAACTTCTTCCTTAATTTGTTTATGCTGTTTTTGGAGGTCTAAACAAGGTATTTTATTTTTATACATAGCTTTATTTATTTTCAATATATTTTATGATTTTTGCTGGATTTCCAGCTACAATAACATTCTTAGGAACATCTTTTGTTACTACAGATCCGGCTCCAATTATTGCATTTTCTGATATAGTAATACCGCATAGTATTGTGGCACTAGATCCTATAGAAACACCTTTTTCTATATTTGTAGTTACACAACCCCAATCTTCTTCGGTTTGTAACGAACCATCCTCATTTGTGGCTCTTGGGAATTTATCATTAATAAATGTAACATTATGCCCTACAAAAACATTGTCTTTAATATTGACTCCTTCACACAAAAAACTATGGCTAGATATCTTACAATTTTTCCCAATGTTTACTCCTTTTTGAATTTCTACAAATGCGCCGACTTTAGTATTGTCATCGATACTACATCCATATGCATTTACAAAGTTAAAAATCTTTACATTTTCACCAACTTTAACATTGTTTAAACTTTGTCTATCTGACAAAACATTAAGTAATTTCATTTTAGTCAATTTTTATTTCTATTCCATTATTCTTTATCGATTTCTCTGATGCTTCAAGCATTTTCACAATATCTAATCCAATATCAAAAGAAGATATAGGTATCTTGTCTTCTATTATACTAGTAATAAAATCATCGGCAACTAAAGCTAAAGCTTCTTTGTTTTTAATTTTAGGAACATAGATATCGCCTACTCTGTAATCAACCAAAATTCTATTCTTATCTTCATCTGATTTTACTTGGTAGTTTGTATCGTAAATTTTAATCTTCTCTGTTGGCTCCACATCATCAAAAATTATCATTTTCTCATCTCCTCCTATTAACATTTTTCTTACTTTAACTGGGCTAGACCATGAGCTACTTATATGAGCGATAAACCCAGATTCGTAGTTAATTGTCATATAAGCAATGTTCTCTATATTATTTTTTGTATGACAAACGCCTGTTGCGTTAACACTGATAGGTTTTTCATCATGAAGATATCTTAAAATTGATAAATCATGAGGAGCCAAATCCCAAAGAACATTTATATCTGGTTGAAACAAACCAAGGTTAATACGTGTAGAATCTAAATATTTTATTTTTCCAATACCATTTGAATCAATAATTTGTTTTATTTTTTCAACGGCTCCTGTATATAAGAATGTATGATCTACCATTAATTTCAAATTCTTTTGAAGTGCCAAATCAATAAGTTCATTACATTCTTCTACAGATGATGCCATTGGTTTTTCTAACAAAACATGTTTTCCATTTAACAGTGCTTTTTTTGCTAGAGTAAAATGGGTAAAAACAGGAGTTGCAATTATAACTGCATCAATATCATTATCGTTAATTATTTCATCTGCATCAAGAACACCCGTAATTGATGGATATCCATTAGAAAGAAGTTGAAGTCTTTCTTTTCTAGAATCTGCTACTTTCTTTACAATACACTGTTTTTGGTTAAAGAAATTTCTTACTAAGTTTGGACCCCAATAACCATATCCTATAATACCTACTTTAATCATTATTTTTAATTTTTGATTTTTGATTTTTGATTTTTAAAATTACTGCTTTATTTTTAATTATGAATCTCTTATATGTTAAATACTAATCCCTCCGAACCCTTTTGGGAGATAATTTTAGCAGGTATTCCACCAATAGTAACATTATCTACTTCAAAACTTTTATTAACTACTGCATTAGCACCAATAACACAACCATTACCAATTATTATAGGACCAAAAAGTTTTGCACCAGGACCAATATAAGTATTATCCCCAATCACAGGGGCATATTTTTTCAAATCTCCTTCTTCTTTAAATCCTGCAGAACCCCCGATATTAACACCTGCATGAATTCTACAATTTTTTCCAATTCTGGCATCTGGATTAACAATAAGTAATCCATGGTGTACGATTCCTAACCCATAATTAAACACATTTAGTGGAATACTAAAACCTAATCTTACCCCTAGTCTTCTGTACCAAAAAAGAGGCATTCCTCGTATTAAGAAGTTTTTTTTTGTATTTAATAAGTATTCATTAAATCTTAATAAGACCGTATATCTAAATACAGGAGAAAAAATAAACTCTTTAATAAAGTTAGTTCTTTTTTCGCTTAACATATCTTTTTTTAAAAAAGAAATTAAGCACTTAAAGGATTCTATTTTACTTTCCATTTTCAGAAATTTTATATATTAAGATAAATACCTTTTCTTAATATGAATATTGAAATATTATATATAATAGTTTGTCTAATTACCTAAAATTAACATTGTGGTTATATAGTAATGAATTGCATTTGCATATTCCTCTTCTAAATTTGATTCTTTTATAATTTCATCCCAAGATTTGTCTTTTTTTATAAAAAATGATGTGCTATCTGTTAAAGTAAGTGGCCCGAAACCAATCGATTCAAACTCAAATAAAAACACTGATTTATTTTCACTAATCCCTATATCCAAAGCTACAAAGGGTACTTTCAAAACCCTTTGTATTTCATATGCGTAATCCAACACCTCAATTGGCGGAGTTACCTTTTCAAACATCCCACTAGCACTCGCTCTAAAATCATTTTTCTTTACAGCCCTTTTTAGTGCGTAAAATTTATCACCAAAAATCAATATTTTAAAATCATATTTTAAACCAGGAATAAAATCTTGTATTACAAACTGACTTCTTTCTGCACGAAACTTATCAAAATTTAATATAGCATATTTTTTAATAGGCTTTAACCCTTTATAATCTTTTTCTAATCTATATTTAATGTTTATATATTTTCTTATTCCCTCAATAAAAGCATGTATTTTATTATTCTTTTTGGCTATTTTTCTTAAATCATTATTATCTTTTATTAATTTTACTCCAATAGAACCTGCCCCTAGAATTTCTTTGTGTACAAAAGGTGTTTCTTGTTTGATAGATTGATTTAAATAATCGTCTATATCTCCAAAATATTTCCCTTTTAAATTATTAATATATAATCTTTTCTTAACAAGTTCTTGATAACCTTTGTTTTCATAAGAATAAAGCTGATCAATATTTGGTAATAAAACAACATCTTTACGGAATTTTGAAAGGTTTAAAACACAATCTTTTATATAATGTAAATAATTATTGTTTTTACTAACCGAATAAATAAAAATTGAATCTACAGGTATTAATGAAAAATCATTCATAGCATCAAAAAAATTAATTATAGTGACTTTATAATTAAAATTTTTCAATTCAATATCTTCTTTTATCTTGTCAAAATCTAACCCCATCCAACCTCTACCAGCAAATAAAGTTTCATGTATTGGTGCAATAATTATATTCATCTTGTGTATGTTTTTATTAATTTAATAGGGTTTCCTCTGTAAATTGACATTGGAGCTAATTCTCCTTTAACTATGCTTTCTGCCGTAATAATAGTTCCATTTCCTATTACAGTTCCTCCTAAAATAATGCAATTTGCTCCAATCCAAACATTATCTTCAATTATAATAGGACTAGCACTATCAATGGTTTTTATTCTATTTTCTACATTAGGGAAAGATAAAGCATGACCATTTGCATCCATAATTTGTGTGTTCGCAGCAATCAGGCAATTATTTTATTACTTGCATTTATACAAGTACCGTGAATTCTACAATTATTACCGATAATAATTTCAGTATTAGGCATATTTGCATATAATTTAACTCTTGAATACATATTTATATGATATTGATAATTAGAAGAGTTTATAAATGTATTTTTTTCTATTTTAATTTTCGCTTTATTATTGATTAAAATATGAGACATTTTTTTAAATAAAACTCCCTTATTTAACATAACTCTTTTGAAGTTAATTTTAATAAAAACAGTAATTATTTTATTAAAGTTATTTTATTAATTATCCTTCTCATCTAAACTTAATTATTTTGATTTAAAAAACAATTACTGATTAAGTAATTATTTAAGCTTATTATACCATTCAAAAGTTTGTCTTAACCCTTTGTCAAAATCTAAATATTCAAATTCAAATCCTAATTTTTTAATTTTCTCATGACTAACTTCAAAGTCCTTTATATCGCCTGGTTTCCAATCTTCATAAATAATGTCTGCTGTTGACTCTGCATGATTTACTATTTTTTCTGCTATTTCATTTATGGTTACTTTTAATCCTGAGGCACAATTATATGCTTCGCCTTGGCCTCCTTTTAGTGCCACTAATTTATTAATATTTACGACATCATTAACATGTGTAAATGAACGTATTTGTGTTCCATCTCCATAAATAGTGATATCATTATTATTTATCGCTTTCTCACAAAAAATACCAATTACGCCTCCAAAAGCTCCAGCATCTTGTTTAGGCCCATACACATGAAAATATCTTAAAATTGAAGTATCCATACCATATAAATGCGCAAAAGCCCTAACATATTTTTCTCCAGCTAATTTACTAATTCCATAATATGACGTTGGGTTTACTGGATGTTTTTCATCTGTTGGATAGTATTGTGCAATCCCATACACTGAACCAGTGGACACGTGAACGAATTTTTTCACATTATTATCTCTAGCTAGCTCCAATAAATTAAAAGTTCCTGCGGCATTTACTTCAAGATCTCTCAAAGGGTCTTTCAAACATATTGTCATTTTAGAACAAGCTTGATTAAAAACAACATCTACACCCGTAAAATGTTTAGACAATTCAAACTTTTTGGTAATATCACAATCAATTGCTTGTAATTTATCACCATACTTTTCTTGCAAGTCTTTTAAGTTTATTTCTTTTCCTGCACTGTAATCATCTATACTTACGACTTCCAGTCCATCTTTTAGTAAAGATTCTACTAAATTACTTCCCACAAAGCCAGCTCCCCCAGTAACTAATGCTTTTTTGTACTTCCCTTTTAATGAATATTTATCGTTACTCATGATTTTTTTTATTCTTTAATATTAATATTTCCTCGTGTTGTAAACTTATATGACATAATTGTATATCCGATGTAAAAAGCACAATATATTATAGTTAATATTTGCACCATTATTTTTGCACTATAATCTTTAGCTATATAAAATGAAATCATAATAACTAGTAAGAGTAGAAATTGAGCTATAGTATTATATTTCTGTTTTTCAACTACATAAAACATATAACCTAATGGAATAGTTATAAAACGTAAAAAAAATGCAGGAGTCAATATCTTAGCATACTCTCCGGCGATTCTCCATTCTTCGCCAAATATAAAAGTAAAAAGTTCTACAGAATATAAATATATAAATATGGCTGGTACCATAGGTAATAAAATTAATCTTTTCAGTGTTTTTAAATACAAGCTTCTAGTATCTCCCTTATTTATATGCATTTCTATAACTTTCATTCTAAACACATCTTGTATTGATCCGGCAATCAATGTTAATGGTAATAAAAATATCTTTTGTGTTAAGAAAAAATACCCAGATGTTACAGCTCCAAAAAAAGCGTTAAAAAAAATATGCACAACTTGGTATGAAGAAATATTAAAAAAAGATGCCATAACATCGTATTTTGGAAAATCTATGTAACGTTTTGCTAGAACATAAATTTGTTTTTTGTTAATATGAACATTTTTTTCACCTCTTTTAAAGAAATAATAAATCAAATAAAATGCTGATAATGACACCCCAATTATATTGCCAAAAATAAGACCACCTACTCCTCCTTTTTTTACAACTCCAACACCTAAATTTACCGCACTAGTATTTAAAGTTTGGACAACTCTACTTTTTGAAAGAAGGGCATATTTCTTTTTCCTATTGTGCCAATAATTAAATGACTGATAAATTCCTGAAGAAAAAACAGTTAAAGGAATAAAATACAACCAATTACTTATTTGATCATTCTTTAGTAATTTTGTTATACTTTCATTAAAAAAGACAATAATAATTAAGGTAATTAGGCTTGTAATTATTGTCAGGATACAAGAAAGCCATAAAACTTGAATTGCGTCCTCATCTTTAGAAGTCAAATTAATAGCCAATTCATATCTCCCTGTAGCAACAACAGATATAACAGATGTAATACTTAAATATAATGCAAAAACACCAAAATCTTCTGGGCTATATATCCTTGTTAATATTGGACTTATAGCTACAGGTATTGCTTGAGCAATTGCAGTTCCTGTTATTAAGGTAATAACATTTCTCGCAAATTGAGATTTAACAATATTTAAATTTAATTTCATTAAAAAAATTATTTATTTTTCAAAAGGATGTTTAGCCAATGGTTTTTTTACAAAAGGATGAAACTCTCCTTGAGCTCCTATAGGTGTTGCATGACGTATAGCGTAAACAATTTCAATTGCTTGCCTTGGTGCTTCTAAACCATACCCATTGCCAGCTATTATTTCTTGATATGATGTAGTGTGTAAATCTGTAAAGCCACCACTAAATTCTAATTCTTCTCCTTCAATAGTAATAGAACGATAAGTAGTTTGTCCTTTTGCTTTAATTTCATCGGGAAGTGTGTCTGCATTTATAGACAAAAACCAACGTACTCTTGCTTTTTCAAATTCTAAATACCCAGCAGCACGATCATGCGTATTTACATGAACTACGTTTTGTTTTACATCTCCAAAAATCCAAGAAAGCATATCAAAAAAATGAACTCCAATATTGGTTGCAATACCTCCAGATTTTGAAACATCTCCTTTCCATGAAGTATAGTACCAATTCCCTCTAGATGTTAAATAGGTTAAGTCAACATCATAAATTTTATCTTTTGGACCATTCGCTATTTTTTCTTTTAAAGCAATAATACTTGGATGCACTCTTAATTGTAGAATATTGTAGATCTTTTTACCAGTTTCTTTTTCTAATTCAGCTAGGGAATCTATATTCCAAGGATTACAGACCAATGGTTTTTCACAGATAGCATCTGCCCCTTGTCTTAGTGCAAAACGAATATGGGAATCGTGTAAATAGTTTGGTGTACAAATACTTACATAATCTAAATTTAAATTTTGTTCAAATTTTAATTTAGAGATATGTCGGTCAAAACGTTCAAACTCTGTAAAAAAATCAGCTTTTGGAAAATAACTATCCATAATACCCACACTATCAAAAGGGTCTAATGCCGCTAATAAATTATTGTTGGTATCTTTTATTGCTTTTAAATGTCTTGGAGCTATGTAACCAGAGGCTCCGATAAGTGCAAAATTTTTCATCTATTTAATTCTTTTTACTCTATTTTTTTCTATTAAGTATTCTTGATTACTTTCAATACAACTGGCAATTCCGTTATCGTTAAATTTTAATCGATGGCCATATTCACTTACCCATCCAATGTGTTTAGATGGATTCCCAACAACTAGTGAATAATCTTGTACTTCTTTAGTGACCACTGCTCCAGCTCCTATAAATGAGAACTTTCCAATATCATTTCCACAAACAATCGTTGCATTAGCTCCTATACTAGCACCTTTTTTAACTATTGTAGACATATAATCATTTCTACGATTCACTGCACTTCTAGGGTTTATGACATTTGTAAATACCATCGAAGGTCCTAAAAAAACATCATCTTCGCACACTACTCCAGTATATATAGATACATTATTTTGTACTTTCACGTTGCTACCTAAAATTACATCAGGAGAAATAACAACGTTTTGACCAATATTACAATTTTCTCCCACGACACTATTAGACATTAAATGAGAAAAGTGCCAAATTTTAGTATTCTCACCGATTACACAACCTTGATCAATTATAGCTGTTTCGTGAGAGAAATATTTTTTTTCTTTCATATTGTAAAATTAAAGTGTTCTATCAGCCAAAGAATTTGGCAGTATATTTTTCACATCGTAAATGACAGCATTATCTTTCATTAAAAGTGAAAAATCTAAATTCATAAATTTATTGTGTGCAACTGTTAAAACAACCGCGTCAAATTTAGTATCAGGTATTTTTTTTGATGAGATCATTCCATATTCATGCATTACCTCTTCTTCATTAGCCCAAGGATCATAAATAGTAATATTAGTTCCATAAGATTTTAGAGCATTAACAACATCTATAGCTTTGGTATTTCTTACATCAGGACAGTTTTCTTTGAATGTAATTCCTAAAATTAGAGTGTTAGAACCATTAATGTTAATATCTTTTTTAATCATACACTTGACTACTTCAGAGGCAACATAATCACCCATTCCATCATTTAAGCGTCGTCCTGCTAATATAATTTCAGGATGATACCCATGCTCTTGTGCCTTTTGAGCTAAATAATAAGGATCTACACCAATACAGTGACCACCCACTAAACCTGGTTTAAAAGGAAGAAAATTCCACTTGGTACCAGCTGCTTCCAAAACATCATGGGTATTAATATCCATTAAGTTAAATATCTTGGCTAGTTCATTCACAAAAGCAATATTAATATCTCGTTGAGAGTTTTCAATTACTTTGGATGCTTCCGCTACTTTTATTGTGGGTGCCAAATGCGTGCCTGCTGTAATGACGGAGATGTATAAATTATTTACCTTTTCTCCAACTTCAGGAGTTGATCCTGAAGTTACCTTTAGTATCTTTTCTACGGTATGTTCTTTGTCTCCTGGATTGATTCTCTCTGGCGAATAACCAGCATAGAAATCGGTATTGAATTTTAATCCAGATACTTTTTCTAATACAGGAACACAATCTTCTTCTGTGCAGCCGGGATACACCGTAGATTCATAAATTACAATATCTCCTTTTTTCAGAACAGACCCTACTGTTTCACTTGCTTTTATAAGTGGTGTTAAAATAGGTCTGTTGTTCTTATCTACTGGTGTTGGAACCGTTATAATGTAGTAATTACAATCTTTAATTTCATCCAACTGATTGGTACAAAACAGTCCAATTTGATCTGAGCCTTCACCAATGAGTACAGATTGTAATGTTTCGTTATCAACTTCTAAAGTTGAATCAACCCCAGACATTAGTTCAGATATTCTATCTGAATTGATATCAAATCCTACTACTGAATATTTGGTTGCAAAGAGTCTCGCCAATGGCAAACCAACATATCCCAGTCCTATAATTGCTATTTTATCTTTTCTCATGTTAATTTTATAAATTTTTCCAATACCATTTCACAGCTTCTTTAAGACCTTGCTGCAATGAAAACTCTGGATTATAATTTAATAATTCTTTGGCTTTATCTACACTAGCGTGTGAATGAGGAATATCACCCGCTCTATTTGGGCCGTATACAACTTCAACATTTGAAATTTTGGCATCAAACTCCGATAAATACTCTTTTAGATACCCCATTAAATCATTCAATGTATTACGATCACCATAGGCTACATTATAGACTGTATTAATCGCTTTTTCATTGGTAGTCACTAAACATAATAAATTTGCTTGTATCACATTATCGATGTAGGTAAAGTCTCTTGAGTAGTTTCCATCGCCATTAATCACTGGAGATTCTCCTTTCATTAGCTGGCTAACAAATTTTGGAATCACTGCTGCATAGGCTCCGTTTGGGTCTTGTTTTCTACCAAATACATTAAAATAGCGTAAGCCTATGGTTTCAAGTCCGTAGGTTTTCGAAAAAATATCAGCATACAATTCGTTGATATATTTTGTAATGGCATAGGGTGATAATGGTTTTCCGATAATGTCCTCAACTTTTGGCATTGATTCTGAATCTCCATAAGTAGAGGAACTTGCGGCAAACACAAATCTTTTTACGCCATTGTCTCTAGAAGCAACTAGCATATTTAAAAAACCACTCACATTCACTTCATTGGATGTAATGGGATCTTTGATTGATCTAGGAACTGACCCTAATGCTGCTTGATGCAAAACATAGTCAACATCTTTAGTTGCTTTTAAACAATCCTCTAGTTTTCTAATATCTGCTTCAAGTAGCGTAAAATTAGGGTCTTCAAGAAATTTTTTTATATTTTCTCTTTTACCGGTTGCAAAATTATCCATACAAATTACCTGGTTTCCTTTTTCAAGTAAAGCCTGGCATAAATTTGATCCAATAAAACCGGCACCTCCAGTAACAAGAATCTTTTTATTACTTAATTCAATATTCATTTATTATTTGTCTTCTGCTGTTTTCACTTGCTTTCTTAATCCACTCGAGGAAAATCGGTGATCTCTCGAGTTGTAATAGATCTCGATTCCCTTTTCTTCACAATAGGTTCTTCCTGTAAAGTTTTTTTCCTTGTATTCGTCTCCAATAATTCTAACATCCAATTTAAAGGAACGCAAGATGTCTTCCAAATCTTGTTCTGACACATACGGTACAATTTCATCTACATGCTTAGATCCTTTAAGCTGAATATAACGCTCAATAATCGATTGTGAAGGCCCGTTTTTCCCAGGGCGATCAATTGAAGGGTCTAACTGTAGCCCTACGATTAAATAATCACACTGACGTTTTGCTTCTTCCAGCATCTTTACATGCCCTGCATGAAAAAGATCAAAGGTTGAAAAGGTGATTCCTACTTTCATAACTTATATTTTTTATCGACTACCATCGCTAGTCTTTATTCAATTTAATTATTCTAAGTTTGTACTTAAGTGGTAGTCAACAGCTTTCAAATACTGTTCTTTTTGCACCAACTTCACATCGGATTGCATCATATGTTTTACCAATGAAGCTTTCTCTCTAGTAATTAGATCTTTATTCTTTTTCATCTCCTTAGTTTATTACAATTTTTTTAGAAATTAAAGTGCTGTCTACTTCAAGTTTTATAACGTAAATTCCCGTTGTCAGCCCTGCTGTAGATATATTTTGAGTTGAGAGGCCTGTTTGAAGGGTTTTACTTAAAATTTCTTGCCCTATAATGTTGTATAAGCGAACATTCGCTTTTTGAATATTTGCTATACCTTCAATAGTAAAGTAATCTTTATCCATAGGGTTGTATATGCTGATATATGATTTTTCTACATCACTGCCGCCAAGACTTGTATTTCCGAGTCGCAAATAGAATCTTCCAATACCACTGAGTTCACTTTGTGGGTTTAGCGTAAAATCTTCAGTTCTTAAGTTGGTAAAGTTTTGCGTCTCAGTATCCTCTAGGAATACTTCAACACTTTCTGGAATTGTGAGGTCTTCTAAGCTAATTCTAAATAATGTACCAGCGTCTATATTTACCACAAGTGGAATTGTAGTTTGTTCAAAGCTATCGATACCCATAGCATTAATTCCCATATTCACTCCTTGATCGTCTTCAGCTAGTCTTGATGACAAAGTCGAAGATTGATTATAAGCTCCCGCATCATAACCAGGATCTAAACCTAGGCTTAAATTGTTGTCAAAATAGAATTTGGTATCGGCTACTAGGTTTTTACCTTCATAGAGTTTTAAGTAAAGCTCGCTGCTTGTATTGGCCAGACGTCCAGCGATGAAGTCATCCCCACCAGTGGTGGTTTGCATGGCTTCAGTAAAACTTAAATCAGTTGCAGAACTACTCGCTGCGGCGACAAAAAATGCTTGACCAGGCGCAATGTATGTGGCTGCGGTAGTATTGTTGTAAATGCTGTATCCAGACCCATCGGCATCGTATCCGTAAATGGCTGAGAAATTACTGTCAATAACTCCAGAGTTTACACTCAAGAAATTATTCGAAGCATGGGCATTTGTATTAGCATTGAGATAAGATGGATATGGATTCGCCACTAGATTCCAACGGCGTCCTCCGCTACCAGCATTGTTAATGA
>Ga0209199_1001460_pt1 | contig 28276 bp, 24 predicted proteins | sample COGITO_mtgs_1105_7_FD_184805 | JGI IMG/M metagenome (GOLD analysis project Ga0209199, IMG submission 184805) | Pelagic marine microbial communities from North Sea - COGITO_mtgs_110523 (SPAdes) (version 2) | ecosystem: Environmental > Aquatic > Marine > Epipelagic ...
AGATGTAGATTTTGCTTACGACACCGGCGGTCAGATACTCAAAAACATATCTTTTTCAATATCAGAGAATGAAACGGTAGCTATAGTTGGAAAATCTGGTTCTGGTAAATCAACAATCGCCAATCTCATTCCTAGATTCTATAATCACACATCTGGTGATATTTTAATTGATGGTATTTCTGTTAATGCCTATTCGTTAGACCATTTAAGATCTTCTATATCTATAGTGAATCAATCACCATCATTATTTAATGATTCCATAGCTAAGAATATAGCCTATGGAGATGATGATATTGACATAGTTAAACTTAAAGAGTCTGCGCTATTAGCAGGTTGTAGTGATTTTATAGAGAATCTGCCTGAAGGATATGATTCTGAAATAGGAGACGATGGTGTTCTTCTTTCTGGTGGGCAGAGACAGAGACTGGCAATAGCTAGAGCTTTCTACAAAGACTCACCAATTATTATTTTAGATGAAGCTACTTCTTCATTAGATACTGAATCAGAGTTGATTGTCCAAGAGGCTTTAGAGAAACTAATTACAAATAGAACGACTATAGTAATAGCACACAGGCTATCAACTATTGAAAACGCAAATAAGATTATCGTTCTAGATGACGGGTCTATATCTGAGTTTGGTACTCATGATGAATTAATTGAATCAGATGGGATTTATAGATCTTTATATAAAAATAAATTTGAAGATAGTCCGTCTACCAAAAAAACCATCACCAAATCTAAATCATTATATGTTCCAAGATTTGATGATGAGTTTAATTCAAGCTTGGTAGTCGATAGCTGGTACAAAAAAAGCTTGTGGTTATATTTACTCTATCCTTTTGCTTTGGCTGTTTCTTATTTCACTGGAAGAAAAAGAAGAAAGTTTTTAAAAAATTCTCTTAAAAAATATAAATCTGAAGTACCAATAATTATTGTTGGTAATTTAACTATTGGCGGGACTGGTAAAACTCCACTGGTTAAATACATAGCTACTGAGTTAATAAAGTTAGGTTATAAGCCAGGTATAGTAAGCAGAGGTTATGGTGGTAAGTTCAAAGAAACCTTAAAGGTTACAAATGAAACACCTGTTAAACAAACTGGTGATGAAGCTCAAATACTTTCAACACTTAATATCCCCTTTTATATAGATAAAAATAGGGTAAGGGCTCTGAAGACATTGAATGATAATCATAATTGTGACGTCATTATTTCTGATGATGGCCTTCAGCATTACAACATGAACAGAGATGTTGAGATTGTAGTAATAGATGGCAAAAGAAGATTTGGTAATAACTTATCCTTTCCAGCTGGTCCATTACGCGAATCTTTAAAGAGGTTGGATTCTGTTGATTTTATTGTAAATAACAGTGGGCCAACAGAAGATGGAGAGCATTTAATGAATGTAAGTCCAGCTAAATTTATACATCTCAAATCAGGTAAATCTTACTCAGTAGAAGACTGGCCTATGCATAAACAAGTTCATGCAGTTGCTGGTCTCGGCAACCCTGGAAGATTTTTTGATCTACTAGCAAGGCTTGGTTTTGATATTACTAGAAATCCATTTCCAGATCATCATAATTTTATATCTGAAGATGTTCATTATCTAGATCATCTTCCTATAATCATGACAGAAAAAGATGCCTCTAAGTGCAAAGACTTTGATAATAATAAGATTTGGTATTTAACTATTGAAGCAGAAGTATCATCTAGGTTCATAGAAGAGCTAGATAGTAAACTAAAAAATCTTTTATAAATGAGTTCTAATTTAACAATTCTTATTCCGTCAAGAATTGGATCAACAAGATTGTCTAATAAGCCGCTTGTTGAAATTCATGGCATGTCTTTGATTCAAAGAGTATTTTTACAAGCCTCAAAGCTAACAGATGATGTTTACATAGCAACAGATTCTTCTCTAATAGAAAATCATGTTAAAAATTTTACTAACAATGTTGTTATGACTTCAGAATCGCATATATCTGGAACAGACAGGGTCTGTGAGGCCGCTAAAATACTTAATTTACCAGATAATAGGTTTATTATAAATTTGCAGGGAGATGAGCCTTTTGTGCCTACCGACCTTCTAGAATTAATCCAAAATGATTTTAATAAAAATACTTGTGATGTTATTACAGCCTCACAGAAGATTGCTAATATGAATGATCTTCAAAACCCAAATTGTGTCAAAGTTCATACAACTAACAATTATGCGGATGATTTTCAAAGAATATGTAAAGTTAATGTTGAAAACGTATCTCATCATCTTGGCATATATGGATACAGATTATCAACTTTAAATAAGTTAGTTGAATTAACGCCTACGGAGCGTGAGCTTGAACTAAAGTTAGAGCAGCTAAGGTTTATGGATAATAATTTCTCTATTTATGTGAGCTCTTATAAAGATCATGTTCATGGAGGAATAGATACTCAAGAGGATGTTGATAACGCTATTTCATATCTTAAAAATCAATGATTATTGAAAGCAACCAGCCCATACTAAATTCCTTAAAGCTCTGTTCAATTGCAAAAGAATCTGTTGTTGTTAAAAATACAGATGAGCTTCATGAAATATATAAGCATATAAAAAATAATAATTTAAGATATTTAGTTCTTGGAGAGGGTACCAATATTATCCCTCCGGAGTTTTTTGATGGAATAATAATTAAATCAAATTTTAATTCTATTTCATTTAAATCTCCCAAAATTATTAATGTTGGTTCAGCAGTAAACTGGGATGACTTGGTTCAATTCACGCTTCAAAATAGTATTAAAGGATTTGAAAACCTATCTCTAATACCAGGGTCTGTTGGCGCATCTCCAATTCAAAATATTGGTGCCTATGGAGCAGACGTATCTTCATTGATTGATAGCGTTGAATGTTTTGACCTTAAAAAAAATAAATTAATACATTTAACCAATACTGAATGTGATTTTAGTTATAGGTCATCAGCTCTAAAAAACTCTTCACTATTTATACAATCAATTAATTTTAGAGTAGATGAATCTAGGGTTCTTAATTCTGAATATAAATCTATTAAGGCTTATATGAGCTCTAATGATATAGATGTAAATCAACTTACTTCAGATAGCTTGTCTAAAATAGTTACAGATATAAGAAAATCAGTACTCCCTAATCATAATAAAATATTTAATGCTGGAAGTTTTTTTAAGAATCCAGTTATTAATAAAGACATAATTAACTTTCATGTCCACAAGGAATCTGAATTAGTTATATGGGATATTGATAATAATTTGGTAAAAGTTGGAGCGGCTAGGCTTATTGAGTTAATTAAAGATGAAATCCCGCCATCTGAAAATGTTTTCCTTTATCATAAACATGCATTAGTTTTAGTTACAAATGGTAAAGCTAATCAATCTGAAGTTCTTTTATACGCTAAATCAATTCAAGATAAAGTACAAACTACATTCAATATTAAATTAGATATCGAACCAAATATTATTTACTAATTATGTTTATATGGTCATCAATTGCTCACTTTATAGCACTTACAAGTCCAGGACCTGATACAGCAATAATAATCAGACAAGTAACCTTGCATGGGCGTAAATCTGGATTCATTGCCGCTTTAGGAATTGGTTTTGGTATTTCTGTTCATTGTTTTTTAGCGATTAGCGGAATATCCTTATTCATCTTATCTAACGATTTATACAAACTTTTAATAAGTATATTTGGAAGCTCTTATTTAATTTATTTAAGTATCATGATGCTTAAAACATCAAAAAATATAGCTTCTTCTACTTCTGAAGACTATAAACCTCTCAATAGTTTCGCCACAGGGTTTATTACAAATATATTTAATATAAAAGCTTTTATTTTTTTTGTTTCTTTATTTACTATCCTTATCGAAAGCATAGATGGAATCTATTTTTATTTATACCCAATATATTTTTCAATAACCTCATGTTTATGGTTCGTATTAGTCAGCTACATGCTGAGCTTAAAAAATAACAGTTTTAACATACATGAAAATAAGATCATTAAATATATAATGAGCTTATTACTTTGCATTATTGGTTTATCAATCTTTTTCAGATCCGTTTATGAGTATTTCTAAAATTACCAAGAGCCTTGAAAGCTCAAAAGATATTAAATTCCCACCCGTACATTTATGGAATCCTGAGTTGTGTATTGGGCAACTAATATCAATCAACCGAGAGGGTGAATGGTTTTATAATAACTCGTTAATAAAAAATCAAAAATTAGTAAATTTATTTGCTAGTGTTTTAAGAAAAGATGCAGATGGATATTTTCTTGTTACACCAAGTGAAAAGGTCCCAGTTGAGGTAGAAATTGCACCATATATGATTATAGATTTTAAATTCAATGGAAATATCATTGAGCTTATAACAAATCTTAATTATTCATTTGAATTAGATCAGCAGGATTGTATAAGACTTATCGATGCAGAGGGAACATCACTACCATTAATTAAAGTTAGAGATGAGCTAGAAGGTTTTTTTAGCAGAAGTGTTTATTACAGAATCATTGATTTTGCACTTGAGGCTAATCATGTTGAGAATGGTATTCTCTTTTTAGAGAGTAATTCCAATCTTTACCCGGTAGGAAAAATTGCATAAAAAAAGTTATTTAGAATCTAAAAATTGTTTAGTATGTAAAAAAGATTTTTCTTGGCGTAAAAAATGGGAAAGGGACTGGGATAATATTAAGTATTGTAGTGAGAGGTGCAAACGCTCTAAGAACTTAAAGAATCCTCAATCCAGTCGTTAATATACATCTCCAACATATTCAGAGGTATAGATCCTCGTTTTAGAACTTCATAATGAAAATCTTTTATATCAAATTTATCGCCTAATTCAGTTTCAGCTTTAGTTCTTAATTCTAGAATTTTTAATTGACCAATTTTATAAGCTAAAGCTTGTCCTGGCCATGCTATATATCTATCTACTTCATTTTCAATATCAAGTTGAGATTTTGCTGTATTTTCAAGAAATAAATTTATAGCGTCATCTCTAGACCAATCTTTATAATGCATACCTGTGTCTACAACAAGTCTAATAGCTCTCCACATATCATAAGTTAGCTGACCAAACTTATCATAAGGGTCATCATACAATCCTATGTATTCTCCTAATTCTTCACTGTAAAGTCCCCAGCCTTCTACAAATGCTGTAAAGCTAAGGTATTTTCTAAAAGTTGGCACATTTTCTAATTCTTGAGCTATAGATATTTGAAAGTGATGTCCTGGTACAGCCTCATGAACAGTTAACACTGGTATTTCATATTTTGGTCTCGATTCAGGCTTATATAAATTAGCATAAAAATATCCAGGTTTACCCTTGGTTGCTGAGCTGTAATAAGCTGTTGTTGTAAAAGGGGCACTTTCATCCGGGATAGGCTTAACCCCATATGGAGCTCTAGGAAAAGTTTTAAATAGTTTTGGTAGAAGAGGGTCTATTGTTTTTGACATTATTAAATAAGCATTAAATAAATCCTCTGGATTATCATAATAAAATCTTGGGCTTGTTCTTAGGTAATTAAGAAAAGAATTAAAATCACCATCCCATTCCAGGCTTTTGATAATTTGTTCCATTTCTAAACGTATTCTTTTAACTTCAGATAAACCTATATTATGAATTTCATCTGGAGTAAGGTTAGTTGTCGTGTGATATTTGGCAAGATCTTCATACCATTCCATACCGTTAGGCACATCACTTATACCTATAGTATTCCTTGATTTAGGTAAGTACTCATCATTTAAAAAATTATAAAGATTTTGATATGCAGGAAGTATGCTTCCTTCTACTACAAGGGTTGCTCTTCGAATAAGATCAGCTTTTTCTTCATCATTGAAGAATTCTTCATTAGCATCTCTAAAAATTTTCATATATGGATTTGTGCTTATATCGGAATTAAGAATTGCTTTTATTTGAGCAATAACTCCACTAGTAACAATTTTTGGTTGAGAGTAACCTAATTTTAATCCTTCCTTATTATTATTTAATGAATTGGCTATGTTGACAGCGTAAGATTCAAGCCTAATTAACCAGTCCTCATAATCTTGTTTTGAAGAATAGATAAGTCTGTCACCTGTTTCGTAATAACTTTGAACTCCACCTCTTTGATTTAGTTGCATGAAGTAGGTTGGGTAATTCATTCTACTAATATCATTCTGCATACCAAGCTCAGCAAGTCTAAAATTTAATTTATTGGATTCATTTAATAGATTAATATCAAAAGACTGTAATTTATTTAGAGCTGATAGTGATTTATCCTTATTTATATTAAATTGCTCGATACTATTTGATGATATCTGCTTGTTATATTTTTTAATGCCTAGCATTGAGGCAAAGACAGGGCTATCTTTCATTCCTTCATCCCATTGGCTATCTAAGAAGTCTTCAAATAATATATTCTGATCTTTAATAGCAACATCTACCACCTTAGGTTCACTATTTTCGATAACAGTATCTATATCTAAACTAACGCATGATGTCAGTAGAAAAATGGAAAATAAGAACAGAAAATTATTATATTTATTCATAATTACATATTTGGATAATTTGGACCTCCGGGTCCTTCAGGGCTAACCCAATTAATATTTTGAGAAGGGTCTTTGATATCACATGTTTTACAATGAACACAATTTTGCGCATTGATTACAAATTTCTTTTCTCCTTCTTTTTCGACAATTTCATATACGCCTGCTGGGCAGTATCTTTGAGCCGGCTCGTCATAAAGTGGCAGGTTAACCATAATGGGTATTGATGAATCTTTTAGTTGCAGATGGCAAGGCTGATCTTCTTCGTGGTTAGTATTCGATAAATATACAGAAGACAACTTATCAAATGAGTAGACTCCATCAGGTTTATCATATTGAATCTTTTTAGCCTCATCTGCTTTAACTAAGCACGCGTGATCAGGTGTTGAATGACTCATAGTAAAAGGTAAATTTCCTCTAAATATTAACTGATCAATTGCATTAAATGCTGCTCCGATTAAGGCCCCAAACTTATGAAATATAGGTCCAAAGTTTCTTGATTTATGAAGTTCTGTATATATCCATGATTGATAAACCTTTTCTTCATAAGATATTCCTGAGGTGAGTTCACTATTTAGATTCTCATATATATGCTCTCCAGCAATTATTCCTGATTTCATAGCTGTATGAGAACCTTTAATCTTAGAAAAATTAAGCATCCCAGCATTATCACCAATTAAAAGACCACCCGGAAAATCTAATTTAGGCAATGATTGAAGCCCACCCTTGATAAGCGCTCTTGCACCATATGATAGTCTTTCTGCTCCATTGAGGTATTTACATATTGCCGGATGTTTTTTCCATTTTTGAAATTCATCAAACGGGCTAAGATGTGGATTCTTGTAATCAAGAGGTATGACATAACCAACATAAGCCTCATTATTTTCGCCATGGTAAAAGTAGGATCCAGATGGAGTATCCGTCGGAGTAGGCCAACCATTTGTATGCATAACAAGCCCTGGTTCATAATGCTCGTCCTTGAGTTTCCATACTTCTTTAAAACCTATTCCATAATGTTGAGGGTCTTTGCCATCATCCAGCTCATATTTTTTGATAATTTCCTTTCCAAGATGTCCTCTACAGCCTTCACCCAGAACAGTATATTTAGCTCTAATTTCTATACCTGGTTCATGACCAGGTTTAAGCTCACCTGATGCTGATATTCCCATATCTCCAGTTTGAACTCCAACAACCTTATCATCTTCAAAAATTAGTTTACTAGCAGGAAAACCTGGGAAGATTTCAACTCCTAAATTCTCAGCTTGTTCTGCAAGCCATCTGCAAAGATTACCAAGGCTAATAACATAATTACCATGGTTATTCATTGGAGGCATCACAAATGCCGGAACTGGTATTGCCAACTTGCTAAGTAAAAATAGCAACTTATCTTTTTTAACAGGAACATTAAGTGGCGCATTAAGCTCTTTCCAGTTAGGCAGTAATTCATCAAGTGCAGTCGGTTGAAAAACATTTCCTGACAAAATATGAGCTCCTATTTCAGAACCTTTTTCTAACAAACAAATACTATAGTCAGTGCCATTCTCTTTATTGAGTTGAGCAAATTTTATTGCTGTTGATAATCCTGATGGTCCACCACCAACAACTACAACATCATATTCCATAACTTCTCTTTCCATGTGTGCGCCTCATTTAGTTAGTTATTGTAAAATGTAAAAAAGTTACTACAATTATACCGTATATTTAATTATAGCTAACGGTTATAATACAGCGAATTCAAGTTAACAAATTTATATAATAAAAATTATGAAAATACTAGTACCGATTAAAAGAGTAGTTGATTACAACGTCAAAGTTAGACCCATGGCTGATGGCTCAAATGTTGATTTAAATAATGTCAAAATGTCTGTAAATCCATTTTGTGAAATAGCTTTAGAGGAAGCGGTTAGGATTAAAGAGGCTGGAAATGCTGATGAGGTTATTGCAATTTCTATTGGTAAAACTGAATCTCAAGAACAGTTAAGAACAGCTTTAGCACTAGGAGCTGATAGAGCTATTTTAGTAGAAACAGATTCTTTGTTAGAGCCTCTTGCTATATCTAAAGCTTTAGCAAAAATTATTGAACAGGAACAAGCAGATATTATTATTTTGGGTAAACAAGCAATTGATGGTGATAATAATCAAACAGGTCAAATGCTTGGTGCGCTATTAGATTATCCTCAAGCTACAAATGCTTCTGAAGTAAATATTGATGGTTCCTCATTAAATGTGACTAGAGAAATAGATGGCGGTCTTCAAACGTTGAAACTAAAAATGCCTGCTATTGTAACTACTGATTTAAGACTTAATGAGCCTAGGTATGCCTCTTTACCAAATATAATGAAAGCTAAGAAAAAAGAGTTGAATGTTATTCCTCTTAGCGATTTAGGCGTCGATGCAGCTCCAAGAACAGAGTTGCTATCCGTTGAGCTTCCTCCTTCAAGAGAGGCTGGAATTATAGTTGAAACAGTTGAAGAGCTTGTAGATAAACTTAAAAATGAAGCAAAGGTGATTTCATGAGTATTTTAGTAATAGCAGAACACGATAATAACAACCTCAAAGGAGCTACTTTAAATACACTAGCTGCTGCAGTTAAACTTGAAAAAGAAATAACTTTATTGGTAGCCGGATCTGAATGTAGCTCAGTAGTTTCTGAAGCTCAGTCAGTTGACTCTATTTCTAAAGTAATTTCTGTTGATGACAGCGTATACAAAAACTTCATTGCAGAAGATTTATCAGCTTTAGTACTAACTATTGCAAATGATTATTCATACATAATGGCTCCTGCAACCACATTTGGTAAAAATCTTTTACCAAGAATCTCAGCTAAATTAGATTCACAACAAATATCAGATATTATTAGTATTGAATCGGATGATACTTTTAAAAGACCAATTTATGCTGGAAGTTGTATTGCTACAGTAAAATCAAATGACTCTATTAAAGTCATATCAGTTAGATCTACTGCCTTTGATGCTATAGGGATGTCAAATTCTGATGTTGAGGTAGTCAATATAGATGCTGTTGATAGCTTTGGCCTCAGCGAGTTTGTTTCTGAAGAAATTGCTAAAAGTGATCGCCCTGAGTTAACTGCTGCGGATATTGTTATTTCTGGTGGAAGGGGTATGCAGTCTGGTGATAATTTCCATCTTCTAGACTCAATAGCAGATAAACTTGGAGCAGCCGTGGGCGCATCACGTGCAGCAGTTGATGCAGGATATGTTCCTAATGATTATCAAGTGGGTCAAACAGGTAAGATTGTTGCACCTGATCTATATATAGCTGTCGGTATTTCAGGAGCTATTCAACATTTAGCAGGAATGAAAGACTCAAAAGTTATTGTTGCAATTAATAAGGATGAGGATGCTCCAATTTTTCAAGTCGCAGACTATGGCCTAGTGTCTGATTTATTCACAGCACTTCCTGAGTTAGATTCGGCCTTGTAATTAATTTTATATCTAATAAAAAAGGACCATTTTTGGTCCTTTTTTTTTGTAGTTTTGGTGGTAAACTTTTTATATGAAATTATTATATATATTCCTTGCCTCTATCTCTTTAACACTTCCAGCTTCAACAATCATATATTCATCTTCTTATATAGATGTTATTAATTTAGCTGAGATAAAAAATAGCTCTATTGTTGTTGATGGTAATAAAATAACAGCTATAAAAAAAGGCTTTATAAAATTATCAAAAGATGACATTTTAATTGATCTTAGAGGTATGACATTAATGCCTGGCTTTATGGATATGCATGTTCACTTTGGTCAAGAGTATGTTTCAAAAGCTGAACGACCAGCCAAGGTAGAGAGAGAAACCAGTGCCATTTTGGCAACATCTCATGCATTAAAAACACTTAAAGCAGGTTTCACAACTGTGAGGCAGGTTGGCGATAGCGGCATGGTTGCAATATCGCTAAGAGATACAATTAATTCAGGTAAGATTATTGGCCCAAGAATATTTACATCAGGCAAGAGCATTGCTACTACAGGAGGACATGCTGATCATACAAATGGCCTTAGTTCAGATAGTTACACATATCCAACAGCTGAAGATGGTGTTATCAATGGTCCTTATGAAGCATACACAGCAGTAAGACAAAGATATAAAGATGGGGCTGATGGAATTAAATTAACTGTTACAGGTGGTGTTTTAAGTGTTGCAAAATCAGGCGATAATCCACAATTTACAATTGAGGAAGTTAATTCAATTGTAAAAGCTGCAAAAGATTATGGAATGTGGGTTGCTGTGCATGCTCATGGGGCTGAAGGTATGAAAAGGGCAGTTATAGCAGGTGTAGATTCTGTTGAACATGGAACGTTTATGACCGAAGAGGTTATGGATTTAATGATTCAAAATGGTACTTATTATGTACCCACCATCTCAGCAGGTGAATTTGTTGCAGAAAAATCAAAAATTGATAATTATTTTCCTGAAATTGTTCGCCCCAAAGCGGCAAATGTTGGTCCTCAAATATCTGCTACTTTTACCAAAGCATATAAAAGAGGTGTAAAAATTGCATTTGGAACTGATGCCGGTGTTCAACCCCATGGAACAAATTTAAAAGAGTTTATCTATATGGTTAATAGTGGCATGCCTAATATAGAAGCAATTAAAGCGGCTACTATTGAAACTGCAAAATTATTAAAGATTGATTCGAAGCTTGGTTCTATATCAGTGGGTAAATTAGCTGATCTTGTTGCAGTAAATGGTAATCCAATATTAGACATTAATAATATTGAAAATATTTCTTTTGTTATGAAAGATGGAGTAGTTATCGATCATGATTAATAAATTAAATCCTTTTTATATAGCACTCTATACGTCAATATTTTTTCTTGTTTCTTTTTTTACTTTAAGTGCATTGGGTGTCATTCAGGAATCTGTTGCTACTGAGTTGTTTGGTCAAGCTTCCAGATGGTGTGAAACTCTTTCTGATGGTCTTTTTAGAGAGCCTGTTAATACTCTTAGTAACTTAGGATTTATGGTTGTTGGCCTTTATATTTTTTGGGTCATTTCAAATGAAGATGTTGACACCAATAACGAGTTTTACGGACCCTCAAAAATAGCTATTCTTTATGCATCAGCAGCAGTATTTTTAGGGCCTGGATCAATGTTAATGCATGGGACTAATACTCTTTGGGGAGGCTGGGCTGACAACCTAAGTATGATTATGTACATAGTCATTCCATGGCTCTATAACGTATATAAAATGAGTAACTGGTCCCAGCAGACTTTTATAAAAGTTTATTTGTCTATAATAGTAATCTACTCTGTATGGAGATGGTTTACAGATTGGGGATTAGGAATTAATTTTAATTTATTCTCAGTTTCTATAGGTTTATGGTTTATCTCTGAGGTTTTATATTTCTGTAAAAACTTCTGGTCAGGATGGATAAGATTTTTTTCAGGTTTTGTAGGCTTTGTGGTTCTCGCATTATTTGGTACATTTCCTGCTGAAGTATTTGAGAATATTAATGAATATTGGTGGATTATATTTTTCTGGTTACCTGGATTATTAGCTAACTCCAAGCCAGAGGGCGAACGAACTTATATTTATTATTTATTAGGAATGGTTACTTATTTTGCTGCATTCTTTATTTGGAACTATGGAGTTCCAGATAATGAATACTGTAAACCAGACTCATTAATTCAAGCACATGGTATTTGGCATTTATTATCAGCTATTGCTACGTATTTCTTTTTTCTACACTACAGATCTGAAAAAGTTTAAGTTGCTGCACTATAAAATGGTTTCACATCCCGTATCATCTAGAAAATCAAGAACTCTTTTTTTATCTTCTTGATTTAATAGGTCGAACTCATTCTTGATCCATTTCAGGCATTTGGCTTGATAAGGAAAAGTTTTTTGTTTCCACACTGCATTATCTATTTTCATTTCCCATGTTTCATCACCGTTTTCAAGAGCTTGAGCATTTGACAGTAATGCCGGTATATACATTTTTCCAACTTCTTTTAACAGATTTTTTAGTGATTCTGGGCTATCTTCAAGTTTTGTCCATGCGGTATTTTCAGTATCGTGTCCTGAAAGATCATCTAATACGTCAACCCATGCTACAGTCCTCAATGAATATTCATATGCTATCTTTCTTGGAGTTGGATCAAACCCAACCAATTGGGTAAGTTGTCCATAAAAAGAAAAATCAGATGAAGAAGGTTTTGTACCTAATAAGAATGAGCTATTTAGTAGATGCTCCTCCATAAGGTTTAAAAATCTTTTATAACTTAAGTCAATAAAATTTGCCGTATCATCATTAGACCCTACAACCCATAGTCTATCTATTTGCCTCTTTGATACGAATTCCTTGTATTTAGCATGCATTTCATTCGGAGTGTTAATTCCTATATCTACTAACGGAAGTATGGTTCCTGCAACATCAGCATCCTCTTTAAAGTACCATCTGTAGTGAAACATGTACTTGGTAACCCATTCATCACCAAAATCCTCAAGCAAATAATTTATAAATGCTAGAGCAGGGTCATTTGGAACTATCCTTCTTTCAGTAAATTCATTTTCTAATCTTCTTATTATTGGAGTTGAATCAGTAGTTGCTACCAATGATCCATCTTCATTTGGTAATAAAATTGTTGGAAGTAGAATTGGTTTTGGTAGCTCTATACCAAGTTTAGTAATTTTTTTAGCGATATCGCCATTAAAAATAATATAAGGGATATGCCTATATCTGAATGCAGCTAATATTTTTTGAGTATAAGGTGAGGGTGTTGCACCAAAAATCTTAATTTTTTTAGTCATACCTATACCTATATTTTTACAATTATTCCTTCATTAGGATTTATATTACCAACTACAATTTGATTATAAGTTTCTATAAAATTTTCAATACCATCAATTTCAATAACACTCATCCAGTCTTTACTTTGATTGGATCTCTTGGTCATAAATTCATTAGTCCTTTGGTTGTAGCCTTCATAGCCCCAATCTTTAAATCTTTTTTGAATATGTGCTGGCGCAAAAAAGAACTCAGTTCTTTCTCTTAACATTGCTTGTCCCAATGCGTCCTCAGCTGTTACCTCATTCTCCCAATGAGTCATTCCAACCGTATAGCATTTGAGCATATTATTTCCCAGTGACCCATGAAGTGTTCCTAAGATTTCACGACTACCAGCCATATCAACCATAACAGTCTTGAGATTACTATTTATTGAGGATAGTTGATCATATGAAATAACTTGATCATAACAACCTAACTTAGTTACAAAGTCAGTATTTTTTGAAGAGGTAAGTCCAATTATATTTGGGGTTTCTTCTGAGTCTTTAAGACCTTGTGCAAGACCTATTGCTGTTTTGCTTGAAGCACTAACAACAATAATTTGATCTGCATCAAGATAAGCTTCATCTTCAAGCGCATCGCAAATACAAAAGGAAGTTATATGGAGAGGAAAAAGGAGTGATCTAAGATTATCCTTGCTAGGATCATAAGTGTTATCTCCATTAACTCTAATATAATTATTATATACAGCAGGTAAATCTTTTCGATGATCTTTACCATCACTAAAACCCTGATCAGTAATTTTTATTGGATTTATTGTCAGTGAGTCAGCAGGTGGGAAGTATCCGAATAACCTTTCGCCATCTTTGATAGAAGTATTTTTTGATTGTGTTACTTTAGCAAATCCCCAAACTGGTATACAGCCCCAATTTTTATTTAAATCATCAACAGTCTTAAAAAACTGCCAATAACCAATAGTATCTCCAGCAACCCCATAAGTAACATTATTTGAGGTAAATGCAAAACTCTCAATCGATACATTAATATCACCATCATCTATTTCAGGCGATAAGAATTCTATAATTCGAGTTCTTGTTAAATCACTTTTTAGAGTTTGGAGTTGTTTGGACATTACTTTGTTTCAATGTTTAGTTGACCAGCAAGTCCAGCTGTTCTGTGGATACTGCTTTCTATATACTCAGGACTCATTATCATATCGAGCATAGCTTTTTTGCTTGGATATCTTGCTATTGCAACCATATCCCACAGTTCTTCAATATTACCTAGCATTAAGCGTGTCACATCACCTGAATATACCCATTCAGCTCCAACTTTTTTTAAATGTTTAACAACCTCTTTGCTGTAAATTGCATATGCTTCTGCGCCTGTAAGATTGGTCTCTCTTCCATCTTTATATTCAGCCTTATCTTTAAATTTTAAGAGGTTTACCATAGATATAGGCGAATTATCATCACCCTCAAGAAAACCATCCATCTGCTCTTTAGTTGGATAAACGCTATTATTAAATTCCATATTTTATTCCCCCATTGTTATAGCTTTTTGAAATGCTGGTCTATCTTCAATTCTGGCAACATATTTCTTGATGTGTTCCATTTCATCTGAGACACACCCTAATCTGTTTGCCATAAAACATGAATGTCCAAGCATCAAATCAGCTGCTGAAAAATCACCAACTAAGTAATCTTTGTCTTTAAGATTTTCGTTAACCGGTGCAAGTGATTTAGTTATTAAGTTTTGAGATTGCCTTAATACATTCTCATCTCTTCTATCAGGTGGCAATAAGATTGTTTGAACAACAACTTGATTCATTGGAGGCATAACCATTCCCTCGCAATAATGAAACCATTGAAGATAATATGGAAATTCAACACTATTAGTATCCGGCTTTAAGCCACCATCTTTATGCCTTTCAAGAATATATTGAATAATAGCTCCAGACTCAAATATAGAAACTTCATCGTCCTCAAGAACTGGAACTCTTCCTAGCGCATGCCTAGATCTATGTTCTGCAGATTTTAAGCCTTCTTTAGTAAAAGGCATGATATTGACTTCATATTCCAAACCTAATTCCTCAAGAAGCCATATAACTCTTCCAGCTCTTGTTCCAGCAGTAAAATGAACTTTCAACATAGATAATCCCCGTTTATTTTTTTACCATTTTTTGAGCATTTTCAATGAATTTCTTTTCATCATCCTTATTTTTTAAAACACTCTCTCTATCATGTGGAATCTTAATACCTTTAAGCATTCCAGGTTGCTCATACATTTTATCTTTCCATTTTTCTAAATGAATAAGACCATCAGTAGAAACTCCAGACCAATTATGAGTTCTGACCCAGCACCAATTTGCTATGTCTGCAATTGAATATTCACCTGCAACCCATTCATTCTTTGCTAGCTGTATATCAAGAACCTCAAAAAGTCTCCTCGATTCATTTTGATATCGTTCAATCGCAGGTTGAAGTTTTTCAGGAAAGTATCTAAAAAAAACATTTGCTTGACCCATCATTGGTCCAATACCACCCATTTGAAACATAAGCCATTCTGTAACTTTAGCTCTACCAATAACATCCTTAGGAATAAGTTTCCCAGCCTTATCAGCTAAATAAAGCATGATTGCTCCTGATTCAAAAATTGATAGATTATTATCTGTGTCTACAATGGCAGGTATTCTTCCATTTGGACTTATTTTTAAAAAATTTGGTTTATGTTGATCGCCATCTCCAAGATTTACTGAATGTATTTCATATGGCATTTCTAGTGCTTCTAATAAACAAGAAATTTTGTGTCCATTAGGTGTAGATGCTGTATAAAGATGAATCATAAAGTTTATGTTTTAATAAAATCTTCTAATACCTTAGATAGTTGTTTTGGTCTTGTCCACTGAAAAAAATGTCCTCCACCTATTTGTGGGGCACTTATTGCATTTGGAGCCATCTTAAGAACATCTTTTTCAATTCCATTTGTTACTGGATCATCACCAGCAAAAATAGATAAAAATGGTTTATCTGATGTTTTAAAAAACGCACGAGCTTCTTTTTGAGCTTCTAATGACTGATCTGGAATAATTGGGACATGGCTAGGCATAGCTCTTGGCCCCATTTTATATGATGGATCAGGAAATGGAGCTTCATACGCTTTCATTAAATCAGTATAAAAGGGTGATATCTTTTCAAGTCCAATAATTTGAAATAAATAGTGAACAAGAGTTGTAAATCTTGATTGAAAAGTTTTCCCCATTAGCATTTCATTAAGCATACCAATTGGTAAATTTTTTGTATCCCAAGTGAACTTTTGCCAATACATAAATTTTGTTGCAGGATGTCTATCACCATCCATTTTTTTTATTTCATTATCCAATTTAAAGAGCGTAATTTTTTTATTGGACTTTTTGAAAGCTTTCACTTCATCAATAACTTGCTGAGGAGTATTTGGATTATACGGAAGACCTGTATTTCCCATAGCTATTTTTAAAAATCTATCTGGATCTGCAGCAACCATTCGTAAGCCAATTAATCCACCCCAGTCTTGGCCAAAAAAAGTAAGATTTTTAAAATCATTTACTCTTAACCACTCACTCATCCAATCTACTTGATTTTGGTATGAGTAATCCTCTCTTGCAGTAGGTTTATCTGATTTACCATAACCAACTAAATCTGGAGCAATAACCCTAATTCCTGCTTTAGTAAGCATAGGAATCATTTTTGCATATAGATAGCTCCATACAGGTTGTCCATGCATTGCTAATAACATTGGCCCATCCTTAGGGCCTTCATCAATATGATGAATTCTTAAAATAGATCCATCTTTAGCTGTGATATTCGTATATACAGCCTCAAATGGATAATCTTTTATGTTGTCAAAATATTTATCAGGTGTTCTTAGTACTTTCATTTAAAACTCTCAATAATCCCATCTTTAATCAACTCATCTATCAATTGATCAAAGGGTTCATCTTGACCAAAATAATATTTTCCTTTGTATACATTTAAAGGGACTCCATGATGACCTGCTTTTTTTTGGTCTGCTTGATTCATTTCAATTTCTTTTACTAACTTTGTTTCATTTACTTTAATATATTCTCTTACCTCTAATAAATTTTCATCAAATCTAGTAAATAGAGGTCCTAACAGCTGATCTTTATTCCAGTTTTTTACACTCCAAATTAATGTAGATAACTCATGGGCAAACTCAATTCCCTTACCTTGATTACACATAAATTGACCCATGAGACATATATCAAATATATATGGTTGATGACTTGAAATTTTTCCAGTTAAAGTATTTTGTACTATTGGATCAGGTTTAATTGGCATTTTTAAGGGAATATTTAATTTTTTTGCTTTTTTAGAAAAGTCTCTTATAAATGGAATGAAAAAAAATATATTTTTATTTTTAAACCATTCAGGCATTCTTATGGCTAATGGATAAACGATCTTAAAATTTATTTCAACCTGATGTTCATTTTTAAGTCTTAACATTCTTGGGAGTATTAGATATGAGTAGGGACTCCTATATGAAAAATAAAAATCAATAGTATTATCATTATTCATTTTCTAAAATCTCCATAATTTTTTGAGATATCTCATGGCCTGCATTTTGATTCTGACCAGTTATAAATCTCTCTTCATCATCTACAACCACATGGTTGGCAAAAAATTCTATGCGTTTAGATTTTGATTCAAAAAGTACTCCAGCTTTTTTTAGCTCGTCTTCAGGGTGCATTGGTGTAAAAAATATACCGAGTTCTTGTAACTGCTTATTAGTTACTCCGGTCATTTTTCTATTTTTAATTAATAACTCACCATCTTTATTTTTAATATTAATTAAACCCAAAACACCATGACATATGGCTCCAATTAAAGACCCAGACTCATAAGCTGTAAACATTTTATCCGCTAGTGATTCCGAAAATCCAAGATCATATGCTGCTCCCCATCCGCCAGATAAAAAAACGATATCAAATTCTGTAAAATCTACATCTTCAATAGACAGCGAATTTGTTAAAAGGGAGGTAAGTTCAGCAGATTTATTAAACATTTTATCCTCCTTTGTATCTATGAACCAAGGTGTTGGCTCCACAGGAATCAAACCTCCATTAATAGAGGCTATTGTTACATCAATATTCGCATCCTTAAACTCAAAATATGGAACGCTAAGTTCAGATAGCAATAAGCCCGTTGGAGCACCATCAGTTTCATTCGGTTTATAAAGAACCCCGTGATTAGTGGCTATTATTAGAGCTTTTTTGTCATTAAAATTGAACTCTTTACCGTCATATTCTGGGTGTAGACCTGCTTTAGTTAATAAAATAGGTAATGCCAATACAACTACTACAACTAATATGATTATGCTTAATGCTATTTTTTTTAATTTTTTCATGTTTTACCTCTTATTTAGGAACTTAGTTTGGCCAATAAATTAGCTCATCTCCATCTTCATAATCTGTTATTGGTTTATCTGTTGTGATTGGCATATAAACTGACTGTGGCCACTTTACCTTTGGCATTGATTCAACGTGTTTGTCCAACATATTGTTTAATAGTTGCTTTATTTCAAATTCATTACTGGCTAAATTAATTAGCTCATATGGATCATTGCTAAGATTGTATAAAAACTCTTGCTTAAATGGGTACTTAGAACGCATTAGCTTCCAGTCATTGTGAATAATTGCTTGGTAGGTTGAGTTTTTCCAATAAAGAGTGTCATGCGGCTCACCTTCTTTTTTATCAACTATATAGGGGATCAAATTTTTACCGTCTATATGCTTATTTTTAGGTTGCTTAATATTTGCAGCTCCTAATATAGTACTAAAAATATCTGTGTGGTGAATTCGTTGACTAAATACCTGATTTTTATCTATCATTGATGGCCACTTTACAAAAAATGGGACATGCACACCGCCTTCAAAGTGAGTAAGCTTCCATCCTCGATAGGGCTTATTAATATCATGAAGACCAATATAACCAGCGCCACCATTATCAGAAGTAAAGATTATTAAAGTATTATCAGTTAAGCCATTTTCTTCAAGTACATCAACAATTTTCTTAATTGATCTATCAAGAGCCTCTATCATCCCAGAATAGACTTGAAGCGTATGGTTTTGCATATGTTTGTGCTTTTCATAATCTTTCTTAAGTGACTGTAAGGGGTTGTGGGGCGCAAAATGACCCAAGTAAAGAAAAAATGGTCTATCTTTATTATTATTTATGACATTTACAGCTTCATTAGTATAGTAATCCGTTATGTATCCACCAGGTTCAAAGGGCTCACCTCCATTAAAACTTACTGCAAATTGTGATGATGCCCAAACCATATCTTCAATACTGCTATCTATTTTTGCATTTACAACATCTGGATGATTTTTAGGAAGATATAAACTGCTATTAAGCATTAAACTGTCATCAAAGCCTTGATCATTAGGTTTCATTCCATCTGTAAATCCACCTAAATGCCATTTTCCAATATGAGCAGTGTAGTAACCATTATCTTTAAGCAATTCAGCAATTGTTATTTCGTTACTAGGAAGTCCTCCAATTGTTAGACCAACTTCATCCCACTGAACATCATCCAGCTCTATGGTTTCTAATTCTCCATCGCGTCTAAGCAAATTCATTATCCGGGCTGCGTTCGCAGGGTAGGGGGTAAACTCAAACCCATATCTACTTGAATATCTTCCTGTCATTATAGAAGCTCTTGAAGGGGAGCATACTGGGCTTGCTGCATAACCGTTAGTAAAAGCAATACCGTCTCGTGCTAGCTTATCAATATTTGGTGTTTTAAGTGATCCATCAGCTGCACCACCATTATAAAAAGAAACATCATTAAACCCTAAATCATCGGCTAGTATTAAAATAATATTTGGCTTGTCCGATACGACTATTTCTTTATTAACTGGCCAAATAATTTCTTGATTTTCTGCAATTGGATTACTAAAACTTAGTGATAAAGGAATAAGTGTTAGGGCAATTTCTTTTCTAAAATTCCATGCACTTATAAAGCATAGAGCAATAACTGATAAAGTAATAAATTTTTTCATAACACAATAAATCTTATAATATTTTGTAGTTCTAAGGTATGAGATTTTTTGAATACAATCTATGCAAATTTATTTCAATGTAAATTTAGATTTGCAAAATTCTGCAGCATCTGTGTTTTTATGCACATACTGATTTTTAAAAAATAATGTATGTTTATAGTTCATTTAAATTTATAGGGAGTTTACAAATGAAACTTATCAAACAATTATCTTTATGCATTTCCTTGATGGCTATGCCTTTATTTCTTTTGTCACAAGATTCAGGTGGAATCGAGGACGTTATTGTTACTGCAACTAAAACAGAAGCCAATGCACAAGACGTACCTATGGTTGTTGAAGTTTTAACTGCAGCACAAATAGAAGACATGAATATTACAACAGCAAGAGATATTGATTCAGCACTACCATCATTAATCGTTAACTATAATGTTGATCCATTTAATGCATCAATGAGAATAAGGGGCATTGGTACTAGTCAAAGTGATGCATCTCTAGAATCAGATGTGGCACTTGTTGTAGATGGAGTTTATCTCAACAAAACAGGCTTAGGTTTAAATGATCTAATTGATATAGAGAGAATCGAGGTTCTTCAAGGCCCTCAAGGAACCCTATATGGAAAGAACTCAAATGCAGGTGTTGTAAACATAACAACAAAATCACCAAGACCCGGAGATTCAGATGGCTTTATTCATTATGAAAGTGGTGATTTTAATTCAACAAGAATTACTTCTGCGATGAGTCTTGGTCTTTCTGGTACTACTGCAATTAGATTAAGTGCTAATGTAAACGAATCAGATGGCTATATGACTAATTTGGTTGATGGGCAGTCTGCAAACGGTGTCGATGATTCAGTTTTAGGTTTAAAGATTTATCATGAAAACGAAAAACTTAGTTATGTTTTCTCCCATTCAGATATTTCAAAAAAATCAACATGTTGTGCTGTGGACAGTGTTGCTACATCTTCACAGACAGCAATTGGAATTCCCTTACTAGGCAGAACACCATCAGATAATGATTATACAAATTATAAGTATGCAACTTCAGCCGGCACACCAAATTTTAACTTAGACTCAACATTAACATCTCTTAAAGTAGATCAAGAAAGAGAAAATGGAACATTAACTTATATAGTTGCAAGAAATAAATATGATGCATATAGACATTGGGATGCAGATTTCACATCTCTGGACATGCTTTCGCTTAAGAGAAACATGCCAGGTAAGTCACTTACCAATGAAATAAGGTTCAGCTCAAATATGATTGGCAATAAAGAGTATACGGTTGGAGCATTCTTCCTAGATGCAGAATATGGAGAATCAGGAGCATATCCAAATAAAGGTGCTATAGAAGTTGGTCCTGACTTTTCACCTGTATGGGGCACATGGTTTACACAACTAAGTACTCAGGCTTCACAATTAGGAGCTTTAGCTCAAGCAGGTCTTGCAACTCCTGCACAGTTAGCTGCACTTCAAGGACTTCAAGCTGCGCTTCCAGGGGTTGGTGGCTTCTTCGCAACAACACAAGCTGGAGATATGATTGCTCAAGATATGACATGGTCTGATGAAACAGCAGCTATATTCGGAAGAATGACTGTTCATGTTTCTGATACTTTTAGATATACAGTTGGTGCCAGATATACAACTGAAGAAAAAGAAGCTGATTTATATGGTCAGACTATATTAGGTGGCGCTGTAAGCCCAACTTTGGCTGGAATATTACAGAATCCTAATCTTGTTGGTCTTCCAAGACAAGCAGTTCTTGGAAATGCTTGGCCTTTTAGTGGTTTCTTACAAAATGTTGATGATACATTTTCAAGATCTGATAGTGCTACAACATGGTCTCTTAGCGTTCAAAAAGATCTATCTGATGATGTAATGCTCTATGTGGCTGCTGCAACTGGTTATAAGGCTGGTGGTTTCAATTCTACATCTGGTGATACGGGAGATATGAGAGCTTTTGACAAGACTGAAACAACCAATTTTGAAGTTGGCATCAAATCAAGATTAATGAACAATAAAGTTCAGCTTAATGCTACTGCTTTTTCAATGGATACAGATGGGCAGCACTTCATTACACAAAGCCCAACTGGCACTGGAACAATTGTTGGAAATGCAACGGAAACAGCCGAAAGGCTTGGATTTGATTTAAATGTTGTTGCTAAATTAACATCAAATCTAACATTAAATATGTCATATTTTACTGTTGATGATGGCTCACCAGATATTTTAACTAATGCCGCAGCAAGATTAACTCCAGATGACGCATATACAATTGGACTTTCTCATAATTACCCTCTTGGAAATGGTAATATATTCTCAAGAGTTGATTACTCATATGATGGTCCGTACGAGTATTCTTCAGCTCCAATGCTCTCACCAACATGGCAAGCTCAATTACCAGCTGCTTATCCAGAGCTAGCAGAAAAACAAGATCAAGAATTTTTAAATTATAAAATTGGTTGGAGAAATGATTCATGGGAACTTGCTTATTCAGTTAAAAATGCAACTGATAACAACTATGTTAGGTTGGTATTAATAGCAAGTGGAATCAGTGGAGTTAATGGTATGACTATGGGTGCACCTGAAACACATAGTTTCAGCGTTAAATATAATTTTTAAATTGTTTGCAATCAAGGGGGTAGTGCCCCCTCATTACTCCCTTGATTTTGTTGCATTATTAAACAATGACTCCGCATATAAATAAATATACAGAACATCAAGTAGTATATAGAATTAAGACATCCTTATTTTTAATAAAAGAGTGACTTGATGGTAAAAACATTTAAATATTTAATCTTGATTTCAATATCAATATTCATCTTGGGCACTCTGTCACTAAAGAATCATTTTATTCAAGACAAGCTATTAGGTTTTGCTATTAAGTCATTGGCCACACCTGAATCAAATTTGCCTAAAGAAGATACATTAACAGCAATAGTTTGTGGTTCAAGAGCACCTATAGTAGACCCAAATAGAGCTGAGGCATGTATTTTAGTACAAGCTGGTGACAAGATATTTATATTTGATACTGGTGATGGAAGTGTTCAAAATTTAGTTAATTGGAATATACCATTTGATCGTGTAAAAGGTGTTTTTTATACCCACCTTCACTCTGATCATATTGCTGATATAGGTGAAATTCATATGGATACATGGGTTGCTGGAGCAAGGAAATCTAAGCTAAAGGTCTATGGCCCTGAAGGCGTTCAGCTTCTTACAGACGGAACTGAGTTGGCTTATACGAATGATTACATTTTTAGAAATGAACACCATGGTGATCTATTAGCCCCCCTAGACGTTGTTGGCTTTGATACTCATACTGTTGATTTAGATAATCCTATACTAATTGATGATGGAGATTTAAAAATAACAGCATATAACGTATCTCATGATCCAGTTGATCCAGCTCTTGGTTATAGAATAGATTATAAGGGAAGATCTATGAGTATCAGTGGAGATACAACTTATGATCAAAATCTTGTCAAAAATTCTAAAAATGTAGATGTTTTATTTCACGAATCTATGTCGCTTGAAATCTTAGATCTCATAAATCAAGTTGCTAAAAGTAATAATGATTTTATAGCTGATACTGTCACAATCGATATTCTTGATTATCACACCCCTGTTATGGATGTTGTAAAGGCAGCTAATGAAGCCAATGTTAAACATCTTGTTTTCTATCATCATCTTCCAGCACCGCGAAATAAATTGATGGAAGATATAATGTATAGAGGTGTTGATGATGTTATGGATGAATGGACTTCATCGCATGATGGAACAAGAGTCATTCTTCCTATAGGTTCAACTGAAATATTAGTTGATCGAATTGAATAGAGTTAAATAAATTTTATAAATTTCAACAAATTGCTTTAGTATGTTGTTAATTTATGTAGGAATAAAATTATGAATAGAGTACTAAGAGATACAGGCGCAAAATATCCAATTATTCAAGCTCCAATGGGATGGATTGCAAGAAGCGAGTTAGCCTCAGCAGTATCGAATGCAGGTGGTTTAGGCGTTATTGAAACTTCTTCTGGTGAGGTTGATATTTGCAAAGAAGAAATTAAAAAAATGGCTAGCCTTACAGATAAACCTTTTGGAATAAATCTACCGTTACTATTCTTAAAAGACTCATCTATGGTAGATTTTTGTGTAGATAACAATGTAAATTTTGTAACAACTTCTGCTGGAGACCCATCAAAATATATTAAAGTCTTAAAAGATGCAGATATTACTGTTTATCATGCTGTGCCTAACTTACAAGGCGCTCTTAAAGCATTTGAGGCTGGCGTTGATGGTCTTGTTGTTGAAGGGACTGAAGGAGGTGGATTTAAGGGTTATGAAGAAATTGGCTTAACAGTTTTAATACAAGCTATTAAAAATGAAATAGATTTACCAATCATTGCAGCTGGTGGAATTGTGAACGGTATTGGCATGGCATCAGCCTTTGCAGCAGGAGCTGAGGCTATTCAAATGGGTACACGTTTTGTTTCTTCAATAGAAAGTCCTGTTCATGATAATTTTAAAGATTCGATTAAAAGTGCTGGCACTGATGGAACATATATCCTTAATAAATCTTCTAAGCCAGTTATAAGGGCCTTAAAAACAGAATTTACTAAAGATATTTATGAGAAGGGGTTAATGAGCATGGGAGATTTAGCAAAAATTAAAGATCTTTATTTTGGTGGCGACATGAATGCTGCACCGGCTCTAGCAGGACAATCTTCAGGTTTAATTAATGAAGTTAAGTCAGTTAAAAATATTATTGACGAAACTATAAGTGAATATAACGAAGTCTGCTCAAGGCTTTCAAAGAACCTTTTTTAAATACGTATTTTTTACACATAAATCATTCTTTTTCTTATTGCAAAGCTCATATATAATTTTGAGTATTATTTTATTAATTAATAGGGGATTAGAATGAAAAATTCTATTTTTACACTAACTGTTCTGCTTTCAATGTCTATAGTTTTAGATGCGCAAGACGTTGAAGAAGTAATTGTTACTGCGACCAAAACTGAAAAAACTCTTCAAGAGGTTCCAATAGCAGTTTCAGTTGTAACGGCTGATGTTATTGAAAAAGCTAATGTTGTTGATATATTTGATCTTAAGTCAGTTGTACCGTCACTTGATACAAGACAATACCAATCATCTGTTAATACAACTTTCTTTATTAGAGGTTTCGGTAACGGATCAAATAATCCTGGTATTGAACCATCTGTCGCTGTCTTTATTGATGGTGTTTACAGATCTAAAACTCAAAGTCAGATATCTGATTTACCAATGGTTGAAAGAATCGAGGTTCTAAGAGGACCACAAAGTACACTATTTGGTAAAAATGCTTCAGCTGGTGTCATAAATATTGTTACTAAGAAACCATCCTTTGAAAAGTCTGGGAATGTTTCTTTTGGAATAGGCAAATACAATTCAAGAGTTGGTAAGGTATATTATACAGGTCCTCTAAATGAGAATCTTGCCTATAGTTTTAGTGCTAACTTTAATAAAAGAGATGGACATTCAGAAAACCCTATTACTGGTAATGCTACCAATGACAGAGATAGAGTGGCCTATAGAGCAGAGCTGTTATATGTTCCATCTGATGATTTATCAGTCAGGATTACAGCTGATTACGATGATTATGACGAAATATGTTGTGCTGTTGGAAGTACTTCTTATGGTGTTGGAAATCAAGTAACTGCAATGCTAGGGGGACAAATAATCCCCAATGATCCTTATACAGAAAAAGCATTCTATGATTTTGACCCTACTTCAAAAGGTGATAATTCTGGTCTATCTGTCCACATAGAGAAGAATCTAGAAAATGCAACGATTGAAAGTATTACCTCCTATAGAAAATCATATAACTTTGAAGTCCAGGATGTTGATTTTGATTCTGTAAATGTTATTGCACCTAGTCCAATTGAAAAAGATTTAAATGGTGTTACTCAAGAGTTAAGAATCTACTCTGAAGACAATGAAAAAGTAAATTGGTTATTTGGTGGTTTTTATTATCAAGAAGATATGGATTTTAATGAATCCATCTATTACGGACCATTATGGAGAACTTATCTAGATGCATTTTTACCTGCAGGAACCATTGCTGGCGTTGCGGCTGCTTTTGGTCTTCCTGATAGTTTGATGTTCGCAGCTGGCCAGGGTAATACAGAGACTGCTACCCAAGACAATTCAACTAAATCAATTTTTGCACAATTTGATATTCAACTTTCTGAAAAACTGAATGCCATTATTGGTGCGAGTTATATGGAAGATGAAAAGTCTGTTTCTTATAATCAGATTAATACAGCTGTATTTTCAAATTTAGACTTTGTAGGTGCAGGTGCAATGGGATTAATTGCTGCAGGTATACCAGCAGCACAGGCAATGGTTCTAGCAACAGATCCTGCTTTTAACCCTTTATTACCCCTTCAAGGACTTCAATTTATTCCACAATTTGTTAATTTTCCAAATGCTGCACAAGATGGAAAAAGTAGTGATGATAATGTCGACTATACAGCTAAATTATCTTATGCATTAAATGATGCGGTAACAATTTATGGTGGTGTTTCAACTGGTTTTAAAGCAACTGCTTGGAATATATCAAGAAACTCACTTCCAAATGCAACTGAAACTGCTGCACTTGCTGCTGCAGGAACTCCAGTCGGTCCTAATACTGGTCTTGGACAAAGGTATGCTGATCCAGAAGAAGCAGAAGTATTTGAATTGGGAGCAAAAATATATTTACCTTCTGGCTATCTCAATATAGCTATGTTTGATCAGGAAATTAAAGGCTTTCAATCTAATACATTTATTGGAACTGGTTTTGTATTAGCAAACGCTGGATCTCAATCAGCTGATGGTTATGAGTTTGATTTGGTATTCTCACCCACTGATAATATTGACTTAGCAGTAAGTGGTTTATTTATTGATCCTGTGTATGACTCATTCCCTAATTCAGCTTCTGGAGACTTAACAGGAACAACACCGACAAACATTCCTGAAGATACTATTTCATCAAATATTACCTGGAACTGGGAAAGAAATGGATTTGATGGCTATGTAAGACTAAGCCATCTTTATGCTAGCGAAGTTAAATTACTTGAGAATCCAGCATGGCAAGCCATACTTGAGGCTAGTGGAAATGGTATTAAGGAACAAGACACGTTAAATATTTCTGCTGGAATAGAAAAAGAAGGTGTTGGTGGTGGTGTTTTATCATTAATGTTCTATGGTAAAAATATCAATGATGATAAGTGGATTACATCTGCCTTTCCTGCTGTTGCTGATCCATCTTCAACAACATTCTTTGGATATCCAAATAACTATAAAAGTTATGGCCTAATGGTAAATTATAGCTTTTAGAATTAATTTTTTAATATAAAGGGAGCATTAGCTCCCTTTTTTAATCCTCGATATCTTTTCTAATCTTTAATTTTTCTAAGCTTATTTGATCCTTTAAAGTCATGATATAGGCCGCACCTGCAAGAATTAATATTCCTGAGGCTTCATAAATTATATTCAATGAGTCAAGTTCTTTGCTTTGAAGAATAATCATTCTAGTTAAAGCTGTCATTGCAATAATTATCGGAAGAGTGACTGGAAGTCTATTACTTGCATAAAAAGATCCAACCATACCCAGTACCTCTGCGTAGATAAATAAAAGAAATAGGTCACTTAATGTGACTACTTGTTCGATAATTAATCTATAGATTTCAATTCCAGTTGCATACAAAGTAGCTATTGCAATTATCATTAATATAGATCTTTCTGAGAGATCTATAAAGTTTTGCCAAACATTAATATTTTTTTTCATATTTAGATTATATGTAACTTTTTATAACTATAGAAATTTTATATATACATAAAATATATACTTCAGTGAGTTAAATATAAACATAAACGTATATATTTAAAGATTGTTAATTTAATAATAGGGAAAAATTATGAATAAAT
>Ga0209199_1001465_pt1 | contig 28227 bp, 50 predicted proteins | sample COGITO_mtgs_1105_7_FD_184805 | JGI IMG/M metagenome (GOLD analysis project Ga0209199, IMG submission 184805) | Pelagic marine microbial communities from North Sea - COGITO_mtgs_110523 (SPAdes) (version 2) | ecosystem: Environmental > Aquatic > Marine > Epipelagic ...
AATGCAGTCTTTGAAATACCTGCAGATATGCGATGTGTTTATAAAGATGAAATGTATATAAAATTTTATTTTTTTAAGTTTGATATAAATACAAACAAATTAGTTGAATTGTATAATAATTAAAACCCGGTAAAAAATGGTAACACAAAGGACAACATTAAATAAGGAAATTAAAACCTTAGAGGAACAACTGCATCACGCAGTATTAAATAAAGACGCTTTTACGCAAAACGCTATTTATAAAAGGCTAGAAATAGCAAAATCAACTTTATTAAACTTGGACTAAATGGTAGGGATAAATTTTTCACAGGAAACCGCTAGGTCGGTTATTGAACAATATGAGTTTAGAGTTGACGCATTACTTAAAAAAATAGATTTTTTAGAGGCAAAATTAGAGGTATCAAAACAAATTTTTAAAAACAGATAAAATGAACAGAGAAAAATTATTAGAACTTTACAAGAAGTACGATTTACAAAAGGAGGACGTTTACAAGCATCAGCATTACGTTATTATCACTAGGCAGGGAATTGAAAAAATACAGGCCAAAGAAAATATTACAATTAACTATGAGGTAATAAAATGCGAAACAAATTTTTCAGTATTCAAGGCAAAGGCCTATATTTCAAGTAAACCCAATACAATACTAGAAACGTTTGGCTCTGCGCTAAAAGGGGCTAACTACAAAGACGGAAATTGCAATAGTTGGTATGTTGCAGAAATGGCTGAAAAAAGAGCATTGAGCCGGGCTGTATTAAAATTGACAGGTTTCTATGAATTGGGAGTATTTGGCGAGGACGAATCAGAAGATTTTAAAAAGAAATAATTATGAGCGAATCAAATTGTTGCGGTGCGTCCGCTTGGTACGAAACTGATATTTGTTCTGAATGCTTAGAACACGCAGATTTTATTAACGTTGAATAAAATTAAATTATGAATAAAATAATAACTATTAGAGTAACAGAGGAAGATTTTGATTATATTACAAAAGAATGCAAAAAAGAAAGGCTGTGTAAATCAGCTTGGATAAGAAGAAAATTACTATTCAAAAACATTAATAACTAAATAAATAAATAAATTATGAGTACACTTATTACAGGGTCAATCAGAGTTGACAAATTACCAAAAGAGAAATTTATAATGGGTAAAGACGGAGCAGTCTATTATAACTTTACAATATCAGTACAAGATGAAACACGTTACGGAAATAACGTTGCTTTTATGGATAGCCAAACCAAAGAAGAGCGTGAGGCCAAAGCTCAAAAAACTTACCTAGGAAACGGGAAAGTAGTTTGGACTGACGGAAATGTAGCTTTAGCTGAAAAGGAAGAAGCTAAAAATAATGCTGCAGGAGATAAAGGAGCAGACGATGTACCTTTTTAGTAATTAATTAAATTCACAAAAAAGGTGTAGTTTTAAGAATCTATGCCTTTTTTTTTTATACTTTTAAAGAATGACAGAAAAACAGAACGAACACAGAATGTTAATGCAGTTTATAGAGCAGGACTGCTTCGTAGATGCAAAACAAAAAATTGAATATCCGCCGGTAGCATTATCTTACGGGGAAGTAGTATCTAAATCAAATAAAATTGAGGGCGATAGCATTTTGCCAATACCTTTAGGAACTTACGGAAATATATCCGTTGTAACAGCACCGCCGAAAACAAAGAAAACGTTTTTTATATCGTTATTGGCTTCTTGTTACCTAAGCGGCCAAAACAACTTTGGAGGTAAAATAAAAGGACACCGGGGAGAAAATGGGCAGTTGATACATATAGATACAGAACAGGGACTATGGCATTGCCAAAAGGTATTCTCTAGGTTGCACAAAATGGATAGTAATATAAATTCAGAAAATTATCATACCTTTGGTTTAAGGACAATCGATTATAAAACAAGTGTGGAATTTATAGAATATTATCTTAAAGAAAATATTAATACACCGTCTTTACTAATTATTGACGGAATTGCCGACTTAATTAGCGACGTAAATAATTTACTAGAAAGCAAATGGATTGTCAAGAAATTAATGCAATGGTCGGCAGATTATAACTGCCATATCATAAACGTTATTCATCAAAACTTTGGGAGCAGCAAATTAGGTACAGGACATCTAGGTACAGAATTAGAAAAAAAAGCAGAATCAGTTATACAACTTGAAGCCAATACTGTGAACAAAGATTGGGTTACAGTTAAATCCGGTAGGTCAAGAGGTTACATTTTTGAAACTTTCAGCTTTACAGTTACGGAATTTGGTTTGCCGCAAATAATAGAAAATTTATACGACCCTTTAAAATAATGTCAAACAAAGAAGTAATTCTACTGCTAGCTAAAAAACATAAAACGTGGATTGACGTTGTTTGCTCTTTTGGGTGCAGTAGAAGCTTATCAGAGGACATAGTACAGGAAATGTATATCAAACTATTACCGAAAATAGAAAACGGCTTAGACATCATATATCACGATAACGATATTAATTATTATTATGTTTATAAGGTTCTAAAAACCCTATTCATTGACCTGAAGAGAAAAGGTAAAAATATTACGATGATTAATTTTGATGATATTGATTATAATAAAATTGATTTTGACGTAGATTATGACGAGGCTTACTCAAAAGTAAAAAAGGAATTAAATAAGATGTTTTGGTACGATAGAAAAGTCTTTGAAATAATAAATGACGGCGAAAGCATTGCTGATTTTTCTAGAAATTCTTTTATAGAATATTTTTCACTTTATAATACTTATAGGAAAGTAAAAGACAAGCTAAAAAAATTGATATAATGGCTACAAGATTTGAAAACAAAACAGACCTAGAACGAGAAAATAAAGCTGCAGATTTTTTATGTAAAATTTTCGGTTTTAATTATAAAAAGCTAGGTATTAATGATATTGATTTTGCAATATACGACGGAGATAGATTTGTCTTTTTTTTAGAGGTTAAAGGCAGGATAAAAACAATAAGTGAAGCCTATCCATTGCCTCTAGCTGTAAGAAAATTAACAAAATTGCAAGATACTAAGAAACAAAGCGTTATATTATGGGCGTGCAAAGACGGAATTATATTCTCTAGAACTGAAAAATTAAATGGAAATATTAGAATAGGTGGCCGGAAGCCAAGATTAGGTTCTGCAAATGATATTGAATTTATGGCTTACTTTGACAAAAGGGATAATATAAAGGAATTAAAGTACAAATTATGAAGCTAGGCGATTTTATTTTTTATATTACAAAATACACCGGTATTAAATACCTAGTTGATAAATGGCATATTTACAGAGGTACAAAATGCAACTGTCCTGAACGCAGAAAAAAGCTAAATGAAATTAAGATACAAAGATGGTAAAATTTGAAACCGAAGATAGGATTGATTGGTTGAAATTTAGGGCTGATAAAAAGCAGCATTTAGATTCAACCGAGTACGAATTAATTTGTCAACTTCACTCTAAATATTTTAATCACAGATTTTATAAGCCTTGCACCTGTAACCCGAAAACAATAGTCAAATGGATAAAAGACTTAAACAAAATTTGGGATAATGGGGATAAAAAAAATTAATAAGTGGGAGAAAGCAGTTGTTTTCCTGCTTAATCTTGACGGTTGGGACTTGGAATGGTGCGGCGACGGATTCTCTAGGTATGACGCAAAAGGTAAAACTCCAAAAGGGAAAGACTGCGTTATTGAAATGAAATTCAGGAAAACCTACTATGAACAGAAAATGCTAGAAAAAGATAAATACGATGCTTTGATGTCCTTAGATGAAGATGTTATTAAATTATATTTTGTCAATGACCCAAAAGGCAACTTCTTATTTTGGCTAAATAATCTACAAATGCCAAAACCTGTGAAAAAATATTGTCCTGATACTACAATGTGGACTAAAAAAAGGCTGCTCAAAGACGTTTATTTACTAGAAGAAAATGACGCTAGTATTATAAATATCAATATTTCTTAAAAAAAAGTTATTAAATTTTTTGTCAATAAGTATTTTTTACTTAGATTTGTATGTCTGCAATAAAGCAGGCAGGTAAAAACAGACAAAATGCAAATTACACACGTAGGTTTAGTAAAAATTTTTAATAACAGAATTACAAAAGTAAAGTATTTAGAATCAAAATTTTCAAGGGAATTAGGAGATATTTTAACTATTGACGGCGAGCGTATGACGGTTGGGATTGTTGGCGATAGTATGGCTTCTGTAGCTTTAACCTTAAATGATTTGGTAAAAAAACAAAACAAAATTGTAAGGAGAGAAAATAAAATTGCTAATGCAAAAGTAAACCAAAAAATTAATGCAACTTTTGGTAATATAATGGCAGAAGCATTAAAAAACTGTATTTAATATTAACTTAATAAAATAGATAACAAATGGTAACAGAAGCAGAAAAACAAATCAAGGAGCAAGTTGAAAAGTCAAATTTAGCAAAAGCATTTGAGTTAAAAAGCGAGTTGAATTTAGACCTAACCCTAGAGCAATCATTTGCTCTTAATACTATTATGTGCGACCTAGCTAATCAAGAATTTTCAAAGGGTTTAAATAAAGGTAGAGAAATAGCAAACAGCTATAAATAATAATAATTAAATGAGCTATAAGATTAGTTTTTATAGCTCATAAAAAAAAACAGAACAGATGTATAAATTAGCAAAGTATAAACAAAATTTAAGTATTCAAGGAAATAACGTTTGGAGTTACACTACAATAGTAGCACGTATAAAAGGAAGCGAATTACACCAATTAGGATATTGGTCGCAAACTACGCAGAAACATATTAATTATGTCGCTAGTGAATTAGGTTTAACCTTAATTAAATAAGATGGCATATTTTACAAAGGAAATGGGTGGCACGTTGTTGATTGTCACCCAAGACAACAGGACCTACGAAGTTAGTAGAACTTACACTAGTTCAAGTTTAATTATTACACCGGACAAAGACACACCTAAACCAACTTCAGCAGAGGAAATGGATTTCAGAAAATTATATAGACTTAGTAATTGTTCGTCGATATGAAGATAAATGAAGCCCTTTGGCACGAGCTTAAAAAAGCAATAGAAAACGGAACTAAAAAAGATTCTAGCATAACTGATATTACTATTAAATTCAGAATAGCAGAAAATGCAGTTCATAGAAATTACTTACAATTTAATTTATCACAATATGGAGAATAATAAAAGTACATACATAGACGAAACTCATCACTTATACTGTTCTGATGGGGAAATGCACATAGGTTACGGAAAGGACAAATGGCTAGTATATAATACAGAGCAATTACTCAAAGATTTGCCTTTTATTATTAATGAGGTTATAAAGGAAAATAAAAAGCAGCAGAGAATGTATATAAGTTTAATTAAAGAACAATTAGAGGAATTATGATATTATTGGTAGATGCAGACAGTTTAATATTTGCTAGCTGTTATAAAAAAAGAGAACACCCGGAAGATGAAAAATACTATACAGATATTGCAGACGCAAGGACAAAGTTTGACGAGCAGTATATGGCTATTGTAAACCACTTAGAGGAACTTTATAATATTGATAAGGTAATTACGTTCAGCGGCTCTAGAGGTAACTTCAGAAAGCTAATAACCGGCAAATATAAAGCAAACAGGAAGAGTAAAGAATTACCTCCACTTTTACACGAAATGCACGATTTTGTAAAAAAGCAATATGAAAGCGTCGTTGGTTACGGGGTTGAAACAGATGATATGGTCGCTAGGTATTGGAAAAATATTTCAGAAGATATAGGCCGGGACGAGGTTATGATTGTGTCTATTGATAAAGATTATAAACAATTTCCTTGCTTGATGTATAATTACCATTACAAGCACCGGGAAATACTTGATATATCAGAAGAAGATGCTTTATACAATTTTTATGAGCAAATGATTGCAGGAGATACTGCAGACAATGTAAATTATTTCAAAGGAAAAGGAAAACGATTTGCAGAAAAATATTATGCAGATTGTCAAACTAAATACCAATATACTAGGAAACTTTATGAATTATTTAAAAAAGAATACAAGGGAAAAGCTAGGCAGAAATATACTGAATGCTATAATCTTTTAAAACTAAGGACAGAATGAAAGCAACTCAAATACATTACGATAACGGAAAGGACTATGATATAATAGACGTGTGTAAGGATTACTCTCTTAACTTTAACAGAGGTAACATAATTAAATATGTAGCTAGAGCAGGTAAGAAAAAGGACGAACTAGGGGACTTATTAAAGGCCAAAGATTATATTGAAAGAGAAATAAAATTTTTAAGAAATGAATAAAAACTGTTTAGAAATATCACAGAGAATTATAGAAATGACAGGGGTTGATATTTTTGATAATACTAGAAAGCGAGAATACGTTCAACTTAGGGCTTTAGCTTGTTATATGTTCAGGGAAAAAATGAATATGAGGTGGCGCAATATATCCGAATTTTTTATTTCAATGGGGAAAAGTTTAGACCACGCTACAGCAATCCACTTGGTTAATATGTACCCTATCTACGCAAAGGAAAGGCCGGAGCTAAAGGAAATTGAAAGCTGCTTTGTTTTTGAAGATAACGAAAATTATGATGAAATAGACCGGGTTAACTATCTTAGAAGTCAAGTTGAAAAATTAAACAGTAAAATCTATAAATTAAGGGGACAAGTAAAGGAACTTAAAAAAAGACCTGTATATAACCCTGACGATATAGAAATGCTAAAACTATTTAGTGACGTCCCGGCAGATAAAGTAGATGAACTGTTGGAGCGAATAACACTACTGAAAAAGTCTTGGACTTGGAAGAGCAAGGACAAATGTCAAGTAATAGAAAGCTATTAACTAAAATAAATAAATTATGATTGAATCACTAGGTTGGATTTTTGTTGCGATAATTGTTGCAAATATAGGGACGAGAATAGCAAAAGTATTATTTCCGGAGGATTGGAAATAAAAGGTTTTAAAGCAACTTTAAATTAAAAAAGTATTATGAGGTTATTGGGTTACGAAATTAGATTAGGAGTTTTTAAAGGGGTACTGTTTGGAATAAGACATTACCCTTTTGAGGATTTGGAAATATACGAAGAAGATATTGTTATTTACTTTGGGATTTTTCAGCTAGTAATTACAAGAATTTATCAAAAATAATTTTTTTGTACCTTAGACAAAAAATATTTTTATTATGATTAAATCCAAAATTGAACACGTTTTAATTTCTACACTAAAGGAAAATGAAAACAATCCAAGAAATATAAACAGGCATAAATTTGAAAAATTAAAAAACAGTATTAAGGATTTTCCTGAAATGTTAGCTTTAAGACCAATAGTTGTAGATGAAGACAATATTATTCTAGGCGGAAATATGCGATACAAGGCTTCTAAGGAACTTGGACTGAAAAAGGTTTATGTTATACAGGCCAAAAATTTAAGTGACGCACAGGTAAAGGAATTTATAATTAAAGATAATGTAGGTTTTGGGGATTGGGATTGGGATATTCTTGCTAATTCTTGGGACACTAGCTTATTGACTGATTGGGGTGTAGATGTTTGGAAAAATTCAGATGATTTCAGTTTTGATATTGAAGATGAAGAAGAGGAAGAAGAGGAAAAAAGAAAAATCTCAGACGACAATTATAGTTCCTTTGAAATAATAATGTATCACGAAAATAAAATAAAGCTAGTTTCAGTTTTATCTAAAATAAAAAAAGAAAAGCAATTTGATAAACTAGAAGATGCTTTAATGACATTAATAGAAAATTACTAATATGATACCAAAAAATATAAAATACGAGGAAAACAATGCTTTTATTTCATTTGACAATTCTGTTGCAGGTTTAGTCTTTGATGATAGTAAACACGAACAATATCCAATTAGATATTACAATTTAATAAACGGAGAGGGACTTGAAATTAAAAAAGACTGTAGTTACTACGGATATGTTTATAGTGGCTCTATTGTCTTAGAAAAGGCTGATACGCCTGATTTAGTTCTAGAGGACGGAATGTATTTTTCTATGACTGCACCTTTTAATATAAAATCAAAAACAAAAGATTCTAAGGCTGTAATAATAGAAGTTCTGCACACCAAAGGAATTTACCCTGAAACAAAATACAGAGCAGTTACTACAGTAGGCGGAAAAATTGAAGAGAAAGGCAGGCTTAAATATATTGATGGCTGCACAGATAGTTTATTAATACCTCCTGTAAAAATGGGCGACCCTTGTTTTAATCATTTATCTTTTCCTAAAAACATAGACCAAACACAGCACACGCACCCGTCACACAGAATTGGAATCGTGGCAAATGGTTACGGTAGATGCCTCACACCTTTTGGGACTTTGCCTTTAGTTAAAGGAATGATTTTTGTTATAAAAGAATGGGACGCAAAAACCTACAATAAAGGTTTAGACGGAAAAGATTATCCAAATGGGCAGCACAGTTTTGAAACTAGGGAAAGCGGAATGAACGTAATAGCATTTCACCCGGATAGTGACTTTGGTGCAACAGACATAAATCACCCAATGATTAACAGAACTTTAGTAACAAATGAAGATGGGGATTTAGTTTCTGCCGGTACTATTGAATCAATTAGAACTGAATAAATGGCTACAAGAAAAAAACAATACAACGAACAAAATGTATTTGATGCAGGTATTAGCAGAATAAATTATTTATACGAATCATTTGATAATGTAATAGTAAATTTTTCAGCAGGAAAAGACAGCACAGCAGTATTAAATTTAGCCTTAATAGTTTCTAAGAAATTAAATAAAAGGCTTACAGTCAATTTTTTTGATGAAGAAGCAATACACCCTCCGACGATAGAATATGCTGAAAGAGTAAGAAAGGAGCATAATAATATTGATTTTAATTGGTACTGCTTAGAATTCAAACACAGAAACGCCTGCTCAAATGAAGAGCCGTTTTGGTACTGTTGGGACAAAACAAAGGAGGATAAATGGGTTAGGGAATTACCAAAGAATGCAATTACTTCGCACAGTAAATTTGTAAAGGGAATGAGCTTTCAAGAATTTAGCACGCTTTTACCAAATCAAGCTGATGGCCTTTCTGTTATAATGACAGGCGTAAGAACGCAGGAGAGTTTTCGTAGAATGAAAGCAATGTCAATGAAAAAAAATGATAATTACATATCAAGGGATAAACACGTTGCACACGCTCACCCGATATATGATTGGAGTAGTGAAGATGTTTGGCTAGCTGTAGTGAAATTTGATTGGGACTACAATAAAACCTATGACGTAATGAATCAAACTAAAATGTATAATAACTTTTTAAGTCAAAGAGTATGCCCTCCTTTTGGAGAAGAGCCTTTACGGGGTTTATGGCTTTATGCAGAATGTTTTCCTGAAATGTGGCATAAGATGCTTAACAGGGTTAAAGGAGTTGGGACGGCTTGGAGATACGCAAATACAGAACTTTACGGCATAGGTAAAAAAGCAAAGCCGGACGGGATAACATATAAGAAATGGGCTGAAATAATACTTGAAAGTTATGACAAGTCAGTTATAAATACAGTTAAAAAAAATCTTAATTCAATAATAAAAAGACATTTTGATAAAACAAATGATGATATACCCGAAGAAAATCCGCACCCTCTTACCGGTACGTCTTGGGCTTTTATTTGCAAGCTATCAATAAAAGGAGATTTCAAAGGTAGAACAGGACCCTCTCTAGAGGGAAACGCAATTAATGCACAAAAAAAACTAGGAATAAACTCCTTTGATGAAGCAGTTATAAAATTTGGCAAAAAAGAATACATAAATAAAAGATTTAATAAATGAAACAACCACTAGACAAAATTAAATGGATTGACCGGGAAGAAATATCTCCAAACAATTACAATCCCAATAAGGTAGCACCGCAGGAACTAAAGCTGCTAAAAACATCTATAAAAGAGGACGGGTGGACGCAGCCAATAGTAATAAATTCAAATAATACTATCGTTGACGGTTTCCATAGGTGGACTGTATCAGGTCATAAAGAAATTTATTCACTAACAAACGGGAAAGTTCCGGTAGTGGTTATACAGTCAGAAAATAAATCGCAGCAGCAAATGGCTACAATTAGACACAATCGAGCAAGGGGAACTCACGGTGTACTAGAAATGAGTAATATTATTTCTGATATGGTAAAGCAGGGAGTTTCAGGGGACGAAATTGCGCTTAGGCTAGGAATGGAAAAAGAGGAAGTAGTAAGACTACTTTTTAGGTCAGGTATTCCTAAAAGTGAAGTTTTTAAAAATAAGGAATTTAGTAAATCTTGGACACCAAAATAAAATGAGCAAGTCAGAAACATATAGACCTCTCCCTGCAAACGTAACTATAGGAAAAAGTAATATTGACGGCTTAGGTTTATTTGCAACAGAAACTATAAAACGAGGCCAATTTATAGGCGTTACTCATTATATTATAAACGATATAAAATATAGAACTCCTTTAGGTGGTTTTTATAATCATAGCATAAAAGCAAATACAGTAAAAGTTCAGGGCTTATATTTAAAGTCTAGAGATTTTGTATTTAATCTTAAAGCAATAAAGACAATACAAAAGGGAGAGGAAATATTATGTGAATACACTTTCTATAAATTAAAAAAATAATGAACAAAACTGAACACCATAAAAAAGCAATACTAGAAGCCCTCGAAAAATCACTAGGAGTTGTCACAACTGCCTGCAAAAGCGTTGGAATAGGTAGGACACAGTTTTATAATTGGTTAAAGCAGGACGAAGAATTTTCTGTCTTGGTTGAAGATATACAGAATATTGCTCTAGACTTTGCGGAAAGCCAACTGCATAAACAAATTGGGGAGGGTAACACATCAGCTACAATTTTTTATCTAAAGACAAAAGGTAAAAAAAGAGGCTACATTGAAAGGCAAGAAATTACAGGAGCAGATGGAATGCCTACAAACTTTCAAATAGAAATAATTGGGCGAAATAAAGATAAAGACTAATATAGTCTATGAGCATTTATTAGATTCTGACAAAAAAATTATAATTGAACAGGGTGGGACTAGGTCAGGAAAAACTTATAATATTATTCTTTGGATAATTTTACAATACTGTACGCATAACGTTAACAAAGTTGTTACAATATGCAGGAAGTCATTTCCTAGTTTACGAGCAAGTGTTTTAAGGGATTTTATGGGGATATTGCAGTCATATAATATGTATGATGAAAAATACCATAATAAGTCAAATTCTGAATATCATCTTTTTGGAAACCTAGTTGAATTTATTTCTCTAGACCAACCGCAAAAAATAAGAGGTAGAAAAAGGGATTTACTTTTTATAAACGAGGGAAACGAATTATATTTTGAAGATTGGCAGCAGTTAGTTTTTCGTACCCGGGAAAGAATTGTTTTAGACTTTAACCCGTCAGACGAATATCATTGGATATATGACAAAGTAATACCTAGAGACGATTGCGATTTCTTTAAAACTACGTACCTAGATAACCCGTTTGTTGAAGAAAGTATTATCAAGGAAATAGAAATGCTTAAAGATACTGACGAGCAGTATTGGCAGATTTACGGTTTAGGAGAAAGAGCAGCTAGTAGAAGCACAATATTCAAATACTTTGAAGTTTCAACTATTCCTGAAGATGCTAAATTAATAGCTTACGGAATGGATTTTGGCTACACCAATGACCCTAGTACATTTGTTTCTGTTTACACTTTGGAACATAACCTGTATATAAAAGAACATCTTTACAGAACCCAAATGACAACAAAAGATATTCACGAATTTTTAAAAACAGAAAACCTATCTAAAAATCCTATTTATGCGGATAGTGCAGAGCCAAGACTTATAAAAGAACTTAAAGCAATGGGGCATAATATATTTCCAAGTCTAAAAGGTAAAGATTCAATTAACGCCGGTATTGATTTATTAAAGAGGTACAAGATAAATGTATTATCTACATCAACAAATGCTATTTCAGAATTCAGGAATTACAAATGGCGAGAAGATAAATCAGGCTCGTTGATTAATATACCGGAGGACAAGCATAATCATATAATTGATTCCTGCCGTTACGCTACTTACTCCATTTTAAGTAGGCCAAACTTTGGAAGTTACGCCCTAAATTAAAAATAAATTAAAAAAAGTTATTAAATTTTTTGTTGATTAAATAAATAATACTTAGATTTGTAGAGTTGGTAATAAAGCCGGCAAAAAAAACAGAACAGATGAACGCTTACAGAGAAACAGAATTAAGAAATATGTTAAGAAGTGGGGACGATATTTCAATAGATGTCATTGATACATTTACCGGGGAGGAAATTGATAGCAAAATTTTTAATAACAGAACTCACCAAATTGAGGAAGTTCTTGATTATATTACAGCTAATGAATATGAATATGATGTATATTTTTAAAATTAATTTAATAAAAACAGGACAAATGAAAAAATTACAAAATATATTTTTAATAATAGCTGCAAGCTATTTTATAGGTAGAACATTAATAGGTTTAATTTTTAATATTTAAGATATGGAATGGTATGATAGTTTAAATCCACTAGAGCAGGACGAGTTTGAATGTTCAGAATGCGGCGCACCAATAGCAACAGATAAGCAGTATTGTTCACAAAGTTGTTTTTCAGCTAGTATGCGATAAAGTTTAAAATTATACGGCGTGCAATCGTAGGAAAGAGGTAGTCAGAAATGGCTGCCTTTTTTTTATTATCTTTATTCAAATAAAAAACTAAATAAAACCCGTTATAATAGTATGTCATTAAAAGTTAAAATACCAAATACATTAAGTGAAATCACTTTAGGCCAATATAAAAGGTTTCTTAAAATTCAAAAGAATGAATCAGAAGATAGGTTTGTAAATGCTAAAATGATTGAAATTTTTTGCGGCCTAGATTTAAAAGACGTTGTCAGGTTAAAGCTAAGGGACACTAACGATATTATAACCGTCCTAAGCGAGTTATTTAATGAAAAACCTAGTCTTGTATCAAAGTTTAAATTAAACGGCACAGAATACGGCTTTCACCCGGAATTAGACGATTTACTGCTAGGAGAATATATTGACCTAGATAATTTTATAGGCGATTGGGATAATATGGAAAAAGCTATGAATGTTTTATACCGGCCAATATTAGTTTCTTTGAAAAACAAATATAGCATAGAAGAATACCGGGTTGAAAAATCAGATAATTTATTGGATATGCCAATGGACGCAGTTATGTCTGCAATTTTTTTTTTGTGGAATTTAGGACTAGAATTGTCGCAAGTTATGACGAACTCTTTGGAGCAGGAGGGGGCAGAAGTCTTGACGCAATATCTCAATTCTCAGAAAAGTGGGGTTGGTATCAATCAATTTATGGCCTCGCTCAAGGAGACGTTACACGATTTGAAAATATCACTAAGTTAAAAATGCACAAATGCTTTACGATGTTATCATTTATGAAAGACAAAAATCAGGTAGAAGCACAACAAATAAAAAAGAATTTTAAATGAGCAATCAAGGAGTAAGAGGTTTTTATCAATTAACTGAAACCATAAAAGAAGAACTGTTAAAAGACGTAAACGTAAACACAGTAACTACAGGGGACATCACAGACGTAAACCTTAATAAACAAGATATATTTCCACTTAGTCACATTATTATTAACAGCGTAGTAGTTAACGAGCAAACTCTAGATTTTAATATAAGTGTATTGGCCTGCGATATTGTAAATGAATCAAAGTTTCAAACAGAAGATATATTTACCGGCAACAATGATGTTCAGAATATTTTAAACACTCAATTAGCGGTATTAAATAGGCTTATTCAAAGACTTAGAATGGGACAACTCCATACAGATATGTACCAATTATCCGGAAGCCCTAGCTTAAATCCTTTTTACGATAGGTTTGAAAATCATTTAGCAGGTTGGACGGCTACAATGGACGTACAAATTTATAACGATATTTATATTTGCTAATGGAATACAATAATCTAGAAGAGGAACTAAATAATTTTTCTAAGTATGTTATTCAACAGGCTAGAACAAATTTAACAAAGGACGATAAAAAAGGTTCTTTGTATGAATCATTGTCTGCTGAAATTATAATTGAAAACGACGCTATATTTGTTGAATTTTTAATGAATGATTATGGAATTTTTGTGGACGAGGGAGTAAAAGGGGCGAATCCTAGATTAGTTGATAGCAATATAACCGGAAGAGTAGGAATTCAAAAAGCACCGTTCAGCAGGTTTAAATATAAATCGAAAAAACCGCCTCTAGATATTCTTATTAATTGGGCTAAAAGTAAAAATATAAGGTTTAGAGTTAAAAAAGGAAAAAAAGGCGGAGGACAATTTAAGGCAGGTTCTTATAGGTCAATGGGATTTTGGCTACAGAAAAGCATTTACGCACAGGGTTTAAAAGGAAATAAATTTTTTTCTAAGCCTTTTGAAAGAGGCCTTAAAAGATTGGGAGACGATATAATAAACGCTTACGCTTTAGACGTTGAAAACACAATAATACTAGGAATAAAACAATAAAAAAATGGCAAATATCTGTTTAAGAAATCCGCAATATAAGTCAATCGGAGTAACCAATACAAACGTTTTATCAACCGTTTTGTATCTTCTTATTGATAACACATTAAGGTACACAATAGCAAAAAATAAAGTTGATAATTCAAGCTTTACAAGTTTTGAAATTTCAGAACTAGCAAGAGATTATTTAATTATAAATTACGGAACTAATAATTTTCCTGCGACAATTAGTGTAACCTCTGTTTTAACAAATTTTGACGATTATAACGGGACGGGAAATACTGTTGGATTGAATGCTAATTATTTTGACGTAGGTTGGGAGGCTTACGGCCTTTATGTGGACGGTGCAAATCCTATAAATCCGGTTTATAGGTCAATAAGTGGAGGGACTTGGTTATTGGCTGCAGATTCACTTTCTTTTTCAGTTAATAAATTTGAGGTTTTTTGGCCTAAAGACGTTGGCGGTTATGTGGCAGGAATGGACGCAGCAGGATTGCCTACTACTCACTTTATAGGTCCAACAGCTACAAGCTACCAAGCTAATAATATAGACGAGGAATTAAAAATAACTAGAATTAATTGCAGTAAATACGGGGACGGTAGAGAAATTATATTTGTTAATAAATTTGGAGTTTCACAGGAGCTTTGGTTTTCATTAAAAGAAGTTCAAAATCTTGGCAGGAAAAACGAATCTTATAAATCAAATACAATGTATCTACAAGATGATATAGACCCTTACTACGATACTAGCGATGCGCCGGTAAAGACATTTAATACACAAGCTAAAAAAACCTACACGCTGAGCTCGGGTTATTATCCTGAATGGGCGGTTGAATATTTTGAGCAGCTACTATTAAGTGAATATGTATGGATGAAAGTTTATAGGAGGCAAAATCCCTCCGCAAGCCCGGTAACGATACCGGTAAAGGTTAAGTCATCATCAATAAAAATAAAGACAAGCTTAAACGATAAGTTAATAGATTATACAATAGAGTTTGAAGATGCTTTTGATTATATAAATAACATACGATAACATAGAATAACATAGATGCAGCAGCTAGAATTATACATTGAGGGGAACAGGATTGATTTATTCAAAGACGAAACGGTTTCTATTACGCAGACAATTCAAAACGTAAAGGATATAAGTAAAATTTTTACATCATTTACAAAAACGTTCTCGCTGCCTGCTAGTAAAAACAATAATAAAATTTTTAAGCATTTTTATAATTATAATATCGCAGATGGGTTTGATGCAAGAATAAAAAAATCTGCAGAAATACAACTTAATTCAATACCTTTCAAAACAGGTAGGATAAAGCTAGAGGGAGTGGAGTTAAAGGATAATGTGGCTTACATTTATAGAATTACATTTTTTGGAAATACGGTTGAACTGCCGGATATTATAGGAGACGACAAGTTAGGCTCGCTCCCATTTTCAGGCTCTGATTATCAACTTACTTACAGCCCCGACGAAATTAAAGAATTTTTATCTAAAGACAAAACATCTTCAGGAACAGGAGTAAATGAAAATATAATAGTACCTTTAATTACTCACTCTCAAAGACTTTTTTATGATAGTGTGGCGCATACGAACGGCGACGGAAATCTTTTTTACCATACAGGTTCAGGCCAAAATTTGCACGGTGTTTTTTGGAATGAGCTAAAATATGCGGTTAGGCTTTATGCTATTATTGAACAGATTGAAGAAAGATATAGCGCAGCAAATGGCTATGAATTTCCTATACAATTTTCTAGGGATTTTTTTAATGTAAATAACCCGGAGTTTTATAATCTTTATATGTGGTTGCACAGGAAAAGCGGAAACGTTGAACCGGCATCACAAGTGACAAGTTATACGTCGCCAATTACAGGGTGGTCAGTAGTTAACCCTGTTGCGGTTATACCGTCGGGACAGGGGTTTTATATTCCTAGCCTTTATGTAAATCAGCCCAATGGAATAACGAATTGGGAAGTAGAGTTTACGACGGCCAATACAACAGACCCGTACAGGCTTGTAATTTCATTAAATGGTACGGTTATTTATACGTCGCCTTTTACAGTTACCGGCTCTTTTACGTTTAATCAAAACCCTCAATTAGTTGGGGACGGTCAGTATGTTATAAGCGTTCAGCATTCAGAAGTTATTACGTTTTCAAGCGTGGAGATTAGAGTTATAGGATTTGTTTCAACTCCGCAGGCAGTTCCTTATACAGACACTTTATTTTTAAATCAAGCGTTTACAGTTCAAAAACAATTTACATTTGTAGTTTCAGAGCAAATACCTGATGTAACAATAATGTCTTTCTTAACAGGGCTGTTTAAGGCATTTAATTTGGTTGCCTATGTAAATGATACCGGGACAATAATAGTAAGGCCTCTAGATGCAAAATTAGGCACAGCAGACTATAGTTATTATACCTCCGCAGATATTGACGGAAACGATGCGCCGGTAAAATACGATATATCACAATTTGTAGATGTTACAAAAAGTCAAGTAAATGCTGCTTTACCTTATAAGGAAATTCTTTACAAATATGACGGCCTCGGAACTTACCTTGCAAAACAGCACGAGCAATTATCCGGCTCCGGTTGGGGAACATTAAAATATATCGGCGGTACAAATTCAGACGGAACAGGAGGCCAAAATTATAATGCTTCAACACAAGTTTACAGAGTTTCAGTACCATTTGAGCATATGAAATTTGAGCGTTTAATAGATGCGGACAATAGCAATCTTACGACGGTGCAATGGGGTTATTCTGTGAACGAAAGTCAACAGGCTTATATTGGTTTACCTCTTATATTTTACGCAGAATTTATACCTGTTGATATTGGTACGAATACTAGAATTAGCTTTATGGAAAGCGAAACTACAAAGTTTCGTTTAGACTCTTATTACGTTCCGTCGAATAGTTTAAATTTAGACTTAACGCAGGGCGGAGAAAATATACACTTTAATCTTGAATTAAACGAGTGGACGGGAGGTAGTGGTTTTAACGAAACCCTATTTAATAACTTTCATAGTGAGTACATAATTGCAGTATTTAATGAGAGCAGGAGAATAACAAAAGTAGATGCTTATTTGCCTTTAAGAATTTTATATAATTTCAAGCTAAACGATATTTTTACAATAATAGATAGGGAGTATATTATAAATTCAATTACTACAAATTTACAGACCGGTAAAAGCTCAATGGAATTATTAAACAGAGTTTATAAAAACGGTCAAGGTGGAGTTAACCCTCCTCCGACCTTATTACCTCCTAGTAATTTAAGAGTAACAGGAACGACGCAAAGTTCAATTTCTGTGGCTTGGGATTTACCTGCTTCACAGGTAGACAACTTTCAAATAGACTTACAACAAGCTCCATTCACAACAGTAAGCGGAACGACCACGTCTTACACGTTTAATAATTTGCAAGGTCAAACCATTTATAGGATTGGAATAGCCTCTATTTTACAAGGCCAATATTCGCAAACTGTTTTTATAGACGTACCATTATAAAAAATTAATTATGATAAAAAATATAATAGATTTACTTCAAGTAGTAAATGGAGAAACTGAAAACATAAGAATTGCACAAGGGAAAAATGCTTTACCTAAAGATTTTAAAGGGGCTGTGAAATTAATAAAAAAACAATTTAAAAATGGTAGTAAAAGAATATAGCTTAAAGGTTGATACTGCAACTGCTCAAAAAAATGTCGACGAGTTAAACAGTTCTTTTGAGGCTCAAACTGAACTAATTGATGAACTTGAAAATGACTTATTTGATTATGAAAAGGCATTAAAAAAGACATCAAAAACTAATTTAGCTGCTAGGGAAAGCCTAAACAAAAAAATACAAAAGACAAAGGACGCTTTAAAGGACGAAAAAAAAGGACTAAAGGACGTTACTAAGGAACGCAAAAAGGCAAATGAATCACTAAAGGAAGCAGAAGAAAATGCTGCTGACTACAGCGGAGTTTTAGGAGTAATAGATTCTAAGACCGGCGGCCTTATTTCGGGCTTTACCGGAATGACTAAAACAATAGGCGGTGCAACAAAAGGTTTCAACCTTATGAAAGTCGCTATTATTGGAACAGGAATTGGCGCATTACTAATTGCATTAACATCATTATCAGCTGCCTTTACATCTTCAGAAAAGGGGCAAAATAAGTGGAATAAAATAATGGGTATTATCGGGGCAACAGTTTCCGTATTTACAGACCGTTTAGCTACACTAGGGGACGGCTTAATTAATTTATTTACTAGCCCGGTAGAAACGCTTAAAAACTTTGGGAAAAGCGTTAAGGAATTTGTAATGGATAAAATTGATGCTGCTGTTGAAAGTCTTGGTTTTATGGGTTCTGCAATAAGCAAACTTTTTTCAGGAGATTTTTCGGGTGCGCTAGAAGATGCCGGGAAAGGTATTGTAGGATTGAATAGGGCTTTAAATCCTGCCGTTATAATTACGGAAGCTTTAATTGATAGCACAAAAGAACTTACTAAAGAAATACTAGAAGAGGGAAAAGCGGCTTCAAAAATTGCAGACCAAAGGGCAACAGCTGATAAATTAGACAGGCAGTTAATTATTGATAGGGCTATTGCAAATAAAGAAAGAGCAGACCTACTACAAAAGGCCGTTGATAAAGAAAAATTTACTCTTCAGGAAAGAATAGGCTTTTTAACTTTAGCAGGACAAAAAGAAGATGAAATAACCGCCAAAGAAATACAAGCAGCCAATTTAAGATTAGAGGCAAAAATTGCAGAAAATGCTTTAGGAAATTCTACAAAAGAGGATTTAGAAGAAGAAGCTAATTTAAGAGCAAATCTTATAAATTTAGAAACTGCAAAATTAGCAAAAGCTAAAGAGGTCACAAGTCAAATAATTGCCTTAAATGCTGAAGCAGCAGCAGAAGAACAAAGGTTAAAAGACGAGAAAAAGTTAAAAGACGATGAAGCGCAGGCAGCAGAGGATTTAAAAGCTGCTGAATTAAAAGCTTTAAAAGAGGAAATAAAAAACGCTGAAGCGGTTACTGAAGATGAACGCAGGGCGTTAGAAATTGAAAAGGTAGGTAAACACTATGACAAACTAATCGCAGAGGCTAAGAGGCTAGGATTGGAAACTGCCGGTTTAGAAAAAGCAAAGAATAATGCTTTAAATAAATTCAGTAAAGAAAACTCTAAAAACGAGATTAAGTGGGACGAAATGACCTCAAAGGAAAAAGGCAAAATTGCTGCCGACGGCCTTAATAATCTTGCATCAATATTGGGAGAAGAAACCGCAGCAGGAAAAGCAGCCGCAATAGCAGCAGCAACAATAAGCACATTTCAATCAGCAACAGATTCCTATAAATCTCTAGCAGGGATTCCAATAATAGGACCTGCATTGGGATTTGCCGCAGCCGGTGCAGCAGTTGTATCAGGATTTGCACAGGTTAAATCTATTACAAAAACTAAAGTACCTACACTAGCAGGAAAAACAGCACCGTCGGCAGGTTCAGGAGCTACACCCTCTGCGCCGTCATTGGGGACTGCTCCAACAATACCGTCTTTACCTCCTGCATTTAATGCGGTTGGCTCTTCGGACACAAACCAACTTGCAGATGCAATAGGCGGTCAATCACAGCAGCCTGTTCAGGCCTATGTAGTTTCCAACGATATATCAACTGCACAAGAATTAGACAGAAATATTGTTCAGGGCGCAACAATAGGATAAATACAAAAAATAATAAAATAAACGTTATAATAATATGAGAATAGTAGAACTAATATTAGACGAGGAACAAGAAGAAAGCGGAATTGAAGCAATTTCAATCGTTGAAAGCCCGGCCATAGAATCAGACTTTGTTGCCTTAAAAGGCGAGGAAATAAAACTAGCAGAAGTTGACAAAGAAAAAAGAATTTTACTAGGGGCTTTATTAATACCAAACAAACCAATTTATAGAAAAGGAAAAGAGGGAGATTATTATATATTTTTTTCAAAAGATACTATTTCTAAGGCCTCTCAAATGTATCTAAGAAATGGCAGACAAAATAATTCTACCTTAGAACACTCTAAAGACTTAAAAGGTTTGACTTTGGTTGAAAGTTGGATTGTTGAAGACGAGGTACAAGACAAATCTAGGAAATACGGATTGAACGTACCTGTTGGAACGTGGATGGGTGCAGTAAAAGTTAACAATGAAGAAATTTGGCAAGAATATGTTAAGACAAATAAAGTTAGGGGTTTTTCTATTGAGGGCTACTTTGCGGATAAAATGGAATCACCTAAAGAAGAGATTAAAGAAGATATGTCAAGTCAAAATGATAAGGAGACTTTACTAAAAATAATTGAAATTTTAAAAAATGAATAGAAACAATACAAAAAATAAAGGTATTTACATAGGTAGTAGGACAAGCCCTAAAGGCAGTTCTAGAGCCTGTTTGTGTTGGGACGCTAATACCTACTCTAGAAGTTGTTGCGATGGCTCTATTCAAGCGCAAGGCATAGGAAATATTACAGAATCAAATTGAAAATGCAAAATTAAAATTAATAATCGTTATATAAGTAATTATGAAATCAACCGAAATGTTAAACCAAATTAAAACGCTTCTAAATATTGAAGTAAAACTTGAAGAAACCAAGCTAGAAAATGGAACTGTAGTTACTGCAGAATCATTTGAAAAAGGCAAGGAAATCTTTATAGTAACAGACGACGAAAAAGTCGCTTTACCTGTTGGCGAGTATTTGCTAGAGGACGGCAGATTAATAGTAGTCGAAGAAGAGGGAACTATTGCAGATATTAGAGAAGTTTCTGACGAAGCACCTGCAAAAGAAGAGGAAACAAAAGAAGAGGAAGAGACAGAGGATTTAGAAGAAGAGGGAAAAGAAAAGGCAGATGTTGCAGATTGGCAGGGAATGGAAAAAAGAATCCAAAACCTAGAAGATGCTATTGCAGATTTAAAAGCTGACAAGGAAAGCAAAATGCAAGAAGAAGAAATGTCAAATGTAGCACAAGCACCTTTGAAATCTAGAACAGTAAAAGAAGAATTTTCAGAAGAATTACCTGAACAGGTAAAAGCTGAATTATCTAAAGCTGCTGCAAAACCAATAAAGCACAATCCTGAAGCAGAAACAAAAAAAATAAAAAGGGTTGAATTTGGAAAAGGGAAGTTTGAAACAACTTTGGATAAAGTAATGGCACATATAAGTAAAATTAAAAATTAAAATAAAAAAAAATGAGTAACTTAAAAAAAGTTGATTTAGCAACTACAACTAACATCACTACGACTTACGCAGGAGAGTTCGCAGGCGAGTATATCGCTGCTGCTCTTTTAAAAGCATCTACTATCGACGACGGTGGTATTTCTGTAAAATCAAATATTTCTTATAAAGAAGTAATTAAAAAATTAGCAACAGGAGATTTAGTAACTGCTGCCGGGTGCGATTTTGTACCTAACAGTTCAGTAACTTTAACTGAAAGAATTATTGAGCCAAAAGAATTGCAAGTAAACTTACAGTTATGTAAAAGTGACTTTGTTAAGGATTGGGAATCTCAACAAATGGGCTTCGGTTTAGGTCAAACTTTACCGCCTAAATTTTCTGACTTTTTAATTGGACACGTTGCAGCTTCAGTAGCACAAAACACAGAATTTAATATTTGGCAAGGAGATACTGCAGGAGCAACTTATACGTCTTTTGACGGATTTGAAAAGTTAATCGCTGCTGCTGTAACTGCCGGGGATATTCCTGCGAACCAAGCTTTGGTATCAGTACCATTAACTGCTGCTAATATCATTGAAAAATTATCTGACGTTGTTTCAGAAATACCTAACCAAGTTTATGGAAAAGAAGATTTATTTTTATATATTTCTTCTAAAGCTGCGAAGCTTTATGTTCAGGCTTTAGGTGGTTTCGGAGCAAATGGTTTGGGAGCAAATGGTGTTAACGGAATGGGGACGCAATGGTGGAACAATGGTTCACTAACTGTGAACGGAGTTAAGATTTTTGTTTCTCCGGGATTGTCTGACGACAAAATTTATGCTGCTCAAAAAGGAAACCTTTATTTTGGAACAGGTTTATTGAATAATACTCAAGAAGTTAAGGTTTTGGATATGGGCGATTTGGACGCTTCAAACAATGTAAGAATGGTAATGCGTTTTACAAGTGGAACTCAATTTGGAATTGCTGAAGATATAGTTTCTTTCGCATAATTAATTAATTAACCATAAAATCAAGGTAGGTAGAAATTTATCTACTTACCTTTTTTTTTTAAAAAAATAAAAACAATGTCTTGTATTTTAACAACCGGAAGAATCATACCTTGTAAAGCTGCCTTTGGTGGAATTAAAAGGGCTTACTTTGCTAACTATGGCTCTATTGACGATATAATCGTTGACCCAATAACTAAAGAGGCTACTATTGACCCGAATAGCCCTGTACCAAAATGGTATCAATACGACGTAAAAGGAAATTCAAGTTTAGAAACTACTGTGACAAGTAGTAGAGAAAACGGAACTACTTTTTACACGCAAACTTTAAATTTAACTTTAACTTATTTAGATGCTAAAACGCAGGCGGAATTGCAAACTCTTGCAGTTTCTAGGCCTTATGTAGTGGTTGAAGATTATTACGGAAACTTATTCCTTTGTGGATATGAAAATGGAATGGAATTAACCGGTGGAACTGTTGTTACAGGAGCAGCAGCCGGAGACCTTTCAGGTTTCACTTTAACGTTTGAGGGAATGGAAGAAGTAGCACCTTATTTCTTAACAGGTTCTTTTAACCCACAAAGTGAGCAGATAGACCCACAGGCTTAATCTAGTTAATCGCTTTATTATACCCTTTTGCGTATAATGTTGGTTATTTTAATCATTTTATACCCTTTTGCGTATAATGGGCAACAAATACTAACAAAGCTACTAGATTTGATATATTTATGGGGGTATAAAAATTATTTTATTTAGTTGAAATTAGCGTTCTTTTTTAGGGACGCTTTTTTTTGTAATAATGATTTTACAAATTAAAGTTTTTTTTTCGTTATACTAACAATGATTATACTAACTACATCAGCAGCTGCTCAATCAATTTCGGTTATTCCTAGAATCTATTTATCTACTTTTGATTTATTAATCAGGGACGATAGTACAAACGTACAGGAAACTTATAATATTACAAATGCAGTAATTTCAGGCAATTATTTAAACTTTAGTAATATATTTAACCCTATATTAACTGAAAATCATTTTTACGATTTAATACTTACTAGCGAATCGCTTGGGGTTATATTTAAAGATAGAATTTTCTGTACAGACCAAGATATAGACCAATTAAATAATGACTATTTCAACTTAAATGAAAATGAATATTTAAGTTATAACGGTCACGATAATACTTATAAAGTAAGATGAAACGATTAAGAAATAACAAGGGGCAATTTGCAAAAAAATCAAAGACATCAGAATTTGGATTTGTAAATTTAAGTACATACACTAGCCCGGAAATTAAAGAGGTATCAGGAAAAGACTATATTGAATACGGCGCAGACAATAATTACTTTCAATATCTAATTGACAGATATAATGGAAGCCCTACGAATAACGCTGCAATAAACGGCATCAGTCAAGCTATTTACGGAAAAGGGCTAAACGCTACTAATTCAAGTCAAAAGCCAAACGAGTACGCTCAAATGGTTTCTTTGTTCAAAAAAGACGTAGTCAGGAAACTTTGCTATGATTTGAAATTAATGGGGCAATGTGCGATTCAGGTTATTTATTCTAAGGACAGGAAAACTATTGCACAGTTAGAGCATATCCCGGTTGAAACTTTAAGGGCGGAAAAATGCAATGAGGACGGAGAAGTACCTGCATATTATTATTTCAAAGATTGGGCAAATATAAAAAGGAATGACGACCCTTTAAAAATACCGGCTTTTGGTTTGTCAAAGGAAAGTATTGAGATTTTATACATACAGCCATATAAGGCCGGATTTTATTACTATTCGCCTGTTGATTATCAAGGGGGGTTACAGTACGCAGAACTAGAAGAAGAGGTTTCAAATTACCATTTAAACAATATTTTAAACGGTTTAAGCCCTAGTATGTTAATCAATTTCAATAATGGTACACCAAACCAACAGGAAAGACAATTAATAGAAAATAAAATAGCTCAAAAATTTAGTGGAAGCAGTAATGCAGGGAAATTCATTTTAGCTTTTAATGACAATAAAGAAAGTCAAGCAGAAATTACACCTGTGCAATTAAGCGACGCTCACAATCAATACCAATTTTTAAGCGAGGAATCAACTAAAAAAATAATGGTTTCTCACAGGATTGTTTCGCCTATGCTTTTAGGAATAAAAGACCAATCAGGTTTAGGAAATAATGCAGACGAAATAAAGACTGCTAGTTTATTAATGGATAACACCGTTATAAGGCCTTTTCAGGAACTTTTAATTGATAATTTTGATAAGATACTAGCTTACAATAATATTAGCTTAAATCTATACTTTACGACCTTACAGCCGTTAGAATTTACAGAAGTAGACCAAAGCATTCAAGACAAAGAAACTATTGAAGAAGAAACAGGGGTTGAAATGCAAAAATTTAATCTCAAAAAAATTGACGGAAAACAAGCGTACGAAACAAAAGAGGAAGCGGAAAAGGTAGCGAAAGAAATGGGCTGCGTTGGTTCACACGAACACGAAATTGAAGGAATTACCTATTATATGCCTTGTGTAACTCACGAAGAATTGAAATCTCCCTGTTGGGACGGTTACGAGCAAAAGGGAATGAAAGAAAAAAACGGTAAAAAAGTTCCTAATTGTGTTAAGTTAGAAGAAATTAATTTAGAATCTTTTGGCGAAGATGAAGATTTAACCGAATGGGAATTAATTGATGAAAGAAAGGTTGACTATGAAACTGAAGATGCCTTAGACTTTCAAATAGGCCAATTAAACACAAAGGGAAAAAGCTTACTTTCAAAACTTTGGGAATTTGTATCTACAGGAACTGCAAGGCCAAACGCAAAAAGCAGCCAAGACGAAACGATAGACGGAACTCAATTTAAAGTACGTTACCAATATGCACCACTAAAGGCTTCTTTACAGTCAGACGATAGTAGAAGCTTTTGTCAAAAAATGGTTGCAGCTAAAAAGATATATCGAAAAGAAGATATTGAAATGATGGGCAAACAGGCAGTAAATGCCGGTTGGGGTCCTGAGGGTGCAGATACTTATTCAATTTGGTTTTACAAAGGAGGTGGAGACTGTCATCATTTTTGGATGCGGAAAACTTATATGAAAAAAGGCAAAGGGAATATTGATATTAATAGCCCACTTGCTCCAACAATAAGCGTAAACCAAGCTAGAAAAGCAGGATTTAAACCTGAAAAGAATAATGAGTTGGTGGCAAAGCTCCCAAAAGATATGCCTTATAATGGATTTCTACCAACTAATAAAAGATTTAAGTAATGGCTACACAATTATTCATAAATAGAACAGACCTTGTCAGGAACTCCATAATGGACGGTAATATTTCTACGGACAAGTTTATTCAGTTCGTAAAGATAGCGCAAGAAATAGACGTTCAGCAAATAATGGGAACAGATTTGTATAATGGTTTGTCTGCTGCAATACCAAATATAGATGACCCTATTAATGCAAGGTGGAAAACAATTTTAGATGACTATATTGTGCCAATGTTAATATGGTACTCACAGGCCAATTATTATCCGTTTGCTGCCTACCAAGTAAAGCAAGGCGGAGTATTTAAACACACGTCGGAAAATGCTGTTTCAGTAGATAAAAACGAAATAGATTTTTTAGTAGAAAAAGCTAGAACGAATGCAGAATGGTACTCTAGAAGATTTATTGATTTTATGAGTTTTAACCAAAGTACATATCCGGAATATACTAGCAATACAAATGACGATATTTATCCGAGTTATGATGCGACTTTTAATGGTTGGGTGCTATGAGATATAAACCAAAGGAAAAAAATATTAAAAAGTTAGAAGTTTTCTTAAAGAAAACAGAAAAGAATATTAATTCAAAAAAATTAAAAAATGGCGAAAAAAAATAATATTAGTGAGCATATAAGTTACAAAGAAGCTACTCACTCAAAATACGCTAGTCAATTTGGTATTAAAAACGTACCTAGTGAAGATATTGAAAAAAATATGAAGCTAGTTTCGGAGGAATTATTTGAGCCATTACGAGAATGGGTAAAAGCACCAATAAAAGTAAATAGTTTTTATCGTTCTGAAAAATTGAATACTGCTTTAGGAGGTAGTAAAAGGTCAAGTCATTTAACCGGTAACGCTATTGACATAACATCTTTAGGAGGAAAGACTAATCTTGAAATGTTTCACTACATAAAAGATAATCTAGACTTTGACCAATTAATTTGGGAATTTGGAACAGAGCCAAAATGGTTGCATATTTCTTACAAGTCTAAAAAAGACAATAGAAAAGAAGTTTTAGTAATTAAGAAAAAAGGAATTTATTACCGTTATGCCGATACCGAATAAAAAAATAGGAGAAAAGCAAAAAGACTTTATGATGCGATGCGTTCCACAGGTAATGCAGAATCACGAAAAGTCTCAGGCGATAGCAATTTGTTACAAGTCTTTTGAGGGTAATATGATTAACCTTGAAACTTATAATGACTATCCGGAAAGTGCAAAAAATAACGCTAAGAAAGTTTTAAAATGGAGGGAAAAATACGGCAGCGAAGTAAAAGGAATGACTAGAACAGGTTGGGTTCGTGCAAATCAATTAGCAAACGGAAAAAATATAAGCAGGGAAACAATAGCTAGAATGTCTGCATTTCAAAGACATAAAAAAAATTCTGCAGTAGCTCCTGAAAACAAAAGTACACCGTGGAAAGACAATGGATATGTAGCTTGGCTAGGTTGGGGCGGAACGTCCGGTATTAATTGGGCTTCTAAGAAGTTAAAATCAATAGATAAAAAATGACAAACGATTATAGAACCCTAGCTTTAAATGCAGGAACATTCGGAATATCAATGACAAGCATAGACGTATTTTTAAAAATCGTTTTATTAACCGTATCAATTTTATATACACTACAAAAGTGGTATTTAATGAATGAAAATAAAGACAAAGAATGATAGCAGCAATTTATGGTTCAACTTGGTGGGGAAGCCCTTTGGTTAATGGTTGGGGAAGCATTTACTATGGCCTAAAAGAATTAAACGAGCCTTTAACAGACGCAACTTTTCAAACCGCAGTAAATGATATTTTAGCTCAGGACGACGACGGAGATTATAACCTTGTCCCTTATGGTAGAATTCAAGATTGGGACGTTTCACAAGTTACTTATATGGGATATGCTTTTGACGGTAGAACAAATTTCAATGGCGATTTAGGTAAATGGGACGTTTTTAACGTAACATCTATGACAAGAATGTTCAGGGATTGTACTAGCTTTAATCAGTACATAGGGGAATGGGACGTTAGCGATAATACTAGTGTATATTTAATGTTCAGAAATGCAAGCTCGTTTAACCAAGATTTAACGTATTGGGATATTACAAATATAACTAGTTTCAACAGTATGTTTAGGGGCGCAACTTCATTCAATGGAGACGTAAGTATTTGGGACACTTCAAATGCAGATAACTTTATAAGAATGTTTACTGACTGTCCTGCCTTTAATCAAGATTTAAGTGCTTGGGATATTACAGGATTGTCTTTAGTTCCGAACGCAGGCCTTGACTTTTTAAATTCATCAACTTTATCAACT
>Ga0209199_1001468_pt1 | contig 28184 bp, 19 predicted proteins | sample COGITO_mtgs_1105_7_FD_184805 | JGI IMG/M metagenome (GOLD analysis project Ga0209199, IMG submission 184805) | Pelagic marine microbial communities from North Sea - COGITO_mtgs_110523 (SPAdes) (version 2) | ecosystem: Environmental > Aquatic > Marine > Epipelagic ...
CACCAAAGAAATGGCCGCCTGTCGGGACTGAAGCTATCGCATCGAAGCCCAGCTCGTCTTCGGAGAAGTCGATTGGTCGCAGAACCTCCATCATGTTCTGAAGTATCTCAACATCGAGGATCAGTTTTTCGTAAGACGCCGTCAGTCCACCTTCTAGCCAGCCGGCAGCATGATAAACCATGTTACCGCCCCCCATGACCGCGCCCCAAGTGGCCATTGTTGTCTCGTAGGTTGCCTGTAGATCAACCGCGTTCGAGGCATTAGTGTTCGAGGTCCTGTAGGGCAGGCAATAGCGCCGTGCGAGCTGCCCCGAGACGAGGTTTGCCTTAGTGTTTTCTGGTGTTCCGAAGGCAGGCGCGCCCGAGCGCATGTCAACGTTTGAGGTGAAGGCACCATACATCACGGGTGTCCCGGGGTTGATGAGCTGTGTGAGGACTATGCCGAACAGTGCCTCGGCATTTTGTTGGGCTAAAGCGGCCGCTAGCGTCACGGGTGTCATCGCGCCCATCAGCGTGAAAGGTGTGATCACAACTGGCTGCCCATGCTCGGCCATCGCGATTAGTCCTTCGCCCATAGCGTCGTCGAAAAGGCGGGGCGAGTTGACCGAAATAATGGTGATGACACCGGGGTCCTTCGCCATCTCTACGGGACTGATCCCGCGGGCGATCGCCATCATGTTGATGCCATCCATAGCCCGACCACGCCCGATAGCGGTGCAATGGAACGTGAGGTCTGATAGCATCAGGTTAGCGCGGTAGGAATCAAGATGACGGTTGTTTGCGGGCAGCTCTTGGGGTGCTGTGACCTGATTTCCAATGAGGTGGATCGCATTGAAGTGGTGTGCCAGGCGGATGAAGTTCTCGTAGTCCTTCATGTTGCCCGCACGCCGACCATTGATGCAGTCATGGACGTTGGGCGAACCGGCGGTAAGGCTGAAGGCCACATTCCGGCCACCGATTGTAAGCCGCTTTTCGACGTTGCGCGACGTCAGCGTAAAATTTGACGGCGCAGTTTTTAGGGCTGCATCCACAATGCTTTCGTCGAGGCGGATGGTTTTTTGGGCACGATCGACAATCGCACCTGTGGCTTCGAACAGCTCCATAACGCGGTTGCCCATAACACGGATTCCGAGCTCTGAGAGGATGCGCATTGACGTGCGGTGTATCGCCTCAATTTCCTCCTCATTCGCAAGGTTGATGCTTGGATAAGGGTTTTCTACCGAGCGCCAAGGCAACTGTGGAATTCCACCACCACCTCTGGCCATCTTTGATTTGCGTCCGCCGCCACGCCGTTTTTCGCTCATAGCACTCTCCGGTTCAATAGCCCCATTTGGGATTAAAATTGTTGGTCAGCGCGTTGCCGTGCCGATAATGTTGGAAGATATCCTCGAGTATTACATTCACGTATTCCATTGCCTGGAATTGATGCTTTGCGCGCAATGGCGCAGCCACCAAACCGGTGAGCACCGCTTGGGGTGCTCATCTGCATGTTTGCGAGCTTGAAAAATGCCTGTTAGATCATTTTTTCATAAAACCGTCCCATCTGCTAAGGTGTTACGCCAAACTCTTTTACGAAATCTGCATAATCGGACAACGCATCAACCAGCGTCATTGGCTGCCAGCCAGTTTCCTGCTGGATACGGCTTATGTCATATGCGCCCCACCGACCGTGCTTGTGATCTGGGTTCATCACCACATCGCACTCTGTTTCGGGTTTAATTTCCCATTGTGTGCCGGGGATAATTTCCTCCACCGTTTTGACCAGCTCTTCAAGTGTCACAGCCCTGCCTAAGGCGATGTTGTAGGCGTTATGCTTGAAGGGTTTACCCGTTAGCATCAAAGCGATGATTCCAGTGGCTACGTCGCCGGCGTGGATATGATCACCAACGGCCTCAAGGGCATTGATCCCGATTGTTCTCCCCTCAAGTGCACGATGCACGACGACGTAGGGTGGACAATGATAGGCGCGGCTTGGCCGCCACCGATCCATCGGGCCATATACGCCTGACAATCGACAGGATGCGGCATTAATCCCAAAAAGCTTGCGGTATCGTTTCGCCACCATTTCGCCAGCATATTTTGATATTCCGTAAAATTCTGGCGGATCAACCCAGCCGTTTTCGGGCATTGGTCCCGCTGGTTCGGGGCCATAGTCGTTGTAAACGCCGCCCGAACTCAAGTTAATGAAACACTTCAGGCTGTCGATTTTCCGTGCCAATTCAAGCATCCGTACGGTGCCCATGAAATTAACCTCAAGAACTCTATCTGGCGATTCCGTCTCGGGGTTTTTGATAGGTATACCGGCGCTCGATTCAGGGGCGAAAAGGGTGACTGTTGCGCCGTGGACAATGCGCGTGATCTTGTGGTCCTGCGCGATCTTATCCAGAAGTTCAGTGTCAAGGACGCTGCCTTGCACATATTTTAAACGGTCAAGTACGGGTTCAAAAAACCGTTCTAACGCATCGTCCATTGGCCCGGAGTCCAAAACAACCACACTTCCATCGGGTTGCGAGTCCAGCCATTTTCGGGCCAGATTGCTCATCACGAAACCACCGCCGCCGGTTATCAATAATGTCATAGTATTTTTCCTTGCTGAATTGCCATGAATGGATTTTTAGCTGGCGGACCAACCGCCATCGACCATCAAGTTGACACCGGAAATGAAACTACATTCGTCGCTGGCTAGGAAAAGGGCTGCGTTGGCGACATCCTCGCTTCGACCTAGCCGTGGATAAGGGGTCCGTTGACGGGCGTCTTCTAGACCTTTTTTGTCTTTGGAAACCCCGGGCTTGCCGGTCAAGATTCTACCCGGTGCGACTGCATTGCAAATGATATGATCACGCCCGTAATCTGTGGCTATCTGGCGCGTTATGTAGACACTGGCAGCCTTGCCAACCCCATAGGCAATGTCGTTAGGCGCCCCAATCATTCCGTGTTGTGATGTGATGTTGACGATCCGCCCCCGTGCATCGGCGCGGACAGGCTGTTTCAGCATCTGTTGTACGGCCCGTTTGCAGCAATAGAAATAGCCGTCAGAATTTACGGCCTGCACCTCGCGCCATTGTTCAGGCGTCGTTTCGGTCAGGCGTGTTGTTGTCCAGTGGGCTGCGTTGTTGACTATGACGTCGAGCGAACCCCATTTTTCTACTGTCTGCGAAATCATGGCGTCGACATTTTCCCATTTCGAGATGTCACAGTGTATCTTGATGGCCTTGCCGCCTGCCTCGGTTATGACGCGCTCGGTTGGGAGGCCACCCTCTTTGGGATCGTCGATTATGTCGGCCACGACAACTTTTGCGCCTTCGTTGGCAAATAGGATCGAAATGGCGCGTCCAATTCCAGAGGCCGCTCCGGTCACTATTGCAACTTTTCCCTCAAGTCTGTTCATCGACAACCATCCCAAGTTTGATCTAAAATTTATAATGCTCTTACAATAGGCGCAGCTAGAGGCCCTAGATGTCCGCTATCCGCGTAAAGTACGCCCCAATCCGACATTGAGTGCTTGGCCTTACAACTTGCGTTGTTCGCTGGGAAGCATCTGATACATTTTCCGGTAACGCCGCGTGAAGTGAGAGGCGTTCTTGAAGCCTGATCGCAAAGCGACCTCGATTATGGAAACATCAGTTTGTGTGAGTAAACCCTTTGCCTCATCCAGCCTTAGGCGCATGTAATATTGCGACGGTGACATTTGGAAATATCGCATAAAAAGACGCTCTAGATGGCGGGTGCTGGTTCCGAGGTGGACGCTAATATCGCCGATTTGAACAGGGTCTTCCAGATTGCTTTCCATTAGTTCAATTGAGCGTAAAATCAACTGGTTCGCAACACCTGTACGCGCCTGCAAGTTTACCCGCGCGGGCGCATGTGACCCCCTAATTGTGGGGTAACACAGACTGTCGGCAACTTGTCTAGCAAATAAAACTGATCTAAATTGGCCGATCAGATGCAACATTAAATCCAGCGTTGAAACGCCACCAGCACAGGTTATCATATTGCCATCAATACAAAAAATATTACCTGTAACATCAACTTTGCGGAATCGTTCGCTAAGAGATTGGAAGCTTGCCCAATGCACGGCGCACTCGCGGCCATCCAATAAACCTGATTCTGCCAATATAAAAGCACCACTGCTGACGCCACCGATGGTTACGCCTGATCGGCTTAACTTGCGAAGCCAATTTAGGACGCCCTGATTGGTAGTTTTGGTGCCACCCTGGCCAGTGCAGACCAGTACCACATCAAGTACTGGGCAATTATTGATCCCCGCTTCGATAGGCGCGGGAAATTCACAGCTCGAGGATGTCGACTGTCCATCAGCCGAGATCAATACGTAAGAGAAATTTCTTTTCTCCTCAAGGGTGTTGGCGATCCTGAGGGTATCGGTCATTATTGAAAGGGGAAGTAATGGGAACTTATCGGTCAGGAATATTCCAAAGCAGATCTTGGTAGGGGCAAGTGTGTCGTTTTGAAGTTGCATGTTGATTTCCGCTATTAACCTTAATGCGACAACTTAAGTCGCATTTGGAATGTACCCTAACAGCACTTTGTCCATTCGCAAAGTCTCTTGAACGCGGGGGTCATCCCAGATCGATAACGGGTTCCATTGCATCAAGAATTGACTGCGGTAGATGACACATAACAGTGTGACCGCCGTTCAGCATGACCAGCGGGGGCATTCCCGTTTCACAAATGTTGCGGCCTGCGGCCTCATGCGCCGCAACTTTCCGATGGCATCTAGTCTGGAATGGACAGCCTGGTGGTGGCGCTTCGGCTGATGGGATTTCACCCTCTAGAACGATATGCTTTTGTTGCACGCGGGTATCAGCAATAGGAACGGCCGAAAGCAGGGCTTCGGTATAGGGGTGGTAAGGCGGAGAGAATACATCTTCGGTACGTCCCTGTTCAACGACGTGGCCCAGATACATAACTACGATCCAGTCGGCCAGAAATCGAACAAGACCGAGGTCATGGCTGATAAATATCATGGTCGTCTGGTTTTTAGTTTGAATGTTCATCAGCAGGTCAACTACCGCGGCCTGAACGGATGCGTCGAGTGCTGAAACTGGTTCATCTGCGATGACAATCTCGGGTTCACCGGCAAAAGCGCGGGCAATTGCGACTCTTTGCTTTTGACCACCCGAAAGCTGACGTGGCAGTCGGTCGGCATAATCATGCGACAACTTCACTGCGTCAAAAACCTCACGCATTTTTTCGAGTCGTTCCTTACGGTTCCGGCCTATCCCAAACTTTTTGAAGACCCGATGCACCTGACGTCCAACCGTGCGTTTAGGGTTCAAGGTATCAAACGGGTTCTGAAATATCATTTGCATATTGCGGACTGAATCGGGGTTACGATCCTTAACGTCCTGCTGGCTGATCTCTTCACCTTTGAAAACCACAGACCCGCCATTCGCGGTTTCTAACCCGACTAATACCTTCGCCAGAGTCGATTTTCCGCAACCGGACTCACCTACGATGGCAACTGTTTCGCCCACTTTTGCCTGAAAACTGATCGACTTGTTTGCCTTTACCGTCTTTCCAATTTTAGCGAATACGCCGCTTGAGCGGGAATAGTATTTCTTCAGATCATTAACAGCGATTAACGTCTTGCCTGGATCTAACCGTGCGGCGGCGGGCTGGCTCTCAGGTTTGGCTTCCCAGTCGATCTCGGTCAACCGTACACAGCGCGACTGGTGATCGTCTTGACCATCAACATTTAACATGGAAACGGAGCCGGCATCGCAGACGCCTGTTTTGAAATGGTCGCAACGCGGGCCAAAATTACATCCCTTTGGCCGCTGAAAGGGCAGCGGTGGCTGACCCTGAATCGCACAAAGCCTACCAACTGTTTTATTGGCATCCGGAACCGGCAGGGACCGAAGCAAAGCCTGCGTGTAGGGATGATGCGGTTTATGAAATAGTATGGATGTTTTGGCGCTTTGAACGGCTTCGCCCGAATACATCACAGTGGTTCGGTCGCAAGTTGTGCGAACCAGACCTAAATTATGACTAATGAAGAGTATCGCTACGCCAAAGCGTGTGCAGAGATCTTTGACAAGCGCCATAATGCCGGCCTCGACGGTGACATCGAGCGATGTCGTCGGTTCATCCATCAGCAATAGTTTTGGTTTGGACAAAAGCGCTATTGCAATAACGATACGCTGAACCTGACCACCTGAAAGCTGATGCGGATAGGCACGCATTAATCGTTCGGGGTCTGGAAGCCGAACCGCCTCAAGCATTTCGATAGAGAGCGCCGCCGCTTCCTTACGGTTCATGTTCCGGTGGATCATCGGAACCTCACAAAGTTGCTCGCCGATCATCATGGATGGATTAAGCGATGAGCTTGGTTCCTGATAGACCATGGATATTTGTGAGCCGCGAATGTGCTGAAGCTGCTTTGGTGACATTTTCACCAAGTCTTCGCCCATGAAGCGTATTTTGCCGCTGACTATTTTGCCGTTCGGCCCTAGATACCGCATAATCGCCAGCGCGATTGTTGATTTACCACATCCCGATTCGCCAACGAGCCCGACTACTTCTCCCGGCATTACTTTGCAGTTAAACCCCGTCACGGCCGGAATTTCGGCCGCCCGCGTCATAAAGCTAATCGATAGGTCACTGATTTCGAGGACTGGCTGCTCAGACACTTTTCTAAACCGTTCGTTTCAGATATTGCCCGTGCTCGGCGCTTCCAAGGAAGGCGTCGCCGTCCACAATCAGTTTTCCTCTGCTGAAGGTTTTATCGACCTTGCCCTGAACCTTCCAATCTTCCCACACCGAATAATCAGTGTTCGAATGGAGGTTGTTAACGCTATAGCTGTGTCTTGCCTTCGGATCGAAGATTACTATGTCGGCATCAAAACCGGGCGCAAGTTGCCCTTTGGTTTTCAGGTCAAATAGTTTGGCGGGCGCGGCACAGCATGTTTCGACCCATCGCGCTCGACTTAGACGGCCCTTCAGAACACCTTCGGAATAAATCAGTGGAAATCTTGTTTCTACATTTCCTGGTGGCAAAACTGGCATCAGACGGTTTCCATCGGCGTCAAAGGGGGTGGTATCGTCGACAGGGGGGGCGATGACGTCATGGCCAAAATAGGCTGCAACTTCACGCGCTTTTTCCTCAGGAACCATCCGCATTGCGGCATGGTCGGTCGAGATTATATCGAGATCGCCCAATTCTAAAGCACGCCAAAGCGCCGATTGGTGTCCGGCGTCGCGTATCGGTGGCGTCAGAAGAAACGGCAGTGCCTTGACTTGATCTCCCTTATATATGTCGTCGGTATGCGTGAGCCACGCCAGACAAGCCTCGCCATGGGCTTGCACGCCACGTTCTTTCGCGGCGCGAATTGCTGCAACGCCCTCTGAACAAGTGTTATGGAAAATCAGGGCTCGGCCGTCGGTTATTTCAGCCATCGACAATGCCAGAGAGATCGCAGAAGCTTCAGCGGCGGCCGGATAGTTTCGGTTGAAATTAACTATGTCTCGGGCATTTCTGGCTGCTGCCCGACGCCTCATTTCGAGGATGACACCTTGGTTTTCCGCATGAATGACCGTGATGCCACCAAGTGCCGACACTTCAAACATGCCGCGCAGCAGGAATTCATCGGGCACCCGCCAACCTGGAATGGACATGAACCATTTGAAGCTAGTGATCCCGCGATCGACAATCTTTGGGATCTCTTTCAATCGTTCTTCTAACGGCTCTCGGATGTTCATGTGAAAGGCAAAATCCACGCAACTGTTGCCCGCGGCGAGGGCCATTCGTGTTGACAACTCCGCATCTAACGTTAAACCCTTCTCTGCTTGCACCTGATCGATGATCGTCGTTACCCCACCAAAGGCCGCAGCCACGGAGCCGGTCCGAAAATCATCGTCGTAGCAAAAGTCCTTGCGTTCGGTTTGCATGTGAACATGGCTATCGATCGCGCCGGGAAGAACAAACTTGCCTGTTGCATCGATACTAGTTTTTCCCGTCAAGTCAGTACCTATGGCGACGATTTTTTCGCCAGAAATCGCTATATCCCCTTGAAATTCGGTCTCACCATTTATAATCAGACCATCCGTGATAACTAGATCATATATCAAGTGAAAGTCTCCGTTATTTTTGTGATGTAAATCAGGAAATGTTATGGTCTTGCATCTTCTGCACGCTCTCAATTGCGACAGATAACGCTGGTTTTGAGTCGGATTTAGGCTAGCCCAAAAAGGTGGCCGGCCAATATCCTTATTTCAACTTTGATCGTAGGTTTTGACACTAATGCGCATGCAATTGTTATGTAGGTACGCTTTTAGAATAGCTTGATTGTAAACAGGTAATTAATTGGGCCAGATGCGCCCCCAGAATGCTGGAAGGCAGGCCAAATGGTTCGATTTGTGGTTCGACGGCTGTTCCTGATGATGAGCATAATGCTGGTTGTGTCAGCCCTTACGTTCCTGTTGTTAGAGATCAATGGTGACTCGGTTGTCGTAAAAGTTCTTGGTCCGTACTCGACAATCGAACAACGCAACATCTGGCTGGACGTAAACGGTTACAATCTACATCCGTTCGTTCGGTATTTCAGTTGGCTTGGAAACATGTTGACTGGTGATTTTGGTGAATCGATCAGATACCGCGCGCCGGTCATTGACGTGCTTTTACCACGGCTGGCGAGTACCGCTATTCTAGCGGCACTGGTTTTTTGCGTTATGCTCCCGTTGTCAATAATTGCTGGTGTGATTGCCGGAATGCGTGAAGGTGGCGGTGTTGACCGTGCGATTTCGCTGGTGGCCGTTTTTACAACTTCGATCCCAGAATTTGCCAGCGCAGTTCTGATAACCTATATATTTGTCTTCAAACTTGGTTGGTTTTCTGCCACCAGCGCGATGCAATCCGGGTTCGACCCGATGCAGTTGGCGCTGCCGGCCCTCGTTCTGATAATGTTCGGGTTTGGGTATGTCGCTAGAATGATGCGAGCTTCAATGGCCGACGTTATGGACAGCAATTATGTGCGTACCGCCACCCTTAAGGGGATGCCGTTTCACCGCGTAGTTTTCAAACATGCGATCAGAAATGCCCTGATAGCGCCTTTCACGATCATCATTTTGCAGATCAACTGGCTGCTATCTGGCGTTATCGTGGTGGAATACTTCTTTGCCTATAAAGGCTTTGGCGCGCTGCTTCTTGAAGCATCATTAACGCAGGATATCTATCTTTTACAGGCGTGCACGATGGTGTCAGTTGTCGTGGCCGTAATGACCCAGACCATAGCCGACGTTGGTTATGGCTTCCTTAACCCAAGGGTTCGAGTCACATGAGCAGCATACCTCAAGAACCAGTCGCGCCCGCAAATGTTGCAGTTGATAGCCAAGCAGTGGAACGGCGTATTAGAATGCCCGCACTCCTTTACAGTCCAGTAGGAGTTATCGGTGCATTCATTTGTCTTTTTTGGATCATAACTTCGATCTTTGCACCGCTGATTGCTCCATATTCCCCAACCGCTCAGATCGCAGCATTCCAACCACCTGGAACGACAACTGCGAATGGAATGTTTTTCCTACTTGGCACAGACCATCTCGGTCGGGACGTGCTCTCGCGTATTATCTGGGGTGGGCGTCGTGTACTTTTTTATGCGACGATTGCAACCAGCTCGGCCTATATTGTCGGCATTTCGGCAGGGTTGGTCGCTGGTTATTTCCGCGGTTGGGTTGATGATGTGCTGTCCAGTATCGCCAATGTGATCCTGTCTTTTCCTATCCTTGTCCTTTACGTTGTGATAATCTCGACGTTCGGATCTTCGGGGATAAACATCGTTTTAGCCGTGACCTTTGCCAGTGCGCCTGGAATCATGCGGATTGTTCGAGCCGTGGTGTTTGACCTTAGAAATCGGGAATATGTTACCTCGGCCCAAACGAGGGGGGAGAGCGCGATGTTCATTATGTTCGTGGAAATCCTTCCCAATACCAATTCACTTTTAGTGGTCGATGCGTGTCTGAGGCTGGGATATACCACAATCACAATCGGAGTTTTGGGTTTTCTAGGACTGGGCCTGCCGCCACCCCAACCGGATTGGGGCGGGATGATTAACGAAACGCGTTCAATGGCACTTTTTGCACCGTATATGATCATTTCCCCCTGTCTTGCGATATCTTCGTTGGTGCTCGGGCTTAACTTTCTGGCCGATGGGCTGCGCGAGTCCTCAAGTCTGTAAATGAACTCAAAGCGACTCAATTCATTATTTCAGAGTCGGATATCGGCTACCCGTAGTTCAGCTTCTTTGTAACTGTGAAGGTTATCGGGGCGGGCTGAAAGGCCATAACTCGATCTGCGCCAAGGCGTTGGTAAGCATAGGTGAGGCCAGATGGCCGTTGCTTGAAGAATGTAGAATTTAGACAAAAATCTGCCAAAATCAGGCATACTCAGTAAAAACAGGGAGATGATCGAATGGAGAAGAATAAGAATATCCAGAAACTGGCCGATTGGTATAGCGAAGGTAAGCTTTCACGACGTGAATTTTTGCGGGATTCGACCCTGCTTGGATTGTCTGCTACCACAGCTTTCTCAATCGCTGGATTAACTGCACCCACCCTTGTGCATGCCCAAAGTTTGCCCGTGGGTGGAACGTTGCGAATGGGGATGCGTGTCTTGGACATCTCGAACCCCCACGCGATTAGCTTCGATGAAGGCGGCACCGCCGTCCGTCCAGTTTGCGACTACTTGGTTCGCACAGGTCAGGATAACATCACACGGCCTTGGCTGCTGGAGGGCTGGGAAGTGACCGACGACCTCAGAGTGTGGACGTTTAAAGTCCGCGATGGTGTCAAATGGCACAACGGTCGGGCCTTTACGGCAGAAGACGCAATTTGGAACATCAAACATGCGCTTGCACCGGAAACGGGTTCGTCGATTGTTGGGTTGATGGGCGATTACATGCTGAAAAAAGTGCCAACTGGCGAGAATGACTCGGAAGGCAATCCGGTCCTACGATCAGAACTGTGGGACGCAAATGCTGTGGAAATGGTCGACACGCTGACGTTTAAGCTTAACATTCAGGTGCCGCAAGTCGCAATCCCTGAACATCTGTTCCACTTCCCGTTCTACATGCTCGACCCTGAAGAGGATGGCAAGTTTGGTGTCGGCTCCAACGGTACTGGCGGTTATAGATTGGTTGAACATGCCATCGGCGAACGCGCTATCCTTGAACGCGTCAACAATGATTACTTCATGCCGGGCGCCCATTTGGATCGGATTGAACTGATCGACTTTGGTGAGGATTCCAATGCCGCATCCGGCGCGCTCTTAACAGACCAAATCGACGGCATTTATGAGCTTTCTGAAAATCAGGCGCCAATGTTTGAAGCCGCAAAGGATGTCGTGATCTATCGTAAGACCACGGCCTTGACGGCTGTTGCACGTGGCAAGATGGACCAACCACCATATGACAATCCTCTGGTAATGAAAGCCATTCGCGCAGCAACCAACGGCACAAATGTTGTTGAAACTGCCCTGCGTGGTAGGGCTACGGTCGCTGACCATACCCATGTTTCTTCGATCCATCCGGAATGGAAGGATCTCGGTCCCTATCCACAGGATATCGAAGGAGCGCGCGCAATTTTAGCCGAGGCAGGTTATCCGGACGGCATTGATCTTGAATTTTCGGTCAAGACCCAACCCGCATGGGAATTGAATGTGGCACAGGTCATGGTTGAGGACTGGGCAAAAGCTGGCATCCGCGCGAAGATTCAGACCATGCCATCCTCAGTATTCTGGGATCAATGGACCGACTTCCCGTTCAGCCTGACAGGTTGGGGGCATCGCCCGCTTGCGCCTATGGTATTGGCCCTTGCCTATAGAACCGGCGCACCATGGAATGAATCCTCATTCTCGAACGCTGAATTTGATGATCTTCTGACAGAGGTCAACGGTACCATTGATCCAGTGAAGCGCACCGATATTACTGGTAAGCTGATGGAAATTATGCGAGAGTCTGGCCCCATAACACAGCCATTCTTTATGCAGGTAGCCACTGCGTACAACAAGCGTGTTAAAGGCTTTGAGATGCATCCGACCAAGTATATCTTCTTTGATCAAATGGCGGTTGAGAGTTGATCTTGAACAAGACTTAAATATGAAACGTCTGGCGCACCATGTGATTTTCGTCACTGGTGCGGCAAGCGATATCGGAGCAGCGGTGGCCAAGCGATGCAAATCAGAAGGTGCAACCGTTATTTGTACCGACATCAACGAGAACGCCGTGAAGGAATTGGCCAACACTTTGGGCAAAAATTCCATCGGCCTGTATTGCGACGTAACAAACGTAGGCTCAATTGAACGAGCCATGAAAACCGTCAAGAAAACCTTCGGCAGGCTTGATGGATTCGTACACAATGCGGCCATCGCGACCGAAGACGGTACCGTTGTCAGCCTTCCTGAAAGTCAGTGGCGTCTTGAGATAGATGTCGGTTTGACGGGCGCATTTCTGGTCTGCAAGCACGCAATTCCACTTATGGAAGAAACAGGCGGCGGCTCGATCGTTTTGATTGCGTCTACTTATGGGCATGTGGCGACGAGACAATCAGTAGCATATTGCGCCACGAAAGCGGGGCTTATCCATTTGGCCAAGGCCATCGCAGTTGACCACGCGCCTGCTAGTGTTCGCGCGAACAGTGTTTCTCCGGGGGCGGTCAAAACCGACCGCCTGCTAAAAAGATGGCCTAATCTGGAGGCCGCTGAAACGGCGCTTGCCCCCAACTATCTTTTGAACAGAATTGCGATTCCCGATGAAATCTCCGGAGCTGTCGCATTTCTGCTATCGCCAGACGCAGCCTTTATGACTGGCACAGATATCCTGGTCGATGGTGGCACTACTGCCGTTTAAAGCAATTTGCATTTTAGATTCAGCACTAAGTGGGATGGCGCGGCACCGTTTGGTATTCACCTGAATTATCCAAAGACGCCGCAGCCGCCAACGCAACAGCCACTGTTCCAGCCGCATCCCTTGCCGAACAATGAACGAGCGACTGATCGCGGGTATGGGTCGCCTCTAAGAAGCTTCGCATCTGTCGCTGGAATGGATGTTCAGACGCCTTCTGTGAGCCGAGTTTTCCGGATCGGTCGGTCAATATGAAGTCGGGGTCTAACAAAAGATCGAAAGAACTTCGCGTTGTGTGCAGATTTAGAAATTGCATGGGTGGGTATTCTTCGGGTGCCCAGCCCACAACTATAACGCCGATTGATCCGCACTGGAAACGGAGAATAAGTGACAAAATGTCGTTTTCAGTGTCGGCCGGATTGACGCGGCCCGAAAGGGCTACGCCGCCGCGAACCGTCGAAACGGATTCTACTTCACCCGCGATCATGCGTTGCAGATCAATGTGATGACTGACGCGCTCAAAAATCAGGCCACCGCTCAGCTTGTCATCGTTAAACCAAGACCGTGCCTGCGTGATGCCGACGCCTTGGCTTACTATCGAAGCAGGCACTGAACCTTGCAGACTCTCATCGATGGAAAGTAAATCGTCCAAGGCGCGCCATTGATATCCAACCGCACAGATGGTTCCGGAGCTTTCGGCCGTCTTGACGATTTCCCATGCGTCAAAAATTCCACGCGAAACTGGCTTTTCGACAAATACTGCCTTATTGTGTTGAAGGGCCGGAACAACAGATTCGTGATGTGACCCTGATGGCGTGGATACGATGACCACATCAATATCCGCGGCCAACAAATCGTCTAGGGTCCGCACAGGAACGGCTTGCAATTCTGCGGCCAAACTATCCCTGCTTACTGCATCTACGTCAAATACTGCGACAACATCGGCACCACCGATTGCCTTGAGGGATTTACAATGCTGGCGGGCGGCCCATCCGGCGCCCACCAAACCGATTTTCAAGTTAGGTCGCATTATACCGCATACCCCACCTATTTATTGGATGGGTGGAAATTCTTGATCCAGTGCTCTGCAATATCCACACGCCGCATGAAATCGGCGCCGTCCTTGGCCAACACGTATTCGATAAAGTCGCGAACCGCAGAGGCTCTGGCTGCTTGACCTGACCAGCGCGCATGCAGGCCGACAGTCATCATCCGACCGCCATGGCCGCGCTCGGCTTCGTCGACAAGATAGTCGACGGCAAGCTTTAATGTTGTGAAAAAGTCATTCGGCGTCGCGAACGTGGGTGCGATCAGATACTTCACGTCGTTGTACACTTTGGAATATGGGATCACGAGGAACGGTTCGCCACTTTGCTCGACGAAATAGGGTAATTCATCGTTGCTGGCGTCGGAATCGTAAAGGAACCCGCCTTCTTCCACCAAAAGTGACCTGGTGTTCACACTGGGAAAGGATCGGACGATCCAGCCCTTGATGCGTTCACCGGTCATCTTCTCAATTGACGCGATTCCACGGCGCATCAGCTTTTGTTCTTCGTCGCGGCTTAGTCTGGAATCTTCGGTCCAGCGCCATCCATGCCCCATCACATCGTAGTTCCGTTCCCGGATCCAAGCGGCATATTCGGGGTTGCGCTCAAGCGCGTGTGCGCAGACATCAATCGTCGCGGGAATACCATAGTCATCCAACAGCCGCGCCAGCCGCCAGCCCCCGACCCGACTTCCGAATTCCATATGGGTTTCTGTACTTAGATCACGCACCGTTGGACCAACCTCATAGCTGTACTCCCCGTAAGCATCGTTAGTACTGTCTCCGTCGAGAAGCGAATATTCCGCCCCTTCCTCGTAATTGACGACAAGGTTGATGACGACGGGATTACCTGTCGGCCATTTGGGATCGGGCGTATGGCGCCCATATCCCACAAAATCGCGTGGAAGGGCCGTAAATGCCATCGGGTCGAGTTTGTCGGGGTAGGGATGTGCCATGATTTTTCTTTCAGGTTCTGATTTGTGTTTAAGGGCTGTTGTTTAAGTGTTTATATTGCGCTTGGTGCTTAAATTTGTCTGACAGCACCCTACCGAAGCTATGGCGCAGATCGTGTTACGGCGTTTTAGCCCCACACGATAAGGATTATAGTTACAAAGAAGTCAAACTACGGGTAGCTGATACCCGACTTTGAAACGGTGATTTGAGTCGCTTTTGGATCATTTAGAAATTCGAGGATGCAGGCAACCTACGCGCTGTCTTGAACAAAACTATAGGCACTGGCAAATAATATTCTGCCACTGAGCCCCATTTTATTTCGCATGTCGTGAGGGTCTTTCTACTATACTGTTTGGAATTACAATAGCGTTCAGGAAGTTTGCCAATTTCTTAGTGCGATTAAAACGATTACCGCCTGAGGCGTGCTGAAAGAAAGACGAAATAGATGAAAACGCATGCACAGGCTGTTGTGATTGGCGGAGGGCTCGCAGGTTGTTCGATTCTCTACCATCTGGCGAAACTCGGTTGGAGAGACTCGGTCTTGTTGGAGCGCGCCGAATTGACTTCAGGGTCAACATGGCATGCGGCTGCCAATATTCACGGGCTGCATGACAACAACAATATCACCCGCATTCAACATTACACGATGAATCTTTACAAAGAGCTAGAGACAGAAACCGGCCAAAGCTGTGGCATATTTCAGCCGGGGTCGCTGTATCTGGCCCAAACTGCAGAGCGCGAACATCAGTTGCGCCTCCAAGAAGCCAAGGCGCAGTTTTACGGGTTGAACTTTTACGAGGTCAGCCGCGAAAAGGCCAAAGAGCTACACCCGCTGGCGCATTTTGACGATGTGCGATGTGTAATGTTTGAACCCGATGGCGGCAATGTTGACCCTTCTGGCGTTCCACATGCGTATGCGGCGGGTGCGCGTGCGATGGGCGCCAAGATTGAACGATTTTGCCCTGTCACAGGGACAGAACAACAGGCAGATGGCAGTTGGATTGTCCGCACGGAAAAGGGTGATATTCATACTCAATGGGTTGTGAATGCTGCTGGCCTTTGGGGGCGTGAAGTGGCTGCTCTGGCAGGAATTATGTTGCCACTTCTACCAACGGAGCACCAATATTTCGTCACGGATTCAATTGATGAAATCGCGAACCTTGGGCGCCGCTTGCCGTCAATTGCCGACCGTGATGGCGAATATTACCTCCGTCAGGAAGGCAACGGTCTTTTGATCGGGGCCTATGAGAAAGATATGAAGTTCTGGGCTGAAGAAGGCACTCCGCTGGATTTTGCCCATGAATTGTTTGCCGACGATTTAGACCGGATCATGGAGAATGTGATCCGCGCAACTGAGCGCGTTTCATTGGCCGCGACGGCTGGTGTTAAGCGCGTGATCAACGGTCCGATGATCTGGTCACCCGATAGTTCAGCGCTTTGGGGGCCTGTGCCAGAGCTTAATAATTATTTCCTTTGTGGCGGATTAATTCCTGGATTTTCACAATCGGGTGGGATTGGTTTGCTTGCTGCGCAGTGGATGATTGATGGCGAACCCGAATATGATATGTTCGCATGGGATCTGGCACGATTTGGTGATTGGGCCGATAAAAAATTCACCAAAGCCCGTGTAAGGGATGCCTATGCGCATCGTTTTAAAATTCATTTCCCGAATGAAGAACGCCCAGCGGGGCGGCCGGCGCGCGTGCGTCCGGCATATGAAATGCAAAAAGAAATGGGTGGTGTATTTGGCCTGAATTGTGGGTGGGAGCACCCGTTGTGGTTTGCTGATGAAAAGGGTGTTGAGGAGACAGTGGGCTTTACGCGTCAAAACTGGTGGGAGCCTGTGGGTCGCGAGGCCATGATGCTGCGGGAAACTGTTGGCGTGATTGATATCTCGAACTTTGCGAACTATGTCATCAAAGGGCCGTACGCCCATGCGTGGCTCGACAAGCTGGTAGCCAACAAGGTTCCTACCGTGATTGACCGATCTTGCCTGACGCCATTGATTTCGGTGCGCGGCGGAGTGGCTGGGGATTTCACTATCACCAAAACAGGTGAAGATGCTTATATGATGATCGGGTCTGGCATGGCTGAGCGCTATCATCAACGGTTTTTCAATATGGTTGACCTGCCAGAAAATACCACGTTCGAAGTGGCCACTGACCGCATTGCCGGTTTTAATATCGCGGGCCCTAAATCCCGCAAGGCTCTAAAACGTTTGACCAATACCGATCTGTCAAATGAAACCTTCCGCTTTACGCGGTCGCGTACTATCGACGTGGCCGGGATCGAATGTCTGGCGATCCGCGTGTCCTTTACCGGTGATCTTGGGTGGGAATTGCACTGTGCTGAAACTGATCAGAAGGCGCTGTATTCTGTGTTAATCAGGGCTGCAAAAGAATGCGGTGGGGGTCCGGTTGGAGGGCGTGCACTTGGTTCGCTTCGCATCGAAAAGGGCTATGGCTCATGGGGGCGCGAATACAGTCAGGAATATTGGCCACAGGAGGTTGGCTTGGACGGGTTGATCAAGCTGGACAAGGATTTCCTGAACAAAGAAGCCTATCTGTCCGTCAAAGACAACGCCTGTCGTGAAGTGCTCTCAATGTTTGAGATCGATATCAGTGAAGATGCTGATGCGACCGGAGGGGAGCCAATTTTCACACCGGACGGACAGCCTGTTGGCCGTGTGACATCAGGGGCCTATGGCTATTCTGTCGGCAAATCGCTTGCGCTCGGGTTATCCAATCCGCGCGTGGCGCAACCCGGAGATAGCGTTGAAGTTTTCATCCTTGGGAAACCGCACAAAGCGGTTATTCTGTCTGAGCCACCATTTGACCCCGCAGGGTTACGTTTGCGCTGCTAAAATGCCCAAAGCTATGACGGAGCTGTTTGCGGCGCCTTTATAATATTAAATCACCTGATCCGTAGCGGATTTCATCAGCCAATCATGAAAGAGACTTACGGCTGACGCGGTGTTCTTTTTGAGGTCTTTGATGAAATAGGACCAAGGGGAAACTACATCCAGGTCAAATGGTTCGACGAGTATGCCGCGCTCGATATCGGGCAACACTAGCGAACGAGGCACCGCCACACAGCCAAGCTTTTTGGCCGCGAGTTCCAACGCAAGATTAGACGCATTTGTGCGCAAACCGCCCTTTAGGTCGAGGTCTGGTAGGTCAAGTTGTTTCGCGATAAGTTCCCAGAATTCTTGACGCCCAAGGACGTGGATCAGCTCGGCGTCAAATAGTTGTTCAAGTCTGGTAATCACCTGACCGTCGATTGTGTAATCTGGGGCGCAGACAACCGTAAGCTTGTCTTCCCACAGCCGCGCCATATCAGCGGTCACATCATCGACATGATTAATGGTGATGGAAATATCAGACACATTTTGCTCCACATCGGTCCAAACAGTACCGTGCACTGTCAGGTCAATGTCAGAATGCATGACTTTGAAGGATCCAATAACCTCGGGCAGCCAATTTTTAGCCAAACTGAAAGGGCACGACACCACAACTTCGCGTTTGTGGGTTTGAGACAACAAGGATTGGGTCGCGAGATCAATTTCTCGAAGTGCGTGGCTCACTGATGGCAAATATGCGGACCCGACTTCGGTTAACGACAAGGACCGCGGGTATCGCACAAACAACGGTCGCCCGATGAAACCTTCGAGCGAACGCACGTGATTGCTGACGGCTGATTGCGTGCAATTCAATTCCTCTGCCGCGTTTGTAAAGCTTAAATATCGCGCAGCAGCTTCGAACGAGCGCAGAAACGTGAGATGTGGAAGGTTCATCATTTGGGCGTCCAATCTGGTTGCAGAACATGACAGGGGTTGCTTGAGTCGTCAATTTGGAGGCAACTCAAGCCCACTGTATGTACCAAAGCCTATAGCCTGATACAATTTTTTGGTTCCTTAGGCCTTTTTGTTTTCGTACTGAACGTGGTAGTTAGCTCTAACATCGGTTACAGATCGACTATCGTTCAATATCAACGGGCACCCTGTGACAGGTAAAATTGAACGGGTTACAATGCGTACAGAAAGGTCCATCCCATGAAATCTGCGACTGTGATCCTGCATACCGATAACCCCGACGTCGCGCTAGAGGTTCTATCGCACGATCATGGCTATTTGGAATTTCACGGATGTGACAGTTATGACGCGTTGCCGAACCTGATTTTTGAGACGCAGGCAGAGGTTGTCTATTCCGTACGGTTTGCTGGATCATCCGGCTTTCCAAGGGAGGCGCTGATCAATGCCCCATCGGTGAAATGGGTGTCGATTGGTGGGTCGGGTACAGATCATATGACGCCTTGGGACCCGGCACAATTGACTGTGACTAACGCGGCGGGTGTCGCGGCTGATATGATGTCGCAATATGCCTTGGGGGCTATGCTGCATTTCTCGCTTGGGTTTCCGCAGTTCCATGCGGCCCAGCAACGCCGTGAGTGGGTATCGGGTAAGGTGGAACCGATCGATGGGAAAACCGTATTGATCCTTGGTTTGGGCAAGACCGGTGAAGCAGTGGCGGCGCGGGCCAAGGCGCTGGACATGACCACCATCGGTGTGCGCGCTCGCCCCAAAGCCACACCCAATGTCGATGAAGTATATGGCATGCAGGCGTTGCCTGACCTCTGGGCGCGCGCCGATTTCATTGTAGTCTGTTTGCCGTTGCTTGACACAACGCGCGGACTGGTCGGGGCAGCGGCGTTTGCGGCGATGAAGGAAACCACAGTGATTATTGACGTTTCGCGTGGTGGGGTTATCGATACCCAGCATTTGCTTGCAGCCCTCGACGCAGGTCGTCTTGGCGGCGCGGCGCTGGATGTGTTTCCGACTGAACCGTTGCCCGTTGAGCATCCTATTTGGGGGTACGACAACGTGATCGTCACGCCGCATTGTTCGTCGGTTTATGACGGTTGGGATTTAAAATCAGTCAAGATGTTTTCGGAAAACCTGAAGCGGTATCGGGACGGCAAAACGCTCTCTAATATCGTCAACCCTGAAAGGGGATACTAGGTCAAACGGCACCGGGAAAACCTGCTGGCGGGCGTTTACCTGACTATTCTAACGGTGATGGCTATTTGGTGCAAAGTTGCGATGACGCTTTGTGCGGTACTGTCAGACAAAATGACTTAAGACGGGCAGGGCTACTTTGTAACGTCGTCTAATAACAAAACACTCTCCATTTCGCTACTTTAAAACGAGCGCTGAAGTCATTCGACTTGCCGTAATGCTGTATGTTCGTTTCCCTCTTTCGCTTTGTAATGTGGAGGATTTATTGCATGAGTGGGGTATCGATGTGAGCCATGAAACGGTCCGGTTCTGGTGGAACCGCTTCGGGCCAATGTTTGCATCAGAGATTGCTAAGAAAAGACCTAACCAGGCACGAAGCCACTCGAATTGGCAGTAGCACTTTAATGAGGTTTTCGTGAAGATCAACGGCGAACGGCACTACCTTTGGCGTGCCGTAGATCACGAAGATGAAGTTCTGGAAAGTTATGTAAGTAAGTGCTGAGATCGCAAATCTGCTTTGAAATTCATAAGAAAATCAATGAAACGCATCTCGCTGAGTGGCGTTAACTATTGAGCGCATTTGCAAATAGCATCCAAACAGGCATCCCAATTTCTATCAACGCCACTGAAGCTTTGGCTGGCGTTACCGCATTACAAGCTGTTTCACTTTCCCCAGCATAGAACGGTAAAACTGTAATAATTGACTGGAAATTACCCCTGCAGTAACCTATTTACAGTTGGGTTCAAACGGGCCTGATAACAAAACAACGTCATTCACGTCACTTTACATTCGCTAAGGAGAAAACCCAATGACCCTCGCTAAATTCACTGGAATCGTGACACCTGTTCTGACCCCGTTTAACGATGATGGCAGCATAGCCGAAGATCTGTATTTCGAACATTGCAAACACGTTCTCGAAGAGGGTAGCGACTATATCTCACCATTCGGAACATCGGGCGAGGCTCTGAGCATTTCCATGGCCGAACGGCGCTACCTTTTGGAAAAGATAATCGCTCACGACATCGTGCGACCCGATCAGATCATGCCTGGAACAGGCCTCTGTTCACTTGGCGATACGCTTGATCTTACGAAACATGCGGTTGAGCTGGGCTGCGCTGCCGTGATGATTTTGCCACCATTCTTCTTTCCTAGCCCTGGCAATAACGGGTTATTTCGCTATTTTTCGGACCTTATCGAAGCTGTTGGATCAGATGATCTGAAAATCTGCCTCTATCATATCCCTCAAAATACTGGCGTTGGCATCAGCCCTGAATTGACCCAGCAATTGAACAAAGCATTTCCACAGACTGTGGTTGCCTACAAAGACAGTTCTGGAAACTGGGACAATATGCAATCCGTCATAAAATCCGCGCCCGGTGTGTCGGTCTTTCCGGCATCGGAAGTGTTGATCCCAGATGCTACAGATCTCGGTGCTGGCGGGTGTATCTCTGCCACGTGCAACGTGAACGTGGCGCAGATCAAACGCGTGTTTCAGGCCGCTCAATCGCGAGATCGCGAAGCTATTGAGGTCGAAATGCCCTCATTGATTAAGTTGCGCCTTGCGGTACAAGCTGCGGGATTGATCCCAGCGCTGAAGAGTATAAAAGCCCATGTGACCGGCGATCAAAGATGGCTCAACACCCGTGCGCCACTGCTTAACGCTAAAGCGGTTATTGGGCAGGAGCTTGCTGCGCTTCATTAGATTTCTAGTAGGAGCAGTCAAACAATTTACGTAAAGCGTGATCCAAATCACCTGCATGTTTTAGACGCTGATGCTGGCGCACGGCCTTAAAAATTACTTTTAGGGAGCCTATATGCTTAAAAACATTAATCCAATTCTGAATGCAGACGTACTTTATGTATTGCGCGCAATGGGCCTTTAGTGTTCGGGTCACGGATTCATTGAACGAGGGTTTTGTTTGGTTCTACATCTCTATTCAGGAGCTGATTTCAAGCTAAACCGTGCCGCTGCTCTCGCTGAGTGGTGTCAATTATTGAGCGCATAGATTTAGGCTGTGGCAGCAATCCGATGTATGGTCTCCTTACTTGGACAGCATCCATCGGAGAGGCGGCGAAGGTTAGGGTTGGATCGTCTCACGTTAGATTTTATCTAAGTGCCGCTTCGATGTTGCCGCCATCAACTGTCATCACATGTGCAGTTGTGCGTTCGCTAAGCGCAAGCGCCACAAATGCTTTCCCTACGTGTGATGCCTCGACTTCCTGGCGTAGCAGATTGCCAGCCATGTAGGTTTCCTCATCAATACCTCTTGCTTGAGCACGCTCTGCAACAAAAGCTTCATCCAGCAAGCCTGAGCGAATGCGGTCGGCGTTAACCCCATTTACCCTTACACCTTGGTGTCCGAGTTCCAGTGCTAACTGACGTAGCAGGAAGAAAGTAGCCGCTTTTGGAATACCGTAAGCCCCGAAACCTTTACCTGGGTTAACCGCCTGTTTAGAAACGTTGAATAGGATTTGTCCACCGCGCCCTTGCGTAACAAAAACACCCGTAGCGGCTTTTGCGAAGGTTTGGTGAGCAAAAAAATTCAACTCAAAACTTTTTCGTAAAACATCGTCATCGAGCGTTGTCATTTCGCCTGTCCATGCTGCACCAGCATTGGAGACCAGAATATCCAAGCCACCAAACTGCTGAATACAGGCGTCCATTGCATGACTAGCAGCACCTTTTGTAGTAACATCCAGTGCAACACCGCCATGCCCGCTGCCAAGGTCTGACAAGGTGGACTGCAAAGCTTTGTTCTCGAGGTCGACTAAGAAAATGTTAGCCCCGAATGCAGCAAATGCTTTAGCTGTCGCAAGGCCAATCGCACCACATCCACCGGTTATCATAACTACGCGCCCCTGAAGGGCTGGCGGTTTTCCTTTGCCGAGCTTGGCTTGTTCTAACGACCAATACTCCATATCAAATAGCTTTTCAGCACTGACAGGATAAAAGCCACCACAGGCTTCTCCGTTAGTCATTGCAGTGATATTTTGCGCAGCCAGATCCGACGCTGCGCCAGCCGCTTTGGCATTAGCCGAGATACCAACAATTCCGACACCTTCGATCCACGCTAGGTTAGGCGTTGGCATCAACATGGTTTTTGCACCATTGAATCGCACGTTGTTCGTGTCAAAATAAGCTGTGTATTCTGCTATAAAACCTTCCACGGCGTCGCTGACTGCCGCATGGCCTCCAGCAAGGATATCAGCGGTCAGGTGCAAGGGGTAATTTTTGGTGCGAATAACGTGATCGGGCGTTGCGACACCGCGACGCGAAAGCGATGCCAAGTCGTTACGTGCAAAAAATTCCTGCACGTTGTGGCCGTTCCGCATGTCCATCACTGGCATTGCGATATCGCTGTTTCCGGTAAAAGCAGCATTTGCATCGCCAATTATGCCTCGCAACATGGGCAAGATATCAGCTGCCTTGCTGGACATTTTTTCTGAATGTCCCTCGGCACTTTTAGGTATGAGGCCACTGGTTTTTTCCAGCCAGGCCTCAACCATGTTTGTGTGTTCGATTAACCGATCGTAAGATTCTTTGGCATTATCACCAAACGCAAAGTGCCCATGGTTGATTAGGATCAGGCCCTCAACATCTGGGTTGGAGTCGTAGATTTCTGCCGCAACCTTGGCTAGTTCGAAGCCTGGCATAATGAATGGCACACATACTAGTCGACTGCCGAAAATTTCATTAACCACGGCTTCTACGTTGGGCAAATCTGCCAAGGAGAGCATTGCAGAAGCATGGGTATGATCAACATATGTGTGCGGTAAAAAGGCATGTAACAAAGTTTCGACTGACGGATTGGGCGAAGTGGAGTCCAATAGATTCGCACGTTGAAGGTTAACCATATCCTCGTCGCTCAACGCATCAAGTTGGCGCAATTCGAGCAGCGGTGACAAACGCACTCCAGGCAAGCCGGGAGCCTCGATCACGCCGAGATCCCAACCGCTGCCTTTTACGTGCAGAACGTCAATCTCGTTGTCAAAAATATCCCTGCGTTTCAGCTTACAAGAGGTATTGCCACCGCCATGGAGAACCAAATTGAGGTCCTGACCGATAATCTGTGAGGTATAAACGCGTAGCGCCAACTCTTGATCAGCGAGGTCCGCCCCAGCTGCATCAATGAATTTCTTTGCTTCATTGTCATCCCATCTGTTAAGGACCATGTTAAATACCTCTCATTAGTTGTCATTTTCAACTTTAAATCATACTTTTTGACAATTGTCAGTATATAGTGGCGAATATATAAAAGGAAAATTTATGGTGCAGACTACACGGAGACGCACAGTAGGCCAAGTTAGTGGTGAGAGCATCGTAATTGAAGCTGCGTGGATGTATTATCGTGACGGTCTTAACCAAAACGAGATTGCTAAACTGCTGCAAGTTTCACGCGCTACGGTAGTTAACTACCTGCAAGAGGCCCGAGAACGTGGCTATATCCGCATCAGCCTTGCACCGGAAATTTTCACCAACCACCAACTAGCGCAGGACTTGAGGGAAAGGTTTAATCTACAGGCGACTTTTGTTGTGCCCACCGGTATTAGCACCGCAGAAGAATCCCTGATACGAGTTGCGCGCGGGGCGGCAGAATGGCTACCGAGCTTGCTGGAGACAGGTGACCGATTGGGTGTCGCGTGGGGCCGTACTGTTTACGAGGTAGCCGAAGCTGTAGAACGAACTAAAATTGGTGATGTTACCGTATCGCAACTGGTTGGCTCTATGGAAACACCCTATGGCTTTACGGCCGAAATCTGCTCGGCACATCTAGCACAGAACCTTGGGGCAGCCTGTATCAACTTGCACGCACCCGCCGTGCTTAGCGACCCCGACCTTGCAGCGCGACTTCGCGCAGAACCGATCATTCACGCACAACTCGAAGCTCTTAGTCATTGCAATAAGGCTATCTTTGCTGCAGGCTCCTGCACTCCTGATAGCCATGTCGTCAGTAGTGGAGTAGCGACAGATGCAGACTTGAGCTGGTATACTTCACAGGGCGCTACGGGTGTTTTGTGCGGACGGTTTATCGGCTCTGATGGTAAACCGATTGCCGGCCAACTTGATGACCGTATGATTGGTGTTACGCTTGATAAATTGCAGGGTTTGGATGTTGGATTGCTGGTTTCTGACGGCACCGAAAAGGTTACCCCTATGCTCGCGGCAATTGCAGGTGGCTACGTTACCCATGTTGTCACCAGTAATAAAACTGCCCGATTAATGTTGGACGCTGAGGACTAAGTCAGAACCCGTTCAGGGAACAGGCCAGCTAACCCTTCGGGGGATGCCTCGCAAATGCCGCGTTCCGTGATTAAGCCAGTGACTAACCTTGCAGGCGTCACATCAAACGCAGGGTTACCGCCTGGCGTTCCATCAGGACTAATTTGAACGGCACCAACGGACCCGTTTTCCAGCTTGCCCCAGACTTTGGTTACTTCGTCACCGTGACGTTCCTCAATTGGGATTTCAAGAATACCGTCTTTAACTGTCCAATCAATTGTTGGCGACGGAAGTGCCACGTAGAATGGAATGTTATTATCTTTGGCCGCAAGCGCCTTAAGGTAGGTACCTATCTTGTTGCAAACATCGCCATGCGCTGAGGTCCGATCCGTACCTACAATTACCATATCCACGTCGCCGTGTTGCATTAGGTGTCCTCCTGCATTGTCTACAATTAGATGATGCGGTACTCCGTGACTGTCCATTTCCCACGAAGTCAACTGGGCGCCCTGATTACGTGGACGGGTTTCATCGACCCAAATGTGCACGGAAATACCGGCTTCGACAGCGTGGTACATGGGTGAAGTCGCTGTGCCCCAATCGACCGTTGCTAACCAGCCGGCGTTACAATGAGTAAGAATATTCACTGGTTCACCTGATTTCTTGGTAGCAGCGATTTTTTTGATAATCTCAAGCCCATGCAAGCCAATTTGGCGATTACATTCAATATCCTCATCACTGATTTCCAACGCCCGCTTGTGGGCGACAGCCGCACGCTCAGCCGATGGGGTATTCTTCAAAAGCGCGCGCATCTCGTCCAACGCCCAGCGTAGGTTGATTGCTGTTGGGCGAGTCTCGTGTAACTCATCCCACGCTTTATTCAAAGAAGCATCCGAAGGGTCGCGCTTCATTTCTTCGGAAACACCAAAGGCAGCGGTAGCGCCGATTAGCGGTGCGCCGCGTACCCACATATCGCGAACGGCTACAGCAAAATCGTTGAGAGTTTTCAGGGCAACCACACGGAATTCATGAGGCAACCAGCGTTGGTCAATAATTTGTACCGTTTGAGTAGCATCGTCAAACCAGATCGAGCGATAGTGTTTAGCGCCAACTTTCATTATTTTGCCTCCTTAGCAATTATCTGAACCAGATCATGCACCGAAGCCATGGAATTAATCCTGCTTCGATTAACCACAAGCTGACGACCAAGATCTAGTCCCCGCGCCTCGCAGTCCGCTCGTAACTCTTCGTCTTTAATGGTGGCGTTCTCAGCTATGTGGGCAAGGCTAAGGGTACGACGGATGATTTCTACACCCGCAAAACCCAGCGTATCCTCCCAGATAGCATTTAACCGATGGCTCAGCGCCTGTTCGCTTGCCAACGTATGACCCTGATCTTCAAAAAGAGTCTTTTCATAAAGAATTCCTGTGCGTTCCTTGCGCCAAAGTTGGGAGAATTCTGCCGAAAAATTGTTCCAAACCCCCTCGACTACGTCGAGAATCCAATTCTGATATTCATCCCGCTCGCCCTCGACACTCGCATGGCCAGGCTGCGCGAAATACGCCATCCAGAAATTTCCTAGTAACATTCCAACGTCAAACCCCATTGGACCATAGAGGGCAAATTCTGGATCAATAATTTTGGTTTCATTGTCGCTAACCATGATCGATCCAGTGTGGAAATCTCCGTGCAACATAGTTTCACCGTTATTGCAGAATTTCGCTTTCAAATGATGCGCCTCGACCTTCAGGTCGATATCTTCACGCAACTGTGCAACTATTCTATCGAGCTGTGGGGTATGGTGATTGCGTTCTGCATTAAAATATGGGTCTGAAAATACGAGCGTTTCGGTGATATCACACAATTCCACACTATCGACAAACAGCGCTACGTCAGCTTTGCGTTTGGCTGTGTCCATACTGAGATCAGAACCGCGAAACAATGTGCGTGCACAAAAAAGTCCCAGAACCCTGGCCAGACCGTCGTGTTTTTTGCCCGCCATGAGACTTTCACGCAGGATTACATGGGGAGTAAAAAACTCCATGACGATGATCGCTTGTGCTTGGTCAAAATGGTAAACGGTGGGCACCGCGCCCGGATCGCGTTCTGCTTGCCGGATTAACGCGTGATACTCAAAAAAAGAACGTTTGAGTGGCAGTGGCCAACTATCCCCGACTAGGCGCACATACGGAAGCGCCTGTTTGACAATGACACTACCTTGTTCGCTTTTTACGATGAAAACTAGATTTAGGTTGCCATCTCCAACTTCGTTGGACTTCCATTTTGAAATATCTGTGCCAAGCCTCGTCACAATTGCGTCGACCGAGCTGAGCCGTGACGCAAGAGTTTCAACTGTCAATGGCGCATAGTTTTTATCAACCTTGGTCATCTTAATTTCTCCATGTTGTACAGTGTCCACAACTCATCCTATAACTAAAGTTCAGTAAAAACACGCAAATGTCAATAAATGTTGACAATTGACAGACCCCGTCGTTAGTCTGGAATATCTGGGAGGAAAGCTGGTGCAAAACACGGCTGTAAAAATTACGAACATCACCAAAGCCTTCGGCGCGAATAACGTTTTGAGCGGTATTGATCTAGAATTAAACTCCGGACAGGTCACTGTCTTAATGGGAGCTAACGGAGCTGGAAAGTCAACACTTGTCAAAGTCTTATGTGGTGTGCATCAGGCGAACTCTGGCACTATTAGACTTTGTGGAGAGCTATTCAGCCCGACCTCTCCGTCCGAAGCTATCCGCGCTGGGGTGGTGACAGTTCATCAAAGTATTAATGACGGTGTGATTCCTGATTTGGATATAGCCTCGAACTTGATGCTTGATCATTTGGCCAAACCGGGCGGTGGGTTTTTCCTAAATAAACGCAAAAATCATGCTGAGGCTCGTAAAATAGCTGCAGCGATGGCGTTGGATGTTGACGTCACGCAACTGGTTAGTGAACTTGGATTGGCAGATCGCCAACTCGTCGCGATAGCACGGGCAATGGCACACAAACCCAAGCTCCTTATCCTTGATGAACCAACATCGTCACTGTCGGCCGCTGAGGCTAAACGGTTGTTTGAATTATTGGACCACTTGCGGG
>Ga0209199_1001470_pt1 | contig 28176 bp, 23 predicted proteins | sample COGITO_mtgs_1105_7_FD_184805 | JGI IMG/M metagenome (GOLD analysis project Ga0209199, IMG submission 184805) | Pelagic marine microbial communities from North Sea - COGITO_mtgs_110523 (SPAdes) (version 2) | ecosystem: Environmental > Aquatic > Marine > Epipelagic ...
ATCCATCATCATCTTATAGTCTTCAGTTAACTCAAAACTATTGGCTTTTTCACGTAAAACATGCTCCATATAGTTTTTAAGTTTTCTCCCTTCTTTTTCAGCTTGAATTTTCAATATGGCCAATATATCATTTTCTAAAGATACTTCCTTTCGGTTTTTTGTCTGTAACATGTTCGTGTGTTTTACTGCTAATATACGTATAAAGTACGGAATCAAAATTTGTTGCATCAAAAAAACTAGTTTTTCAAAACGGGATGGCAGACTGGTATATGAGGGACCACCCTGAAACTCTTCTTAATTGAGAGGTTTTTTTGTTTCTGGTTGGGGGATCATATGAGAGCACAAAAAAACCCAGAGCAAGTCTGGGTTTTATGTTTTATTCTTTTTAAGTGCAGAAACTAAAGCAATGAATAGCAGTGCACTGAATTGCAAAGATACAAAAGTTATTTGTATTTTATCTTTTCAATAATAATTTTTTTGATTGTCTGGTTATTAGAGTTTTTGGCAAATAAATCATCTATATCTTTAAGAAAGTCGTTTTTTCTGTTTACAGAAATGTATTCCAAAAAGTAAGATGTCACTTTTATACAAGCATTTAATGAACTCCGATCACTGCCATCAAAATTTATATTTGGAACTACCGATAACCCTCTTGGGGTTTTAAAATCGTAAAGCACATCTCCATGAGAACAAATATTTCTTATCAAAACGACAGTGCTCATTAAGTTTTCAAATTTATTTGGATTTAAAATTCCTAAACTTTCTGAAACCCTTTTTTTTATATCCTCATCTCTAATGTTTTTAAATAAGTTTAAGACGACTCCAAAAGTGAAAAACTCTAAACTTTTCCATGCAGGAGCATAGGTGTCTTCGGGATTGTTTAGGTGATGCTTTCTTAAAGTTTTATTGTTTTTTATAAAGTCTGGAGTATAAACTCTTTGTAACATACTTGTTTTATATGGTGTATTATGAATAAAGCTATTATTAACTATTTTATCATCGGCGTACCAAGAAGGAGAGGCTTTGAACTTGTTTGACACATAGTAAATCACTTTAGTTCTAAAATGTATTTCTATACGATTCAAGTATTTTAATAAAATATTTCTTAGGTCTACCTCTAAATAATATAATGCTATAACATCAGATAGTTTACTGCCGGGGGCAAAGTTATGATCCGCATCTATTTCAAAGTGATGCCAATAAAACCCTAACCGATAATAACCAATATCTAATAAAAAATCTTTTATTTGAGCTTCTCCATAGTCAAGGGTTAACCCTCTTTTTTTTAAGGTTTCAATTTGAATATTTGTGTTCGTTGCTTTGTTTCCCATTTTTTATAAATCTTTTAAAACCTCAACAACACTTTTAGCGGTATAGGTGTTTTCAACTTCTTTGGTTTCAAAAACCATAAAGTATTTATAGTGATCTCCAGCTTTTTCGGCCCAAGTTTTACCTAAGATATTTTTATTTCTGCTATCGTCATTATCAAAAACATCTCCTTTAGTTTCTAAAAGAATCCTAGTTCCTTTTTTAGTGTATAATATAAAATCTGGATAATGATTGGAGCTAAAACCATTTAAAGCAAATCCTTTTCCTCTATCAAGGTTTCTGTGCCAAAACAGAATATTTTCAAGTGAAGCCACTCCCATAATCATTTTTTGTTCATAATTATTCATGCTTGCTTCTCTGTCGTATAGCGATTTACTGATGGTTGTGCTTGGATTTAAAAAGGATCGTTTTTCTGGGAACGTAAAATTTTCTTTTACAATAATGTTATTGCTATCTATCCCTATTTTAAAGCGTTCTTTAGCGTAGGCATTGGTTAAGCCTCCAATCTTGTCTTTAATCCTTTTAACATAAATAAAATCATTGTCAACAATGTCTCTAATCTGTTCTTTAGATAAGTTATCAAAAACTCTACTGACATACTTCGTTAGTTCTTGTTGAGAAATTGGTGTCATATCTCCCAATTTAGAAACTACAATACTACTGATCTGATTTACTCGTGATTCTTTAGGTTTAGACAAAATAGTATCTACCAATATGTCTTTGGCTCTTTTGCTGACTTTTTGAGCAGTCGCTGTTCTTTTTTGCTCATTAAAATCTACAGCATATATTTCTTTAGAAATATCTTCAAAAGTAACTTGAGTGCTATAATCAGACAGTTTAAAACCGTCTAATAAACTTAATTTATTTAGGAATTGATCTTCAGAATTTAGTTCTTCAAACAAACTAATTTCTCCAAGTTCACCTACTTCTACTTTTTTAAAGAATTGAGGCAATTTAAGTGTACTTGCTACTTCCTGAAATTGACTGTCTATTTTGTAGATTTTGGGTGCTGTTTTCATAATGTCTGTAAAAATTGAAGTCGTATCGTCTATCTGAAGTTCATTGACTTTTTGCTCAAAAGTGTGTCCTTCAACTTTTGCCTTTTCTGTTATTTGAGATACGATCGTATTTTGTTGACCAATGGTTTCTAATGTTACGTTGTCATTTGGGTTAAATTCTACTGCGGATACATCAAAATCTTCATCAGATTTTACATAACTATCTGGTGGAGGTTCTGAAAATAAATTTTGTGTTAGAACCTCATTAGACGTCAATACTTCTTCAGAGGCTTGCTCGGCATAATAATCGTCTTTGCTAAAACCAGATTCTTGCAACCCTTTAACAATACTGTCTAAAGTTTCATTAAATTTAGAGGATGCTGTCAATACAAAAGACATATTTAATAAGGCTTCTTTATGCTTAACTACATAAGGCTGTCTTAAAACTCTTCCTAAAATTTGTTCTACCTCAACTGCAGAAGATTTATCCGCCAAGGAAGCGAGTATGTATGCATTAGGACAATCCCACCCTTCTTTTAAGGCGTTAACCGTAATAATATATTTCACAGGGCAGTCTTTGGACATTAAGTCAATCCCTTTTAATTCATCATTGCCACTGGTTTTGATTTTAATTTGTTCTTCCGGAATTTGAAGTTTTACCAACTTCTCTTTAATTTTTTGAAAGGTTGTATTGTCTTTTCCTTTAATATTGGACTGGGCTTGAAATAAGATGAGGGGTCTAATATACTTTCCTGTTAATTTTTCTTCGTCAATAGCCAATAGCTCTAACTGTCTTTGTAAGTGTAAAGCAGAAGTAATGACTTCTTCTTTTTTATGATGATTATAGACTACAACAGGCAGTTTTACCATGTTCTCTTTTTTAAGAGCTAAGGCATTTACAAAAGAAATAATATTACTGTTGTCTTTAGGCGTCGCTGTTAAATCCAAGACTAAAGATGGGTTTAGGTTGTTCAGCATTTCTACACTTAAATCACTTTCTGCATTGTGGCTCTCATCGACGATCACTATAGGGTTTAAACTTCTAATCACGTTGATCAAAGCCGTTTCATCTGTGTCTGGTAATACCAAATCCGAATCTACAATTGTGTTTCTAAAAGATTCTAAAGCCCCATTTTCTTGAAACACTTTTCGATCCTCTTTTTTTCTGCTATTTATGCGTAAACTACTAAAGTTAAACACAAAAATATTGAGTTGTTCTGTGACGGATGTAGGATTGAAATTCGCCCCTTGTAACAGCTGGTCTTTTTCATAGACCTCAACTCTATTGCTAAACAAACTGTTTAATTTTTCTCTGTAAGGGTGGTTGGGATTGGATAAATTATTTACAGTTTGTTGTAATAAGTTAGACCACGGGACCAACCAAACTACTGCTTTTGCATTTCCATGATAAAAATACTTATCAATTGTGTATAGCGCATTGCAGGCTATAAACGTTTTACCGCCGGCAGTAGGTACTTTTATAGCAATATGAACGGCATTTGAAACATTGTCTTTATAGGGTTTCATGCCTGTAAAAGAACCGTCTAATTGTGGCGTATACGGCATTCCCAATTTATCTTCCCAATACTGGTCAAATGCTTTTGCGGGTGTTTCTTTTTTATGAACATACGATAAAAAACATTCTAAATCTTTGATTACTCTATGTTGATATGGTTTTAATTCCATCTATATTTTATATCTTAAAATCTGCTAATGTCTCTGGGTATTTTTTTGAATATTATATGGTATTTGTCCAACAGCTCTTGACTCAACAAGCAATTGTCTGCATATATAATGTATTGGCTTGCTTTTGTTTTTAAAGCACGCAAAAAGGATTCATTGAGAGTGGTGAGGCGGTCTTTTTCGTAATAAAAATAATAGGCGGTATTGTTTTTTGTACCTAATAAATAATTTTCATCAGATTGCTTCGTGCCTCGCAATGACAATAAAGGGGATTTTGTTTCGGAGTACCACACATATTCTAGGAGTTTTTCTAAGGCGATGGCTTCATTTAAAAACCCATTCTCTAAAAACAAAGGTTGCCCAATCTCATAATACGTAAAATCGCCCCCCGTACCTTCCACTGCTTTGTTGCCTTGTCCATAGCCTTTAATGACTCTTTTTACGCGTTCTGCAGTAATGGTGTTGGCATACTCTTCCATTTCTACTAAAATAAATTTACGGTTCCCTCCATCTTGTTTGTTGAGATTTAAAACGGCATGCGCAGTTGTGCCTGAACCTGCAAAAGAATCTAAGATGATGGAGTTTTTATCTGTTCCTGTTGTTAGTAAGACTTTAATAAATGAAGAGGGTTTTGGAAACTCAAAAACACTATCATTAAAAATTAATTTATTCTCTTTTGCTGATTCTTGAGAGAATCCTGCCTTGTCTATTATGGTTGCTAATGTTACACCTTGTCTTACTTCTTTCAAATATCTTTTCAGAAAAGGTGTGCCAGTATTTTTTCTAAATCCTATTCTTCCTTTTGTCAATAAATCATTGACTTTTTCTTGATTATATAACCAGCATTTGTCTTTAGGTGGATTATGAATTGAATTATCTTTTGGATTAATGATTGGGAATATACAGCTATCGACTAATCTTCCTCCTTTGCCATTAGCAGATAAATCTGAAGCTCTCCATTTGCCATTTTTATCACTATCAGGGTTTTTATAAGCCTTATCTAATTCTTCTGACCTTGGTTGTAAAAATAATTTGCATTCACTACTTTTTTTAGAATAACAAACTACATACTCATGATTTTTACCAATAATTCTATCATTTGGCGGGGTTGCTCTTTTTTTCCAAACTAATGTTTCAATAAAATTCCCAATCCCAAAAATCTCATCACAAACTAACTTTAGATTGGCTTGTTCATTATCATCAATAGAAATAAAAATAGCCCCATCATCAGCAAGTAACTTATGTAATAATTTTAACCGTGGGTACATCATACAGAGCCATTTGTCATGTCTGCTTAAATCTTCGCTTTCTTTGCCCACCACTTGCCCTAACCATTTTTTTAGTTTTGGGTGGCTAACATTGTCGTTATACACCCAGCCTTCATTTCCTGTATTGTAGGGTGGGTCAATGTAAATGCATTTTATTTTGCCTTCATATTCGGGTAAGAGGTATTTAAGAGCTTCCAAGTTATCTCCGTGAATGATTTTGTTTTCAGAAGTGCCAACAGTTGTTTCTTTGCCATTCGCAAAAGTGTATTGGGATTCTAGGGTTTTAAAAGGGACCTCTTGGTGGTGGTTAATCACTTTTTCTTTACCAATCCAATTAAGCGTAGGCATACAGTTAGTTCTTTTTTTTATATCTATTAAAAAAAGTCGACTCTAATGTTAGTCTTAGATTGGTTAAAATTGTGGAATTTAGACTTATCCAAAATTCAGCATTAAATGTATATAAAAAATACGGAGTGAACAAAGGAAATTTATACAATTCTACTTCTTACAGGAGTGATTTTTAGTCTTGTTTTAGACTTCTATTTAAAATTTAAACAAAACATGGAGATTGAATTATTTTAAAAAATTGATATTTAAAACAAAAGCTAAAACAATTCACAAAGACCTGCTTCCAACCCTTTTCTCAACGGCTGCTGTTTCCAACTCCACGGCACTTTTAAGGGGTTCACAGATTGGTTGTCATATAAAAGTTATTATATTTACGCCACAAACCAATTTAATGATGAAAAAACTACTTTTAATTCTTATACTTCCTTTACTTGGTAATGGACAATCTTTAGAGCGCGAAAGCCTTGCGAACCGTTCAGAACTCCCTAGGACAGAAACCAATTTTAGCCATGATAGTTCAAGGGATCAAGCGCATTTGTCTGCCATATCCACGACTGTTTCTGGGTTGCGGTTGGACCGTTTAGTTGAGGTGGATTTTTTTGGAGATCAATTATCTTACAAAAGAGATTTGACATATGATGTGAATGGCAATGAGGTGCTTAAGACAATTTACCAGTGGAACGCAGCGAGTGACTCTTTTGTGCCTAATCAAAAATTGGAAAGCATATTCAATGAGAACGGAGACCCGACGCTCTATACATATTCCAATTGGTATACAGATACTAACGGATATGTGAATTATTTAAAAATAACTTTCACATACGTTGAGAATGGGATGACAATTTTAGCTCAAATATGGGATGCAAATGCTAACAGTTATGTGAATAATGCCAAAGAGGAAGTCACAGAGGACGGTTATGTGGAGACTACTATAACTGAAAGCTGGGATGCAAACACTGAAGTTTATGTGGATTCTTACAAAAAAGTAATAACATACGATGAGAACGATAGGATACTAGACACAGACTTTTACAGTTGGGATTCAGAGACTGTATCTTTTTTGCCTTATAGTAGAAATGTATACACCTACAATGAGAATGAGATGACTTTTTTAGCTCAAACATTGAATGCAGACTCTGGCGATTATATCAATATTTTTCAAGAGAACACAACATACGATCTGAATGGAAATATAACGCTTATTGAAACCACGGCGTTTGATAACGATGGCGTTATAGCTTATTATAAACAACGTGGATATATATACGATGAGAATGGACATATGGCTTATTCTTTATTCCCGAACTATGATTCAGAAACAAGTAGTTTTATACCTGGTTTTAAAACGGAATATTCAACAGTTCTCGACAGCGATACGAGCTTAAATAGAATGGGAACGAGTTACGAATATAACACGAGTTCTGGCGAATGGGATCCGTTTGTGGGCGAACAAGTTCAATCATTTTTTTACTACACCAAACTGGACGCTATGTCAGCCGAGGTCATTGAGGAAGCGCATTTTTCGGTATATCCAAACCCAGCAAAAGACTTTTTGTTTATCAATAGTACATCGATTGAAAGGGCCACCATTTATAACATTCTTGGAAAAAAAGTACTTGATGTTAGGGGTCAAAATAGGTTAGACATCTCGCCGCTTTCAAAAGGTGTTTACTTTATTAAAATTTCAGATGGTGTAAAAGCATCCACTAAAAAGTTTATAAAAAACTAACGCATAAAAAACGTGCTGAATCCTTTCTAAACGGTCCGTTCCTTTTATACCCTAAAAACCCTTCATTTTTAAATGAGTTGTAGTTTTGTCAAAATAACTCCAGATTGATTTAAAATGCCTCATTGCTTTCTGTAGCTTGGTTATAAGGACTGTTCTAGTGTTGTTTCAGCGCTAGAAGCATTTGACTCAAGTTATGTCGACTTGAGCAGTAAGGTTATTCCCCCCATTTTTCATAGTAATCAAATTCATTTCCAGCGCTGTCGTAATACATTCTTTGTTTAGTTCCATTTTGGTAGTGCAAATATCCGCTATCAAACTTTTTATCGTTTTTCCATCTTCCTTCATAATAATATTTATCACTTGCTTTTGGATAATATAAAATCCCTGAGCCCTCTCTTTTTCCGTCAGACCATTCTCCTTCAAAAATGTGACCAGCGTTCCAATAATATGTTCCATTACCATCCCGTTTGCCATCGTATGTGCTTCCAATATAGTAACCGTTCTCGTACTCAACCTTATTACTTTTATTGTAACCTTTATTGGGGTCATAAGCCTTGACTTTTCTTTTGGTTCTTTTAGGCTCGTAAGAGTAGTTAATATTTTTAGTGGAATATGCATCCCTTGCCCCTTGAATCAATCCGTTTTGCCCTGAACCTTTACCTTGATAGCGTTGGTATCCAGCAATTACTCCGTCACTGTAGCTTTCTTTTCCTGCTTTAGGTCGAGGGGCTATTGGAGATGTTGCGCAAGTAGTGTATTGCCCTTTATCTTCTTTTTTGGCTTGGCAATAACCTTCTTTAAACCCTCGTTCAAATGAACTTGACTGTGCTTGTAGTTGAAAAATAGATACAACAAATAATAATAAAAGAAGTTTTTTCATAATTAAATTGGTTTATATTTCAAAAATAAGAAAAAAATTATAAATAAAACATTTATTAACCCGTTGTGCATTTTGAATCTAAAAATACCATTTACCGTCAGTTCGTGTGATTTTGAAACAGCATTGCTGCCTGAAATCAAAACCCCAGCGAAACCAAAGGCACATCCTCTTCTCTCAACAGCTGATATTCCAACGCCACTGCACTTTCAAAAGGTTAAAATTTAGCTATCTATTAATTGTAATATAAAAGTCACTATCTTTGAGCATTAACCAATTTAATACTTACAAAATGACCGTACACCAATCCGTATACGCGCTTGCTAAACATATATTCACCTATAAAAAAACACTCGTTCCTCTTTTTGTCAGTCTCTTTTGTCTCAACATCGGTTACAGTCAATGTTCTGCTGGTGAAGTAGAAGTAACAATCGTCATCACTACAGATCGTTTTGCCAGCGAGGGCTATTGGGAGCTTGTTCCAGCGACTAACGCCTGCGGCGTGGGAACCATTGCTTCTGGCGGAAATACAGCCGTTGGATGCGCCGGTGGCGGCGCCGAATCAGTTCTTACAGGGGGCTATGCCAATGATCAGGTTGTCACTGAAGGGACCTGGTGTCTTACAGAAGGTGAAGATTATACCATCCACTACATTGATGATTATGCCGATGGCGGTTTTGAATTTGAAGTACTTGTAAATGGGTATGAAATAGAACACTTTACTGGGGAAACTGGACTCAATGAAGTCTTTACGTTTTCGGCAAGCGAGCCAATGGCATACGACCTGTCTTTAGAATCCACAAACGTGGTGAATTATATGGTTCCTGGGGACTTTGATTTGTCTGTGATGGTTTCCAATCAAGGAGCGGCTGAAATAACATCCTACACGCTTAGCTACTCAATTGGCAACGGACCAACACAAACACATGCGGTTACTGGTTCTTCTTTACAACACACCGAAATGGAAGAAATTGAGCACTCTGTTCCTCTTAACTTTACAACCTACGGAAATCAATCTGTTATGGTTTGGATTAGTAATTTGAATGGCACAAACACCGACGGAAACTCTGGAAACGATTTTTTAAATACGACCTTTCAAGTTGGGCCAGCAACCCCAAACCTTATCGATCTATACAACGGTGCGGAGGTCACTATAGAATCCATTGCAGGTGCAAGTGATGGCATTAACCTTCCAACCGATCTTGATTTTCATCCAACTTTGACCAATAAAGAGTTGTGGGTGATTAATAAGGATACTGAAAACAGTGGAGGGAGCACCGTCACTATTTTTGATGCTGGGCTCTCAGAACAAACATCAGTTCACAAGAGTGATGGAAATGCTTGGCACTTTATGTCCCTTCCAACAGGAATTGCTTTTAGTGAAAACGGAAACTGGGCAAATTCCCCAGGGGTTTTAGACGCAAATCATAGTCCTAATATTGCTACTCATTTCACAGGTCCTACACTATGGTCCAGCGATATGGCTATTTATGCAGAACCACCACTTGGTGGTGGAAATGGAAGTCATTTAGACATGCTTCATTTGAGTCCTCAATGTCAAGGTATTTGTGCAGAAAAAGACAATGTATTTTGGGTATTTGATGGCTATAGTGGAGACCTTGTACGTTACGATTTCGCTGAAGACCACGGTGCTGGTGCAAATTATCATGGTGATGGAATTGTAAGAAGGTATTCCGATGACACGGTCGCAAAAGATCCAGATGAAAACGTAGTAAGTCATTTGATTTTAGATGCAGACAAAAAATGGTTATACGTTGTGGACCACGGAAATCAACGTGTGATTCGTATTGACATTACTACGGGATCCGATCAAGGGGATACGCCTCAGTTTGCAATGAATGAACTCATTTCTGAATATTCTGTATACACAGGATACACACAAGAAACGGTTGTTACTGGGTTGGATAAGCCTGCTGGAATCGATGTGATTGGAAATCGAATGATTGTGAGTGAGCATGAATTGGGTCAAATTATTGTTTATGACATCTCTACAATGCCAGCCGTGGAATTATACAGAATAGAAACCGGAAAAACTACAGTTCAAGGCGTGAAAATTGGTCCTGATGGAAGAATTTGGTTCGTCGATCAAAGCACACATGGCGTTTTCAAAATTGAATCGGCAGCATTAGGAGTTTCAGAATTTTCTCTTGAAATGGCTGTGTATCCAAATCCATCTAAGGGAACCATAAATGTGGTGATTGACAACGCTGCAAAGGGAATCATTGAAGTTCGCACTGTTTTGGGTCAATTGATCAAGACAACCGCAATAACGGGTCCAACAACGCAAGTTGAACTTGAGGTTCAAGCAGGGATTTATTTTGTTCAAATTATGCTTGAAGGCTCAAAGTCGGAAACAAAACGCGTCGTGATTCAATAATCTTTTAAATAAAAAAACCATCGGTTTCTGTAGCTTGAGTACTGAAAAAAGGGTTGTAAAAGTTTTCTTATATTTGAGGAGTAAATCAATATCATTATGAAAAACTATTCTGATTTTGTGTATGAATTATTAATCAAGTTTTATAAGTGCGAGCTTAAAACTTGGAGGGAAATTTTTAGATATAAATTTTAGATCAGGGCTGTCCTTCTATGTTAATTCAGGGAGCGCAAACTAGCGGCATCATGAGGGTTTAAATTAGTCTTCTAGATTCGTTGTTCAATATTTTAATTGGATTTATTTCTGTTTAAAACGCTAATCACTAGCCTCGAAGCCTTTGGTGATTTGGGCTTCTTGTTCTTTTTGAGCTAAACGTTTTTCGTTAACCGTGTAGCCTTTTACTAAATAGTCTTTTAAAATACGATTTGCCCAAATACGGAATTGAGTGCCACGTATTGAATTCACCCGGTATCCAACTGAAATGATAACATCTAAATTATAGTGAACTCTATTTCTTGTAACCTTTCTTGTTCCTTCTTGTTGAACTGTTCGGAATTTCCGAACAGTTGCTTCTTTTGATAATTCGCCTGATAAAAAAATATGTTTTATATGTTCACTGTTATTGGCTTTGCTAGAGCTAAAAACATCTAAAATTTGAGCTTGAGTTAACCAAATAGTACCATCTTGCAAAGATACTTGTAGCTGACTTGTACCGTCATCAGATTGATAGATTACTATTTGACTATCTCTATTCATTTTCTTCTTTTTGAACTGTTGCATTTTGTGCAACAGCGGGCCCTATACTTAGTAAAACAATATTTTAAGCTTGATTGAACTACTTTCGAAGAATTCAACTTGGGGCTAAAATTCAGGATTAAATGTATATAAAAAATAATGGTTGAGCAAAAAAAATATACAAATCAACTTCTTAAAAGAAGTTTTTTTAGTCTTGTTTTACGGTTCTGTTCTATGCCTAAACAAGGCATTTGGGCTGTTTTTAATAAAAAAACTTCATTTATAGATTCCTTATCTTTGAATTATGAAGATTGAAATAGCAAAAAACAATAAAGAGTTTAAAATTTTTGACCACGATAAAATTGTCATCAAAGGGCACAAACCTAAATGGTACTCCCCAGAAATACAATTTTTTTATAACAGCAAAACCTACGAACTAAAGAAAAAAAACTTTTGGGCCACCTCTTTTTCTATCTTAGAAAGTGGACAGCGCATTGGGGACATCAATTGGAGTTTTAAAACTGGCTCTAAAATAATTCTGAAAAATAACAATGAGTATTGGCTGAAAACAGAAAAGGCGGGGAAATGGTATGCATCCGACCGACAGTACATTCTTTGCGAAAATGGAAAAACCCCAGTGTTGACCATTCATTACGCTTTAAAAAAATGGAAAGAATCTTTGGAAGCAGAATTCAAGGATAAAGACCACGCCAATTATGTGCTTCTAGTCTGTGCCCTATTTGTAATGAGGCAACAACAAAGTGCCCAAAACAGCGCAGCTGCAGGGGGATTTGGGTAGTGAATAGTAAATAGTGGATAGTGAAAAGTGAAAAGTGAAATTAAGCTCTAAAGTTTAGGGAATCAGACGCCCAATTCAGTCGTATCGCCATTTATTTGAACACACTTTATTCCATCCTTCAACGCAAGAAAGAACCAAAAATTCCAAACCCCAGACTATTAAAATGACACCTTTTTAGCAATATTATTAACACATTGATTAAAATTTTATGACTTTTGTAACACTTTAATGCCTAATCTTACTTAACTTTATGAAAAAAACAATGAAAGATTTTATTGAAGCCTACTACCCTATTATACTTGCGTTCATCTCTTTTTTAATGTCTGTAACCTTATGGTTTATGGGCAACAAGCTAGAGGGAATTTTTGTAGGAATTTGGGTTCCATCGATTTTATCGCTTTCCATTGCCATAAGACAAAGAAGAAAAAGATGAATTTACTTATATTTATTTTCGGTTTTATTATTTTCGTAGTGTACGTCTACTTCTTGTTGACAATCGTTTCGAAACAACATAAAATACAACGAAGTGAACATCAACAGGCCTATGATGAGCACGACATGGACGGCATAGGAAACCAAGGAAGATTCCCAATGGACAACAGTAAAAAAAAGAAGGGCTAAAAACAAGACGTCTGCCTTCTTGAATCCTAACATTTTGTTACGCAACAACTAGGTTAGTGAATTGTATAAGATTATAAAGTTTAATACGGTATAAAAAGTAGCAGGCAGCGTCTGAACGAAGCTGTCTTTTATTTTGATTCTTACAAAAATAGCCGTAATCATCATAAAGGTTAGTAAAAAAGAAGCTACCGAAAGTAGTATTGGGTTGACAATCCCAATGAGTAAGCCGGCTCCTCCTAATAGTTGTAAACAGCCCAATAAAATTCGTTGATTTTTATAGCCCCAGCGGGCGTATTCGGATAGCATCCTTTTTGAAAAAAAAGAAGTAATCCCATAAAAAATAAACGAAATCGCCGAAAATAAGAGTATACTAAGGTTTAAATCCATTCTCTATAATAAACCATAGTTAAAAGCCGCAATAAATAAGCACAAGACTAAAAGCACAAAAGAAGGCACAAATTTCATAAAAGGGTTTTTTACTTTTATATGACAATATTGAGCCCCTAGCATTAAAAACGCCATTAAGAGCGATGCCGGAACTAAAAATTCTGGATACCAAATCCCTAAAATCAAAACAGTTGCGAGTGCTATTTTAGAAGCACCAACAGCATTTCTTACCAAAGTAGAAAGCCCGTAATGTTTAAATTCTACAACGATATTATCATACCTAAAAACCCACACAATAGTTACTGATAGTGCAACAATAAGCTGCGCCAAAATTGAAATAGTTTCCATAAAAAATTGTTTTAATATTATGTTTAAATGTATGAATAAAAAACTGAACAATTAATGTTATCGTCATTTGTTATCTATGTTCTCGTAAAGGGTTTATTGCGACTGAACTTAAATGACTCATAGCTATCTAAATAACAGTCGTTTACTGTGAATTATTTCTTGTGATTTTAAACTAAACAGCAGCGCATCTGATACGCTATTTTTTATACCTTTGGACTATAAACCAATTTATCATAAAACCGCACATGTAAAAAATAGCATCCTTTTGGGGATTGCTTTATTGCAAACCCTGCTTACGGCGGGCAGGCACATGTGACCATTAAAAAAACAATAAACAGAAACTCATGCAAAAAATTACACTCCTGCGCACTTTTGTGTTGTTGGCTATACTCTCTAGCCAAACCTATTTAAAAGCACAAACACCTATCGTACTTGATGTCTATGCGGCTACTTTGGTAAGCACAGCCGAAGCACCTCAGTCAGCATTAATTAATTTTGAAGGCACGGGCACAAGTTTTAATAGCCTTATTTACAGCATTGTAGCTGGGCCAAATCATGGGGTTTTAGGAACTATTTCTGGCAGTACGGTGAGCTACACACCAACAGATGACTTTGCTGGGATTGATACCTTTACCTATATAGCTACTCAGGACACAGACGATAGCGCTACAAAAACGGTAACCATTAATGTGTTTAATAGCTATCTGGATGTGCCCCAACAGCTTGGGCAATCCATAAATGGTCTTAATGCAAACAACTATTCAGGAAGTGCAGTATCGCTTTCTAGCAATGGTCAAATCGTAGCCATTGGGGCTTATGGTTATAATGAGGTGGTGACAAGTCAATCGTTAAATGGTCAGGTACGTGTCTTTCAGAACAATAGCGGCAGTTGGGAACAGATGGGTGGAGACATTAATGGAGAGACAAATGAACATTTTGGCAGCTCAGTAGCGCTGTCTAGCGATGGTTTAATCCTTGCTATTGGCGCACCTGGCCTTGTACAGGTGTTTCAATACAGCGATGATTCTTGGAATCAAAAAGGAGAAGACATTATTGGCGCTGCAGAAGGTGACGGTTCAGGTCGCAAAATAGCCCTGTCCAGCAGTGGTCTGACCTTGGCAATCGGTGCTAGTCAGACTAATAGTTATACTGGCAGTGTGAGTGTCTTTCAGTACGAAAGTGGCGCTTGGAGTCCATTAGGTAGCGTTATTAACGGCCAAGCAGAACCTGATTTTTTTGGGACCTCCGTAGCCTTGTCTAGTGATGGTCACACCCTCGCTGTTGGAGCAGAAGGCGCTAATAATGGTGGCGGTCAAGTAAGACTATATCAATACAGTACGAGTGGCTGGAGTGAAGCAGGAAACACGATTGATGGCGACGCAGACCCAGACCCAAATGTATTTGAAGTTGACCGTTTAGGGAGTGCGATCGCTTTATCGAGTGATGGGCTCACCCTAGCCGTTGGAGCTAATGGAAATAACAATTCTACAGGGCATACAAAGCTATTTAGCCGAACGACTTAGCCGATGATAAGTCTAAGTATTCAAGGACTGACTGCAAACGCTAAAATATATGATGCGACAACCGTCGCATCCGTCTCAGGAAATCCTTTATTGTCTGGAGTGACCAATGGCGATGATGTGAGTTTGGAAGGTACGCCTGTTTATGCCCTTGATTCGAAAAATGTTGGAACTGGAGTTACTATAACAACCACAGGCTGGACGCTTTCTGGTGCGGACGCAGCAAACTATACCCTGACCCAACCTACCTTATCGTCCGATATTACAACAAAATTGTTATCCGTTGCAACATCGGTTATTACCAAAGAATACGATGGAACCACTATAGCAACATTGGCTCCCGCAACATTAGAGGGCGTAGAGTCAGGAGATGAGGTTAGCATTGACACCTCTCCAACTAACTTTGTCTATTCTTTTGTAGATATAGGACCAGGGATCCCTATGAGTTCTAGCAGTTCCTTTACAATTACAGGAGCAGACGTCGCAAACTATCGTATTGAACAACAAACCTATTATGGTGATATTAATCCAAAAACACTAACCGTTGAAGGACTGACGGGTGATGATAAAGCATACGACGGTACAACAGAAGCATCAGCAACAGGAGACGCTTCTTTATCGGGTGTTGTGGAAAATGAAGATGTTAATTTAGCAGGCAGCCCTATATTTACCTTTGCAAGTGCAGCGATCGAAACAGCTGTTTCAATTGCAACCTCGGGCTTTACCCTTGCGGGTGTGGATATAGATAACTATCAACTTACCCAACCTACTTTATCGGCAGATATTACAAGTACGTTAGGTTTAGAGGTGCCCACTTTAAAAGCGTTGGTGACGATGTATCCAAACCCTGTCAAAGATCAACTCACCATAGAATCTAACAAACAGATCTAACAAATTGGTTTGTTGAATGTCTTAAGGCAAGAAGTTAAAAATCTTGAAACTCAACAGAAGTTGACAAACGTGGATGTTTCCAATTTAAAGCCTGGAGTTTATTTTGTGAACGTCACCATTGGTACTGAAATTTATACCCACAAAATAATTAAGAACTAAAACTATTCAGGACCCATATACCGCTGTACATAGGTTGATAATTTTGAGGTGGTGTGTAACAAATTATCTCCTACCCAGCCATGGCCTTCTTCTGGATAAAAGTTAAACTCATGCGTCACTCCTAGGGTTGTGAGTTGTGCGTCTAGCTCTACACCTTGCGAGGTTGGAACCAAAGGATCCATACCACCATAAAACAGCAGGGTTGGTGGTGACGTTTCGGTCGCTCTGTGAAAAGGACTGGCAGATTCTAAAAATTCTACAGATGGGTTTCCTAATAGTTGATAAATCTCCTGATAACTAGGATTCGTACTCTCAAGATAGGCTGGGTCTGTAAAATTAGCCGGGCCAACAATGCTGCAAACCATATCTACTTGGTTATTGACGTCATAGGCATAACTCCATAACATTGACAAATGCGCGCCTGCACTGATTCCTATAAAGCCAATATCATCACTCATAGTAAGCGAGGGTTTATTCATAGAAATATAATCAACCACCGCTGAAATATCCTCCGTTTGCATGGGAATTGGAGGGCTACTGATGCTCGCCAATCTATAGTTCATGTTAATAATTCCCACATTTGGGTGAAGGGCAGAGATAAACGCTTTAGTAGTGTTCATGTCCGCCTTATCTCCTCCAATCCAACTGCCTCCGTGAACTAAAATGAGAATTTTAGTGGTATGGGTTCGGTTTTCAGGAAGGTAAATATCAAAAACTTGGTTTGGATCTGAACCATAAGAAACATTTAAAGCTTCGTAGGCTTCAACCGCTTCTGGTTCTACAGGGGTTTCTTCCTTTGGACTGTCTTTAGAACAACCTAAGTAGAGTGCTAAAAATAAGGATAAGAAGATTGTTTTTTTAAGTGTTTTCATCTCTTTTTTAAAGATTAATTAGTAGGATATAGACTTTCTCGTTAAAATATATTTGTGATTTTTCATAAAAATACAAAACTTAAAAAGAGGAATCTCTATGTTTTAGGGGTTTTATTAGCAACATCTTTCTGTTTTATTTAAAAAATAATTAAGCCAGCCAACAGGTTAACTTGCTGATTAAAAGTGAATTATTGTATTATATATCATAAATAAATTTGTGATTTTATAAAAATTATTATAAATTGTAGTATAAGTCAATTTATAGTATGTAACCTTTTACCCCCCCCTCTTTATGAATCCAACCTTAGAAATTGTAGGAACGCTTGTCGGTATCATTTTTGCCGCAATAACAGTTTATGGCTCAGTTACACGTACAAGAAGCTGGTTTACTCTAGGTATTTGTTTTTTTAGTACGCTTCCAATAATTGGAGAAACATTAGCGTATGCACAAGATGATAATTTGGTGCATTTGGCTTTAGTCCTAGTTTTTTTGGTTCAAGTAATTATTACCCTGCCAGTAAACATACGTTATGGTATCGAAAATGAGGCAGCAATGGCTTTGGCTCAAAAAATTGGAGTCGCTATTTTAGTGGCAAACTTGTGTCAAGGATATCTAATTTTAAGCGAAAAACTAGACGTCCCTCATCAATTTGGCTACCTCCATTTAGTTGTTGCCATGATCATGCTTTATACTATTGTAAGATCAAGCATACAAAAAGAAGTACGCTGGCGTTAACCCATTTAAACAACACGCACTGACACTAAAAAGGATAAAAACATCCTTAATTAGACCTCTGTAAAGATTCTAAAATAGCATTGAAATGATTTTCGATTTTGGTGTCTGTAATGCCCGACATGGTTTTTTTAGGTTTTCCGTTTTTGCGGTGCAAGTAAAGTCCGTCCATGTCATTCCACTCTTTTTCCATGTTTTGAGACATGGTTACAGGATTTTCTAGTTGCATGGAAGCAATGCTACATTCAATACTGCCATCACGGGTCTTAAAAGTCATTCTATACCGCACTGCAAAACTATTGACAAACCCCATAGACTTCATGGTATATAAACCCGGAATTGTTTCTTGAATTACGAGCTCTGCTCCCGGCGTGTTTGACATTAACACATCTTCAGGATACTCGTACTTAGAAGAAATATAGTTGTAAACCTTCTCATAACTTTCAGCCGCCGAGAGATCGTTCAGTACAAATGCCGATGAATTCATTACAGACTTAAGACCTGCAAGCGCCTTTTTTTCGTTTGTTTTTACATACTTAAATGTCGTATCCTGTGCTTGTAGTTGTCCTACAAAAAGAAAGCTTATCAAAAATAAAATTGATTTCATATGTTTTTTTTGAAAAGTTATATGTTTAATGTATTGAGTCGCGTATACCTACTAATTTTTAGTTTGATTGTAGAAATGGGCTATTTTATAAATATTATCGTATTTAAACCAACTTCTATCTGTGGTACGGTTCATGAATTTTTGATTATCATAGGCAATGTTTTTCATTTGGTTTCTAAAACGCAGCTTTGTAATCTTAGAAATTTGACCGTCTTTAAGTGCTAAATAACTTAGCATTTGACCTTCGTTAAAAGTAATCGATCCCGAAAAACTGGAAGCCACTTCTGCTTTTGGATTTTGAAAAATAGTGAGGTGTTCTCCATAATAGAGTGTCACATAAAACATGCGTTTTCCGAATTTTTTCTTTAAATTTTTGGGCAACGAAAGAATAATCAAGCCATCATAAGAAATAAGCTGACAATCAATGGCCTTAATGGTTCTTGCTTTATCCCCTTTTTTTACACGGTAACGGAATGAATTAATATCATTTCCTTTATAAGTATAACCCCGAACCTGACCCACAAGTTCGCTGCCATCGGCTAACAAAATAGTTCCCGGAAGCCAAGAAGCGCTTACGAATTTTTTGGTGGTTGCGGTGTTACCGCTATTGTAATATGATTTTGTAGTTTGTGCTACTGAAGTAAGGCCTAAGATTAGAAAGGCGAAAATAATTAGTTGTTTTTTCATGATTGCTTAATTTGTTGCAATTTACACTATTTATTATAGACAAGAAACAAAAAAAGCCCACTCTAGGAGCGGGCTTTAAATTGTTAAGATTGGAAAACTTTAAACGGCCTTCTTTACAAAAGGTAATCCAGTTTTTTCGTTTTCTACAATCATTTTCCCAGCAGGAAGATCACATGTATTATCACGCTCATCTTTGGCGAAATAATAGATAGTTTGTTCTCTACCACCTTTAAGAATTACATCTTTAGTGTGTAAAAAATACGTCTTTCCTTTACTATTTTTGAATGAATATCCCATAATATATATTTAATTTAGTCTAAATTACAAAAATTAATTTATTCTTTCCAAAAAAAATATCAGATAAATGCCCTTTTTTTTAAGAACTAGCTCAAATTGTTAATAAAGTGGTTGATTTTTGAATGAATTTGCTGTAAACAAGGAGGTAAATCCATAAATGCCCAAGGGTGATGGCTTCCAAACACATGATTGGCACCTTCTAATACAATCAGTTGACTCTCGGGATGCCATTGGTGCAATTCCAAAGCCTCTTTTAAATCCACACTTGTGTCTGCATCCCCATGAATAATTAAGTGTGGTAGGTTTAAATTTTTAGCGGCGGCCTGAATAGAAAGTCTGGGTGTGTTTGCTATAAAATTTTCATAGAACTGATAATAGTGAGGCATCTGTTGTTTTGTACGACCATTCATCACAAAACGTACGCCTGTCGATTTCCAAGTGTCAAGATCCAACCCTTTAGGAAATCTAGATTTAAAATCCGAAACACCCGCAAGGCTTACAAGGTTTTTTACGCGGGAATCCTCGGCAGCTTTTAGAGTCACAATACCACCACCACGGCTATGACCTACTAAAGTAATATTAGAGGCATCAATATTTGAGTGTTTCGCATAGGCTGTTTCCACCCAATCCAACACCTGATTCAAATCGTCTAATTCTTTTGTATAATTGTTATGACCAAAAGCTTCAAGGTCTGGGAAGTCAATTGGCTGCTCGACTGTGCCTCCATTATGAGAAAAATTAAATTTCAGCACGGCAACCCCAGAATCCGCAAAGGTCTTTGCAAGTAAATTCCAAGCACCCCAATCTTTGAACCCTTTATAGCCATGGCAAAAGATGATGAGCGGCGCATCCGTTACATTCTTATTATAAAACACGTCTAACAAGATCGGTAAATGATGTGAACCCTTAATGACTTTATCTCTTTCTTCAACGACCATTTAAACTTCTTTTTCGATAATATCCATATCTGGATTAAAAAGCTCAAGAATGAGTGTTTTGAGTTCGTGCTCATAACGGACTAAAAGATCCGTTGATAATACCGTTGTTTTATGAGCATAGGCTCCCGGCTTGTCTTTCTTAGCAAACTTCAACAATCCTGATTTTAGGTTTTTAAAAGAAATAATCCCGGCTTCTACAGGCGTCGTGAAAGGTGCTTCAGTATTTAGCATATACGCATAGGTCATGATCTGAAAACTTTTGCTGTACGCTTTATAGTCGCTTGTGATATCGTCCCAATGTACCAACTCCATTTCAGATTGAGATACTTGTGAGGTTTTATAATCTATAATTCTTCGGGTGCCGTTACACACATCGATTCGGTCAATGGTTCCAATCAGTTGTATCGGGGTTTGAAGTTCAGAAATTTCAATGGCAACCGCCATTTTGGATTCAATCGCCTCAATTATAATTTCATCGCCCTTATTGATACATGCCAATTCGTACGCCAAAAAATTTGAAACATAGCGTTTTGCAATTTCAAAACTGATCAGGTTTAATCCTTGAGTAATATCACCTTCCTTATAAAGCTCCTTAAAATAGTAGGAGACTGTATCATTGATTTTGGATTTTAAGTCCGTAAGCATTGACGGTTCTAGAACCTTCCCAATAAACGGCTTATAAAAGGCTTCTAGTGTATTGTGAATAATGCTTCCAAACGTGTTGGCAGCAACCGTTTCTTCTAAAAGAACTTCATCCTTGATTCCTAAAATTTTCTGGTTATAAAAATCGATTGGATTGCGAATGTATTGACTCAATGAAGACGGTGAAAATCCTTTAGCTGCCACGGTTTTAAGTTTTGAAATGATTTCAGGAGTCTTCTTTACCGTTAGTAATTGCGGGGTGATCTGTGGCGTTTCTGGAATCACTATTTTATGATCCAAATTGTGGTGCGCCTCAAACTCTAACTGTGTTATAAAGCGGCTGCGTTCGCCTCCACTCAATACATCAGGTTCGGTGTTATAAATAATATGTGTATTCTTAGCGCGCTGAAGCAATCGATAAAAATGATACGTATAAACAGCATCTTTTTCTTTATAGGTAGGCAGTCCATTTTCAATTTTAACATCAAAAGGGATAAAGGAATTATTTGTTTTACCCGCTGGTAATACCCCCTCATTAACAGAAACAATAATCACGGTTTCAAAATCTAAAACACGTGATTCCAACATGCCCATTATCTGAAGTCCTTTTAATGGCTGTCCTTTAAAATCCAAAGTTTCTAGACTCAATAATTCTTTATAAATTCCCTGTAAAACTTTGATGCTCGTGATATAGCTATAGTTAGAGTTTAAGCGTCGTAGGTGATTGAAGATTTCGGAGAACCGATATAAATATTCTAAAGCTAATAGATGGTTGTTTTTGGATTTGGTATAATGGTCTTTGAGTTTAAAAATCAGAGTGAGTACACGTTCAATTGCTGTGTTGGGTTGGTCGTTACAAGTGTCAAACAAAAGCTCTAAATTATCTTTATGGTCGGGAGCTATGGCAATAATTTGATCTTTAGAAAGACTTATTAAGTTTTGATGTTTAATGGTAGTAATGATCAATTGAGCCGCATCTTGGTCTTGAGTTTGAAACAAGGGGCGCACAAATTGATGCGACAATACACCAATGACATCCTGATAATAATACAGGGAAGAGGGCTCTTTATGAAGCTGGAACCATTGATCTATAAATGCCGAAAAAGGAATTTGCTTTAAAGGTAACCCCATGGTGATATTAATATCTTCTATGCAGCTAGGAATTGAATTCAATATCGGAATCAATAAATCTTCATTCCCTAAAACCAAGGCTGTGTTTTGGAGTTTGTTTTCCGTATATAACTGTTGTAAAAGCGCTCCGACATATTTAACCTGACCAATGTTTTTTGGGGTTCCAACAACGGATATGTTTTTGGGTTTGGTATAATAATTAGAAACCCACTTAAAGGGTTGTGATTTAAAATGGTTCCACGTTTTTTGATGTTGTCTTATAAAGTATCCCGCATCGTGTTGTGGAGTGTCCAAAAACGTTTGATCAATATCCCAATAAATTTTTGCTTTGTCTTGTTGTAACAACTCCTGAATGATGGTAGATTCCGAAGCGTTCAAGGCGTTAAATCCTAAAAAGACATGTGACTTCTCTGGATGGTTTTGAATGTAGGCCTCTAGGTTTTCGACGGCTTCCCTGTAAATTAAACCTTGGTAGCCTTCTCCTTTTTGAAGAAGATGTGCTGTAAATTTGGCATAATATGCCTGAACTTTTTTCCAAAAAGACAAATAGCCTTTGATAAGTGGCGTTGAATTAGGCTCTAAAGACCAATGATTGATCTCTTGAATCGCCGATAGATATTCAAAAATTTGATTTTGTGGGATTAAATAACGGTCAATTTCATTAAAGTCTTGAAGAACAATGGGTGCCCATTTTGAAAAACTATCAAATGAATCTCTTTCATTTAAGGGCGTAAGCTCTAAATAAACTTCGTAAAACTCGAAGATAAGTTCGGTGTTACTAAGGAGTCTTAATTGAGATAATTCCTCTATAAAAGTCTCAATTGCAATTATTTGAGGTAAAAACCCTGTTGTTTTATTTAATTTAGACCACTCCATTTTAAGAAATATCCCCGCGCGCTTATTTGGAAGAATAAGGCTGAGTTTAGAAACATCTTTCGATTGTGTTTCCAGATCTTTTAGAACGTCAAAAATAAAACTTGTCATGTTATAAAAATAAAAAAACGCTTCGCAATAGCGAAGCGTTTTAAGACTTTTATTATGAAATAGTAAAAACTATTCAGCTAATTTAACTTCTACACGTCTGTTAGCAGTTCTTCCTGCAGCAGTCATGTTCGATTCAATTGGAGTAGTTTCACCAAAACCAGATGATGCTAGTCTATCTGCTACAACTCCGTTTTCTACTAAATAATCTACAACTTTTTGAGCTCTTCTTTCAGAGAGTAATTGGTTGAAGTTATCGTTAGTTCCCGTACTGTCTGTGTGTCCTTCAACAACAAAACTCGCTTTAGGATAAGCATTTAAAATAGCAGTAATCGCTTGTAATGTTGGATAGGCATCCGCTTTAAAGCTTGATTTTCCAAGGTTAAAATTAATTGTTCTAGAATAATTAATTAGTTGCGCTTGATCTTCTTCTGAAGGAAAAATCACTTCAGGACAACCGTTGTTAGCAACCGTTCCTGCTTCTGTAGGACAGTTATCATCTTTATCTAAAACACCGTCACTGTCACCATCTTTCCAAGGACATCCGTTGTTAGCAACTGGGCCTGCCTCATTTGGACATGTATCTTGAGCATCTGCTAGACCATCTGCATCTGCATCTGGACAACCTGCTAACGATTTTAATCCTGCTTCATTTGGACATGTATCATTGTTGTCAGATACACCGTCTCCGTCTGTATCAGGACAGCCATTGTACTCAGCTAAGCCTGCTAATTCTGGACACGTATCTTTTGAATCTTCAATACCATCTCCGTCTGTGTCAGGACAGCCGTTGAATTCTTCTAAACCAGGTACTTCTGGACAAAGGTCATATTTGTCATATACACCATCACCATCTGTGTCTGTTCCTCCAAATTTGAAAGATATTCCAACAGAATGTTGGAAATGTTTAGTTAAGTAATTTTTAAAAGAATGCTTGTATGTAGACTGTGCTGTGATACCAACATTGTCAGAAAACCAATATGCAAGGCCAACTGTTCCATTAAAGGTTCCCGAACCAACTAAGTCCTTACTTGAGTTTGTCGAAGAAAACGTATTGAATGGTCCCTCTTCTATCCAAGTATATCCAGCACCGACACCAACAAATGGTTCGATTTTTTTAGTTTTCAATAACTCTGAGAGGCTATATTTTACATTTCCGTCAACTGCATAATACATTAGGTTACTTACAGAAATAGGCGTTCCATCTTGAGTTTTACCCCATTTGTCAAGTCTGTTAATAGATCCTGAAATTCCGACAGAAAAACCGTCTTCAATGTATTTCTGTAATGATATTAAAGATACTGAAGGAAGAATATTCCAGTTATCTTTTGCGTTGTAAAATTCTTGAAAGTAATCTCCTTGAGGAGCATCTTCTCCTACAGGAAATACGTCTACAGCATTTACACCAATTGTAAGTTGCCATGGGTTATTTTTGTCTTGTGCATTTACATTTCCAATCGCGAAGACTAGTAATGTAGTTAGAATTAATCTGTTAAGATTTTTCATGTTTAGTGTGTTTAAATTGGTTATTTTAGTAAATGCAAAAATAAGGCGTTAATTCCATAAAACAAACTTTCTATATAAAAAAACAATATTAGTTTTTAAAGAAGCATAGGCATTTAAACTAATTTTTATTTAAAACACTTTAAAACTAGCATACTTTAACCTGTAAACTCGCGTTAATATATACTAGTATTTTTTTAATAACCTTATACCCCATCTCCTCAATAATTTCAGAATATTTTGCGAGTTGTGCTTCGTGTTTATCGTAAGAGTCTCCTGTTTTGTAATCAATAACCACGGCTGTTGAGTCCTTGAAAACGACCAATCTATCTGGAATAATGATTTTTCCACTGGAAGTCATGATTTCTCTTTCGTTATAAACCTCTATGTTTGGGCTATAATACGGAGCCAATAATGGGTGGCTAACAATGGCTTCTAAAGTGCTCAAAAGTTCATCGCTTTGAGTCGATGAGATCACACCGGCATTAAAAAAATTATTCAGCGTGATTTCAATGTCTTGTTTGGTGTAGATTTTTGACATTAACAAATGAATTAAATTTCCTTTTTCAAGCGCTTCTTTTTGTGTAGTATCCCATAAATAGCCTGCATTTGTAGCCATAGATACATTGAGGTGTTCTTTTGGTGTTGATATAAATTCCCGCTGAAATACCGTAGGGTATTTCGTGGGTTTGGGGGTGTCTATTTTCTCAAATTCCCCAAATTCATATTCCAACGTTCCTTCTTCCCACTTCCCTGAAGATTTTAGATAATTAATCAGAAGCCCTGAATAGGTTTTAAGGTTTTCCGTACCGTTCTTGGCAACCGACGCATTTCCTACAACATACAATTGTTCGACCGCTCTGGTGAGTGCCACATATAAAAGGTTAATATTATCGAGTTCTAGTTTTGATTGGTGGTCCTTAAAAATGGCTGCTCCTTCATTTCCAAACGCTTCAAAGTCTTTATTATAGTTCAATAAAAAATATGGGAAAGGAGCGTAAGAGGCTTCCATTGGCATCCATTCTTTCGGCTCCAATTCTTTATAAATATCCAACTCTGCAAAGGGGAAAATAACTACTGGAAACTCCAGCCCTTTTGATTTATGAACCGTCATAATTTGAACGGCATTGATTCCTTTCGGAGTCACAACACTTAAACTGTCTTTTTTTAGATCAAAATATTCTATAAATTGGCGAATACTCGACGTTGGTTTTTGAGTAAATTCTACCACAAAGTCCAAGAAAAATTGAATGTAGGCATTCGAAGTTTTTGCCAATTGAAAACTACTAATGATGTACTCTACAGATTCATAAATAGAAAGTTGTAAAGCGGTTTTAGTAGAAAAGTTCAATCCTAAGGGCTCTAGTGCTTGAAAAAAAGCGATACGTTTTAGAGGAATACACTTTACACGGAACAAGTGCGGATCGCCTACATCCGCATGAGATGCAATATAATTGATCACCTCCAATTTGGCTTTCATATTAGAAGGCTCATGCACATACTCCAACACGCTCATAATATGCTTTACTTCTGGAGATTGGGCCACTAAAAGGGTCTCACTTGAAACAATATCAATATTAGATTGGCTTAATAAATTTGCCACCGCAATCCCTTCTTTTCGTTTTCGGACCAAGACACAAATATCTTTCAATGCCGCCTCCTTGCTTGAATCTAAATAAGATTTAATGATTTTTAGAACTTTTTCTGCATACAACAGTGATTTGTCTGTACCTTTTTCAAACTCTAAAAAAGAAATATTTACATAGCCGGTTTTCTTATTAAATTCCAATTGAGAGGGCGATTGGTACAGAACCTTATAAGTGTCGTTTGAGAAAACAACAGTCGAAAGATGTTTGAAAAAATTATTATTAAAATCAACTACCTGTCTACAACTTCTATAATTTGTTGGAAGGTGAGAAAGTGTCGCGTCAAAAGGAAATGCCGTGGCATTGTTATGTAAATTGATAAATTGTTCGGCCTTTCCACCTCTCCAACGATAAATAGCTTGCTTGGCATCGCCTACCAACATGGCGCTCCCGTTTTCTTCCGCCAAGGTGTTTGTTAATAGGGGGACCAAATTTTTCCATTGTAATTCGGAAGTATCTTGAAATTCGTCAACAAAAAAGTGGTTAAATTTTTCTCCGATGCGCTCATAAATAAAAGGAGCTGGCTGGTCTTTTATTTGTTGACTTATGATGGTGTTAAATTCAGAAATCATCAATAGATTTTCTTCGTCTTTAATCGTTTTTAATTCTTGGTGTATTAAATTCAGTACTGAAAGTGGTGTGGTGTTTTTTCGAATGTTTTTTAAATACCGTATTCGATAAACCATTTCTTTTGTTTTATGGAATGCTTCTACAAGTTGAGGGCGAAGCCCGTCAATAGCAGCGGCAATATGTGGCAGCGCTTTTTTAGTATACAGCGAGGTCGTTTCTATAGACTGTTGCCATTGAGACGCAAAAGTAATATCAACCTTTTTGGAGACTAAAGCCTTAAAGTGTTTTGGTAAAGATCCTCGAGTAAAATCTGAGAACTCAATACCATTGGCCGTAATCAAATCTAAAATTTGAGTTGACAGTTCAACAACTTGTGATTCTATTTCACTAATATCTTTTGTTAAGGTCGTTTTCAGTACACCAAATTCCTGCAATGAACGCTGCGAAAGCGCCTCCAAAAATGGGGCATCCGTTTCACTTGTTAAGAGCTTGGCTGTTTTTACTAAATCTAAAGCAATATTCCAACTTTTATCATCGTCTGCTTTTTCAACCGCAAATTCAACCAATACTTTTGTGAGTGCCTTGTTTTTTCCTGCTTTGGATAGCAGGCGATTGACAGCCTTTTGTAGCAATAGATCAGTGTCCAATTCAACCTCAAAATTCATGGGAAGTTTTAAATCAAACGCAAACGTGCGAATCAACTTTTGAGTAAACTTATCAATGGTAGAGATGTCAAAGGCTGCGTAATTATGCAGTATTTTACTGAGGAGTTGTTTAGACTTAAGGTGTATTTCTTTTGGGGAATTTCCCAACTCACGCACTACTTGCTCAAATAAAGGATCGGATTGACTTAAAATAGTGGGCGCTGCAAATGTCATCAACGCTTCTACAATCCGCGTTTTCATTTCATCAACAGCTTTGTTAGTAAAAGTAATTGCTAAAACATGGCGATGCGGCAAAAACTCTTTTGAAGTCAATACTATTTTTAAATAGTCTTTTACTAACGTAAATGTTTTACCACTTCCTGCCGATGCATTATAAATATTGAATGTTGATGCGCTCACTAAATAAAATTTATACCAAAATAAACAATCTTAATTATATATGCTCGTAATTTTTATTTGAATATTGTAAATTTGAACTTATTATTTAAACACTTAAAACAAATTCTTATGGCTTTTGAATTACCAAAATTAAATTATGCTTACGATGCCCTCGAGCCTCATATTGATGCACGAACAATGGAGATCCACCATTCTAAACATCATAACGGGTATACAAACAATCTAAACGCTGCAATTGCAGGAACTGATTTAGAAAACAAATCGATTGAAACAATTCTTGGAAACTTGGATATGTCAAATAAAGCTGTCCGAAATAACGGTGGTGGGTTTTATAACCATTCACTGTTTTGGAATGTTATGAATCCTGAAGGAAAAGAAGCGCTTTCTGGAGAGCTTAAGGCGGCTATTCTTGCGGCTT